>Ga0123355_10020599_pt1 | contig 10538 bp, 12 predicted proteins | sample TergutEmb28metaG_3_FD_89872 | JGI IMG/M metagenome (GOLD analysis project Ga0123355, IMG submission 89872) | Embiratermes neotenicus P1 segment gut microbial communities from Petit-Saut dam, French Guiana - Emb289 P1 | ecosystem: Host-associated > Arthropoda: Insects > Digestive system > Gut ... | reverse complement strand
TATCCGTGCCATGCCGCTTGTTAAAGCGTGACAAAAACGGAAACTTTATGCCGCCGCCAAACCCAAGCACCGCCCTGGCTTGCGGCACAACATTTCTAAAAGCGGGAATAACCCTTTCAAAAATAATCGTTAAAACTCTTATAATATTTCCCATATTATCTCCTATCGCGCCGCCGCAAAAACTACAGTTAACGCGCCCAGCCCCAAAGCCGCCGCGCGCCACACTTTAATTTGAGCGCGTAAGCGAATTGATGATTTCAAAAACCTCGCGCGCTCGGCTTGTGCTAAGTTCAATTTTTTCTGCCATTGCAGTTGTATATTTTCTGCCGCTTGCGATAGCTTCTTGTTGTCTTGCAATAGTTTTAAGTTGCCCTGCTCTAGTGCCGTCAAATTCTCGCCAAGCCTTTGCAAGTGAAAGTTCGTATCGTCTGCGGAGTTTATAATATCTTTCATTTTCTCTAGCAAAATTATGCGCTGTTGCCCGGTTAGCGTATACGTAGCCGCCCGTAAAGGCAAGGGCAAGCAAAATAAAAACAAAAAAATAACATTTAAGCATTTCATTCACTTGTTGCCTCTTTTTTAAATTTTTACAACGGCGGTATCTTTATTTTGAATATGGTCTATGCGCTTATGCGCCGAATTTACGCTTAACTCCGCGCGTATAATGCGTTCTTGCATATTATTGTATTTGTCTTGCTTTGCTTCAAGTATCGCAAGGCGGTGTATAACCAAGTTTGTTTTGCCCACAAACATTCCTATAGTTACGCCCAGCGATAATAAATTGATTAACGATATAACTATTACCTCGGTTGACAGTATCATACTTCTGCCTCGCCCGAAGCCAAGTTTTGCTCTTTTTGCGAAGGTTTGGGCTTTATAAATTTTTCTGCGTAATAATAGGCTTCTGTTTCCTTTACGGCATATCCGTTTTCATTACACCACGTAGCGAAACTCGCGTACTGTTTTCTTGTTTCCGGCATTAGCGGTTTTTTGATTTTTGTATTTTCCATTATTCCCCCATTCCTTGTGCTTGCCAACCCCAAGATACACCTTGCGCAAGAGCTCCTGATATAGTAAAACCCGTTGCGCTTATAAAGTTAGGAAATATATTGCTAGCCCAATTATAAGCATTTCTTGCCGATATACCTGTTATAGTCACAAAAGGAATTTCTAAAAAAGGCAAAATAAAATTTCTATTCCCCGAAAAATTTGCAACTAATCCTCTTTCCCCCTGCTCAATCCAACCGCTTTTATATCTTCTGTACCAACTACTTCCATTACGCCAAGTTTCAACAATATAATCAATATTTTCAAGTGTATTTGAAAGGTCGGTTTTAGCAAACATTTCTTTTCCGACTTCTAAAATATTTGAAAGGCGCAAATCTGCGGGAACTTCTGCAAAAAACTTTGCCGCAATACCGTCAAAATAATATGTAAACCTGTAAATTCTGCCCTTTACAAGCCAACCCTCTTGTAGCGCATTACCGTCTGAGTTTACAACGGGTAATGCCTCTTTAGTATTTACCCTTAGGGTAACTGTGCCTTTGGTATTTGTATTGTTTATCTTTACAAAAAATGTCATACCGTTTGAAAATGACGTAATATTAGGCGATATCAAAATGTTTACAATATTTTGTGCGGGCGAAATATCTTCGGCGAACATATAATTTTCTTGCAGCTGTGAAAGGTTTACGGCGTCTTTGGCGTTTGTACCTTCCCTTAAATTAATAATTTTGTTGTTGCCCCAGTTGTAGTCTGTAAGAGGGCTGGACTGGGCGTCTCTTGTAAGGCATTGGCTAAGCCCGAGGGCTATATTATCATCTTCATCATCGTGGCGGTCGGCAAGAATTTTTATGCCGTTGTTTTTATCGTCTTGCCACGAGTATTTGCGCTTGAATTGTCCGTTACCGTCAAATGGCATGGCTATCTCCCTTTGCTTTTGGGGCGGCTTATAGCCGCCCCAAAAGCGGATTTTTTAGTTTTAACTTTCTTTTTCTTTAACTGCCAACTCATAATTTACCGCAAGCGCGCCGGTATCTGTTTCTATTACCGCGTCTGGTATGTATTGTTTAACTTCTTGCGCCAAAAGCCCTATTTGCGGCATTTCTTCACCTTTAAAAGTAAACAAGTACACGGTTAATCCATTAAAAAGTTTTCCTACGGGCATTACATTTTCTTTTAAGCGCGCGTCAGAAAGAAAGGGCAAAGCCAAACTCGCCATACCCTTAAAGTTGCCAAATTGAGAATTTTGATTGGCGCTTTGTTGTTTAAACGCGTCCATTTGCGCGCGATGACTTTGTCCGTAAATATCCTGATTTTGCGCGCCTATACCCGCTATGTAACTATTAACCGGATTATTTACGTTTTGCAGGGTATTAAACAAATTTAAGGCATTATTTAATTGTTGCGTTTGAACTTTATTGCCCGTAAGAACCGCCTGATTTTGGGCGTCGAGAGTTTTTTGATTCTGCCGCCGCGCAAGGTTTTTCATGGCGTCGTTATGAGCGCGGCTTCCTACGGGTATTCCCTGATTTGCCAGTTGCGCGCCTAAGTTTTCCATTTCTTGTTTGGCAACAGCCGTATTTTGCGACCTGAACATATCAAAAGCCGCTTGAGCGGCGCGCTCGCCGGCTTCTTGGCCGTGGCTTGCATTAAGCGTTGGCAGCATACCAAACGCACTGTCTAACCTTGCCTGCTCAAAAGGGCTTAGGGTTACTTCCATTTGGCGGGTGCCGTCTAAGGCGTTTCCTGTCCAGTTTATGCTGCCAAAAGGGCTGCTTAACCCGTATTGATTCATGTGCATATTTTGCGCTTGGCTGGCAAGCGCGGCATTTTGGTTAAAACTTGGCGCGCTGGGCGGGCCTGAAAATACCGAACCCATAATTATTTCTCCTTATATTTATATTGGTTTTCCAAACACTGATACACTAAACAATCTTTTCCGTCTTTTCTTCCGGCTGTAATAACACCTTTTAATTCAAAGCCCAAACGCCTTACTAAATTTTGGCTTTTAACGTTTTGGGCGCTTACCATAGCAGTTATTACGCTTGCCCCTAAAACTTTAAAACAAAAACCGTGCACAAACTTTAAAACTTTTTTGCTACACCACTTAGGGTGCTCCGAATAAATTGACAAATATACATTGCGGGCGTTTTCTTGTGAAAATATTACCGCGCCTGCAAGCTCTCCGGCATAAAATATGCCGAAGGTTGCGGTATTAGGATAATAGCCTTCTTCAAGGTTTGAAACCGCCCAGTTGTATATATGTCCTGCAGAGTCCGGCGCAAGCGCGGGAAAGTTAAGCTTTTTTGCCATTTGGAGTTTTATTTTTTCGCGTAGTTTACTTCTTCTTCCGATTCTTCAATAATATCGCGCAGTGATTTTTTTGTAAGCGCAGCGCCCGAAGAACCGTAAAGCGGTTTTATGTTAAAATCTTTGGCATTTTTTATGCGCGAAACCTCGGCTTTTTTTAAGTGGTCTTGTAAGGCTTTTTGTTTTTCCGTTTCTATCAACTGATTCCTTAAATTTTCGTTAAGCCAAAGGGCTTTGTTGTAAAGCTCGTCTAAATCATTACTGCCTGTTATGTGGCTTATTTTAAGCATTTGCGGCGTAAGGGCTTCTATGTGGGGATATTTTAAGTTGCCGTTTTCGTCTGTTTTGGTTTTAAATTTTTCAATATAGCTTTGGGAATCGTCAAGTTTTTTGGCGTTAAGTTCACGCTCTAAAACTTCAAGCTTTGCTTCAAGTTTTTTAATATCCGCGTCTGGCTCGCCTGTGCCGGCTTTGGTGATTTTTGAATTTTCTTCCAAAGCGCCCAGAGAAATGTTTTTATCTTTAATAAATTTTTTAACAAAGCCCACAGGGTCATAAGAGGCAAATTTGTCATGCTCTATTACATCTTTAAGATATTTAAACTTGTCTGTTTTGTTGCGTAAAAAAACATCTTCGTATGGCTTAAAAATATTGTCAAATAAATCGTAGCGTTTTTGCTTCTCGGCGGTTTCAAGGGTTTTTTTCTCATAAACCGTTTGTATGCCTTTGTACATATCTAACACTTTTTTTCTGGAAGCCTCGGGCAAACTTTCAAAAAAGGCTTTTTCGTCGGGCTTCCAGTGGCTTAGAGGTTCTGTGCGGGAAACATCTTTTGCAGACTTTTGCGCGGTTTCTTTTAAACTTAATTCACGCTCGGCAAGGGTTATTGCTTTTTGTAAGGGCGTCATTTTACTAAGTTCTTCTTTCATTGTTTGCGCAAGTACTTTTTGGGGCGCATTTTCTAAAAGTTCTTGGACATCTTTCTCTTGCGCGCTGTTTAAACGCTCGGCAATTGTGCCATAACTTTCTACCGCATTTTCAACCGTTAAATCTTTTTGCATAATTTTCTCCTTGGAGTTATTAGGGTTAAATCCCTTTATGGAATTACCCTTTACGCAATAAAAATTTTTTCCTAAAGCCATTTTCAACAAATAACTGATTTTTTAATGATTTTTCGTTTTTAAAAGCGGTATTTCGGGATGGTATGTTTTTTAAGCTTTCAGCCCTTGCTTTTTTGGGTCTTTAAAATGTATAATTATGCAATCAAAGCAAACGCCTAAGGTAATTTTGCAAGGAGAACTATATGTTTAAAAAGCTTTTTATGTTATTTGTACTCGGAACGCTTTGCTTAACGGCAACAGCATGCGCAAGAAGGCGAACAACCAATGTAAGCCCGCTTGCCCCCAGAACGCTTGAGGAAGTTTTAGTAGGCAGGGTTTCACCAAGGGAAGCTTACCAGATAGCTACTCAGGCATATATATACGCATACCCTATCGTAAGGGCGGCGGCAAGATATAACAACTTCTTTTTTGAGCCGGCCCACCCGATGTTTAAAGCCCCTGCCGGCCATATTTGGAGAGAAACTGCGCAAGCTACCCCTGAAACCAGAACCGTTGCCTACCCTGACCGCGACTTAATACACGCTTACGCTTTTGTAGATTTAAGACGTGAGCCTATTATTGTAACTATCCCCGAGTTTGAAGCTACGCGTTATTTTTCACTAGAAGTTAAAGATTTATACACCCATATTGCCGGCTTTGCCGGTAGAAGGGAAGATGGCTTTGCCGGTTACAATGTTTTAATTACCGGCCCTCGCCACAGAGTTTTAACTTTACCCGCAGGCGTTGTAAAAACCATAAATGTTGAAACTGATTTCGCATTTTTGACATTCCGCACGCAGGTATTGTCCCGCCCTGATTTGAGCAGAGCCGTTGAATTGCAAGAACAGTACGCTCTTGCGCCTTTAAGCGCGTTTCTTGGAACAATCCCGCCGCCGCTTTTTCAAGGCGCGCATTTTCCAAGAATAAACGAAAGGCGTATACGTGACAATATGTTTGAATACCTTGCCGCGCTTTTGCCGTTTTTACCGGCTGTAGACGATGATGAACAAGACTTACGCGAAAGTTTTGCTTTAATAGGCATAACTGAAGGCTCTTTCAGCACGGAAGACTTGCCTGTTGCCGTAAGAAGTTCCATAGCTTCCGCGAAATTATCTGCAGATAGAACTATAGCCTCATCCGCGGCAAACATAACAGACTTTTCAAGGTTTTTCGGGCCGCGCGCAATGTTTATGCCAAACAACCTGTTAAACAGAGCGGCAATATCAAGGCTTAATTTCCAAGGTACCCAAAGGGAAGAAATTTCAGCGGTATTGTTTACAACCGGTCCTGAAGGCCAACGCTTAAATGCCGCCACCGGCGACTACAGGCTGACTTTTGCAAGGGGTCAATTTCCAAGAACTCAATCTTTCTGGTCTGTAACGGTTTACACAAGAGACTCTTTCCTTTTTGAAAACGCCATAAACCGCCATTCTATTACTTCCAGAGATATCCGTTATATGGCACAAAACCCCGACGGTAGCGTAACTATAGATTTAGCCCAAACAGCAAGAGCCGGCAGGCAAAGAAATTGGCTGCCTGTGCCAAATGACGAATTTGTTGTAATGCTTAGAAACTATATACCTTTTGAAGGCGCAGACATTGCCCCCGCGCAACTTCCCGAACTTACAAAAGTGCGCCAACCGGCACAACCGGTAAGGCCGCCTGCTCCCGTAACCGTAATTAGAGACGATATAAAGTAGTATTCTTTTAACATAGTAAAAAAGCCGCCGCTTATTACCTAAGCGGCGGCTTTTTCTTTTTGCTATTTTGTGTTTAGGTAAGCTAAAAAAGCATTAAGGCGTGGTTTTTGCGTAAATACTCTTTTGCTTGTTTGTAGTTTGGCAAAACTTTTTCAAGTTCTTGCCAAAACTTAGGCGAATGGTTAAAGTGTTTTAAGTGCACAATTTCGTGGGCTATAACGTAATCAATAATTTCCGGCGGCATTATAGAAAGGCGAAAGCTAAAGCGCAAATCTCCGTTTTTGGTACACGCGCCAAGCTGATTATAAGAGTTTACAACTTTAACGTTTTTATATTTTACGTCTAAAAAAAAGCTAAAAAAACCATTGGCATTGTTTAAAAGCCCTATAAAGTATGGCAAACGTTCGTCTAAAATACGCTGTGTTTGGAGTTTATAGAAATTATTGAAAAGGGTTTTTGCGTTTTTTATGCGGCTAAGCGCTATAATAAATTTTTCGCCGTTAAAAGCTAAGCCTTTCGCGCCTGCGCGCTCAATTTGCAAAGGGTAGGAACTGCCTAAAAATAAAAACATTTCACCGTTTTCAAACTGTCTTTTGTGCGGGCGGGCAAATGCGGATATTTCTTTTAAATTTTTAGCGAGCCATTTTTCTTTAGATTTAATAAAATCATCTATAAATTTTTGACCGGCGTAACGCGGCGCTTTAACCAAAACGGTTTTATCGTCTAGCACGGTTATTGCTATGGTTTTGCGGGATTCTTTTATAATTTTTATTTCAGGCATAAATAAAGTTTAGCAAAAGTATAATATTTAATTACCTATCCCAAAATGCAACTCTCAGCGCGGGGCTAACTCTCCATTTCAATGCTCTCAACGGGCTTCGCCTTACGCCACGGCCTTCTGAGTACAGCTGTACTAAGCTAACTCTGGAAATTTCATCGCCATGCCTTGCAGCTTTCCTAAGCCATCTAAAAGCTTGCTCATAATTTTGGTCTATCCCAATTCCATCAAAATAAAATAACCCTAAAATGCCTTTAGCCTCTGTAATTCCTCGTTCTGCCATTGCCTTAAACAATTGAAAAGCTTCATTATATTTTTGCTTTCTACGATATTCAAACCCTACTACTATTTGCGACCTTATATCTCCCTGTTCGGCGGCTTTTCTTTGCCATTTCAAACCTTCACTATAGCTTTGCCCTATCCCAAGCCCCTTCCTGTACATACGCCCAAGATTAGCTTTAGCACGTATGTTACCTTGCTGTGCCGCCAATTTAAGCCATTTAAAAGCTTGGTAATAGTCTTTTTCTACCCCTCTGCCAAAATAATACATTTGACCTAGTTTATTTTTAGAGCTGGCATACCCTAGTTTTGCAGACTTTGTAAACCATTTTAAAGCTGTATCATAATTTTTTCTTACCCTATCGCCTCTATAATACATTAGTCCAATATTATACGTTGCTGTCACGTAGCCCTGTTCAGATGCTTTTTTAAGCCAATTAAAAGCTTCTCTTTGGTTTCTAACTACTCCCAATCCTCTTAAATACATAAGCCCTAGAGAGTTTTGGGCAGGAGCAAACCCCTGTTTTGCAGATTTTATATACCACCGATACGCTCTACGATAATCTTGTCTGATTCCCTCTCCTCTATAGTACATCCAACCTACAGAAGCTTGTGCTATTTTATCGCCTTGCTCGGCAGCAAGCTTAATCCACTTAAGCGCCAGAGAATAATTTTTATCTACCTCAATGCCTTCATAATACATACGTCCTAATACATGCTGTGCAAAGACACATCCCTGTTGAGCAGAATTTTTTATTTCTTCAAGCATTTTAGTAGCGGAAAGTTGGGCATATTCACATCCTTTTTCTGATAATTTTTCAAACCGCCTAAAAATTTCACTACAACTCTGTACAGCTATAGCTCCTCTTAAGTGCATATTTTCTAAAAAATACTGATATTGCGTATTACCCTCTTTCGCTAACTTTTTCATTTTTTCAAATGTTTCAGCAATAGCGGCTTGAGAATATTCATGACCTTGATTTGCAGATTTTTCAAACCACTTCAAAGCTTCCTTATAGTTTTGTTCAACTAGCATTCCAGTGAAGTATAATGACCCCAAATAAAATTGATATTGAGAACATCCTCCTTCGGCATATTTCTTTATTCTTGCAAGCCCTCTGGCAGTTATATGCTTTGCGTCCTCATGCCCTTGCCTTGCGGCTTTTTCCATCCAAATTAAAGCCTGCATCTCATCTTGTATATTTCCCATTCCGTGCAAATACATAAGTGCAAGCGTATATTGAGCTTGAACATTTCCCTGTAAGGCAGATTTTTTAAACCATCTAAAAGCTTCACTATAGTTTTGTTCAACAGCTACTCCGAGCGCATATGCAGAGCCAAGGTGAAGCTGGTATTGAGCACACCCTTCTTCTGCAACCCCCCTTACCTTGTTATATAGTTCTTGCAAAGTAAGCTCTGCAGAATAAACCTTAGATGAAGTTGTTACACACAAAATTGTTATTGCTGAAAACAAAAATATTATTTTTTTCATAAGCACGATTTTACCAAATTACAGTAAACATAGGCAATCTTCTGTCATGATTTTACAAAACAAACTATATGCAAAAAATGCTATTATTTACTTATGGAACAAACACAACAAAAAGAAAAACAAAAAAAACAACAAGACGATTTAGGCTATTTAAAATACATACCGGCTATCATAAGATATATATGTATTTCTCTTGTCGTTCTCAGCATTGCTTTTCCCGTTTGGTTTGGGTGGACCTCAGGCGTTGCGCCTTTTGAGGGCACTGCTTTAATAGCTGATATAGTAAAAGCACAAAGAGAATATCACACAAAACACAATACTTTCCACTACATAAGCGAAACCCCTGTAAGCTTTGACCCTGTACTTAATATAGACGCCAGTAATAATAGATTCTTTAGGCTTTTTTCGGGAACAGCAACAGAAGATACTTTTACCCTGCGCGTTTATGGCAGGGAAGATAGTATGTTTTCATATGATAACCACTTTGTATTTGAAGGCAATATAGACACATTAAGCAAAGATATCATAACAATTCCTTTGTTTTCTTTATACAATGAAAATGAACGTAACTTTAGAATACGTATTTAAGCTTTTATATATTTATCTAACGTGTTAAAGACAGCCATACCTCTGTGACATTCTCAGATTCTTCCAAAACTTTGTCTTTTACAACTTCCGCTTCAGGATTTTTCCAAACACTGCTTCCAAAACTTTCTGTTAACGCTTGTTCACCCATAGATATGCCTGCCCTGGCAAAGGGATTTAATTCCCTCGTTTTTAGCGCTTTTTGCCCTTTCGCGCTTACACCCTTAACAAATGAATTTATAAGCGCGTTTCTAAGCATTTCAGGACTGCCCGCATATCTAAGAACGCTTGAAGCCGCGCCTAAACCGCTACTAGCCAAGGCACTTCCTCCGGTATTTGCAGACTGCATTGCTTTTAGCGGCTTTAGCGTTTTAGCTAAAGGCATAATACCAAATGCGCCTAAATTTCCCGCATTACTTAAAACCTCGCTCATAAACGGATTTGATTGATTATAGTTTTCTAATAACCTATCAACCCTCTCTGAAGCTTCTTTGTGCCCATTTAAAGCTATCAATGGGTCAAAGACGCTACCGGTTTGCAAAGTATGTTTAAAGCTTCTGCCTACACCACCTGCAAAACCAGCCATTTGATTAAGGTTACCAAAAGTAAGTCCGTCCAAAAACGTTGCACCTGCTCCCATAATTTTTTCAGGGGAATTAAATGCGTTCGGTACTTCCTCTACAAATTTTGCGGAAAAGCCCAGCACATCTTCGGGCATTGGCACGCTTGAAACCGCATTAAAAACCGCATTTGCGCTTTCTTTTAAAACATCGGGGGCGGCTATTGCCGCGTTTGTTAAGGGGTGTTCAACACTATAAAGCCCAGACGTTGCGGCATTTATCGGCGCACTAAACAAGCCCGCGGCAGTATTAAAACCCGCTTTTACCGCGGGGATTGCGTCATCTACAAATGAAGCAACCGTATCACGCCCGTCTTGAAAGCGAGTGGCAATATCTTGGACAATACCAAACGGATTTACTGCTACATTTTGCGCGATTTCAGGCACATCAACAGGCATAGGAAGCGACACCGTATTTACTGCCTTTCCAAAAACTCCACCCATATGGTTCTCCTTTTAACTTTATTATTTTAATGCTATTATTTATGCATGGAACAAACACAACAACAAGAAAAACCAAAAAAACAACAAGACGATTTAGGCTATTTAAAATACATACTGCTTGGCTTAAAGTACATATGTATTACTCTCTTTATATCTAGCATTGCTTTTGGTGTTTGGTTTGGGTGGACCTCAGGCGTTGCGCCTTTTGAGGGCACTGCTTTAATAGCTG
>Ga0123355_10020598_pt1 | contig 10539 bp, 4 predicted proteins | sample TergutEmb28metaG_3_FD_89872 | JGI IMG/M metagenome (GOLD analysis project Ga0123355, IMG submission 89872) | Embiratermes neotenicus P1 segment gut microbial communities from Petit-Saut dam, French Guiana - Emb289 P1 | ecosystem: Host-associated > Arthropoda: Insects > Digestive system > Gut ... | reverse complement strand
TGTACTCCTCACCCAATATTGTGCGGGTGATAAAATCGAGAAGAATGAGATGGGCTGGGCATGTGGCGCGTATGGGTGAGGAGAGGGGGGTGTACAGGTTCTTGATGGGGAAACCTGAGGGAAGGAGACGACTGGGAGGACCTAGGCGTAGATGGGCGGATAATATTAGGATGGATCTCCAGGAGGTGGGATGTGTGTATATGGACTGGATTGGGCTGGCCCAGGATAGAGACAGGTGGCGGACGCTTATGAGTGAGGTAATGAACCTTCGGGTTCCGTGAAATGCGGGGAGTTTCTTGACTAGCTGCAGACCAGTTAGCTTCTCAAGAAGGACTCTGCACAATGGAGTAAGTAAGGATGTATATATGGGGACCGCAGTGGCACAGTGGTAAAGGTGCTGTGCTACAAATCGGAAGGTCGCTGGTTCATTGGAATTTTTCTTTGACATAAAATCCTTCCGATCGCACTATGGCCCTGGTGTCGATTCAGCCTCTAACAGAAATGAGTACCAAGAGTGTTTCCTGGGGGTAAAGGCGGCCGGTGCAGGGCTGACAACCTACCACCATCCTGTGCCGTTGTCACGAAATCTGGGAACCTTAACTTCCTGGAACCCTATGGGCCTATCCAGGCCTGTAATGGGACTTACTTACTTACTCCATGATGCAGAGTCCTTCTTGAGAAGCTAACTGGTTTGCAGCTAGTCAAGAAATTCTCCGCATTTTATGGAACCCGAAGTTTCATTACCGCACTCACAAGCGTACGCCACCCGTCCCTATCCTGGGCCAGCCCAATCCAGTCCATATACCCACATCCCCCCTCCTGGAGATCCATCCTAATATTATCCACCCATCTACGCCTAGATCTCCCCAGTGGTCTCTTTCCTGTAATGGGACTGCTTTACTTTTTTCTTCCTGTGTGTGTATATATATATATATACACATATATACACACACACTACCAAGTTTAACAACAAAAATACCCTGTATTTTGTCCACATACTTCTCCGATGTAATTCATATTAATTCTCAAAACAGCTACAATTTTCCTAAACAGCATTAGTACATGTTCTTATAGTAAAGACTCTAAGCTATAAGGAAATATTTAGCATAATTTTCATTAATTCTGAATTTCAAAAACCGTTGGGAATGTAAAAAATAATGTATTGGCCTGCAGAGCTTGCGAAGAAGTAGCGACAATCGCAAACAAACACGCAAGAGTCGTTGATGAGTAATTTTCAGACCAGCTAATATTCCTGCACATGTCTTTAAGTTGGAGGTATGGCTCCAGACATTAACCTTCGAACAAGACGGATGTGATTCGTCAGCTTCACGCCACCACGGCTACACCCCTGAGAAAAATCCCTGGTAATGAACCTGGGTGAGAAAAGCAGACGGTACAGTACGTTCGATTTAGAGGCCACTTGCAATTTGCTGGGTATCCAAAGACGTTTTCTCTGTTGTCCATCCCTTAGCTATACTGACTACGCTATTCCGGCTATAGACTTTCCTGTGATAAGTAGTGTTATAAAAATATGCTATAATTTTTTTAGTAATTTCGGTTATTAAAAACTTTTGTACGCAACGCAAGTTAAAATACTGCCAGACGTTTATCAGAGCCAGCCATCCTTACATATGCACGGTGACATACTGGCGGGTATAAATAATATGGCTTCACGGTAGGTGGAAGAACTTTTTTTTTTTTGGTAGAAAATTTAAAGGCACGAGTAACAGAAGCTGAGTAGAGAGAACAGATAATAACCCAGACGAGGAAAAGATTCCTCGTGCCTTCCCTTTCTAACACTAAGAATTTTAAAGTGCTCAACACAAAGCTGCCAAGTAGAAAGTAAAAGAGAAGAAAATGAAATTGATTAATTATTTCGTTATAAGTATTAAATTCCTTTTAAAATCGCGAATTTCAAGCTGTGAAATAACTTAGACAATGATATAAAATTACATACTTTAACTTGCATATATCACGCGCTGCTACACGTACAAGAATAACGCACGGAAATATGGAAGCCATAAAATTTCATTCCATTTTATCTTTGGAACGAGATTTTTTTAAGGTTGGGGCCCTGAAGCACTGCCCATTATGGGGGTAATTAAACCATATTTAAACATGTCGATATATTGACAGGCATGGCATAAAAAAAAGAGCAGGATAAAACGGCCTTTTGCAAATTTACACAGGAGTAAACAAATTTGGGCAGATCCCAGTGGCCGCGCGATCTAAGGCGTAAGTCTGCGACGGCACGCCTGCTGAGAATGTGGGTTCGAATCCCACCGGGGGCACGGATGTCTGTCTGTTGTGAGTGTTGTGTTTTGCCAGGTAGAGGTCTCTGCTTCGGGCTGATCACCCGTCCAGAGGAGCCCTACCCACTGTGTTATGTCTTTGTGTGTGATCTACGAAAATTCGTGAATGGGGAAGCCCTGGCCCATTGGGGGCTGTCGCGCCAAAAATAAATAAAAGGGTTTGGCGTTTTGCCTGCTTATGTTCACCATTCTTGGGAATGTGAAATGTTTCATAAATATATCTGAATGCGGTCGGAAGTAGGGCGCTGTCTTCGACCACTTCAACACAAGGATATTTATCGAAAGTGATATTAACGTACGCTCGCTCGCTTTACTGTGACCAGCCTTGCTACAGAACTGCAGTCTGCCGAATTCCGTTTCATAAAATTCTGACAATCACAAGTTCAATCAAATTAATTAGATATCTCTGTTATACTTAGAATAAAAATGTTTTCACCTATAACTTCTTAATCCTTGAAGATGGAGGCATTACATACTGTCGAAATGTCCGCACCTGTTAACCGCGCTACACAGCACAATATCACAGAAGGCAGATTCCTGGAGACGCAAATCGCCTACGTAAAGATCTATGTAGAACAAAGTCCCTTATCATAACTAAGATTCGCCGTATTACTCTCCAATTAGTTGCTTCTTTTTTTTCGTTACAAATAATTCCGTAATAGTGCAATATTTACAAAAGCTTGTCATTCGAAGCTACCCTGAATCAAATCCAACGACCCATATCCTACACTTTGTTCCTACAAGAACCGCAATACACGGCCTACCTATCTAATAGTGTAGAGCGGAATTAACTTTTGAGAAGCAACGGTCATCAGATTAGTCAAATATTCACCGCTGATTGTCAGGACTAAATATTCAGTAAACTAATGTACGAAGTTAAAAAAAAAAACTGGGTTCTAGCCCGCGCCATTTCAGCCCATCTGTACGTCAGCAGTTTCACATGACACTCCTTTGAAACTCGTTTGAATAACATTCATCCATATCGAATATTTCCCGGCTGATCCCTGCACCTAAAGGCAGTCGGCTAAATTACAGCAGTCGTTCAGAAAATAAGTTTTGTTTGTTTTTGGCGCGACAGCCTCCAGTGGGCCAGGCCTCCTCATTCACGAGGTTTCTAGATTACACACAACGAGCCATCACAGTCAGTAGGACGCCTCTGGGCAAGTTATCAGCTCGTCGCAAAGACCTCTACCTGACAAAACACACCAATCACAACAGACAGAGATCCATGCTGCTGGTGGGATTCGAACCCACAGTCTCAGCAGGCTAGCGGCCGCAGACCCAAGCCTTAGACCTCGCGACCACTGCGGTCGGCAGAAAAAGTCTACATGAATCAAATTTTCGTAGCGACAGAGCTTTGGAACACGGCGCAGAGCGCTGATTGTTGCCGACAGTATACGTCATGCTTCCAGCGCCGAAAGAAATCCAGGCTGCCACAGATTTAAAGATTATTCTGAGGTGGAAACGGTTGTGACACGGTGGCTGATAAATACAGGACACGGACTGGTATCGACAGGGAGTTCGTCACAAGATGCGACACAAATGCCTCAGTCAGAGGAAAGTGGGATGTAGGAAAGTCCTGGCGTAATGATACAATTAAATCTGAACCATTCATATTATAGTTATACAATACACGCAACATAAGGCAAAACAGGCGCGTTCGCATGACCGTGGTTATTGTGGGGGGGGGGGAGAAATAAGTATTAAATATCATGGATGTGTTTCTGTAACTTGCATATTCTCTGCGCCATATTGTCTTCTGTAGCCTATTTGGCTGTACTACATTCTTCCACGTTATCTCATAAACGTTACGCTTTTCGGAATGCTTTGCTGAACATAAAAAGTGTGTTCTGACTTTCTCTATAACTTTTGTCCCAAACATTTCTCATTGTGAGAAGAATTCTGCGAAATGTCATCACAAATGTGCCTTCATGTGAGTTACTTGCTATTCTTGTCAGATTCTAATCACATTTGAAATTTCTCGATAGAATTTTCAAAAAGATCCTCAAATATAAAATTTCATGAAAATCTGTTCTGTCCAGTGGGAGCCGAGTTGCTGCGCGCGGACGGACAGACATGACGAAGCTAATAGTAGCTTTACGCAATTTTTAGAAGGCGCACAAAAGTAAAGGACAAAAACTACAAACAGTGTAAACCCGTGTTCTAACTGATCCTCACACAACACCATCAAAAGACGTCTCCAGTAGGAACAACTTTTATGCCTCTTTTATGTGAGACTGGTGAAGCGAAGTGTCAGAGGTACTACAAAACCCCACAGACTTTCTGTTGTTCTTAAAATACACCCTCGCACTTGGTTGAGAGGTTTGACCCTGGTTCTCCTCAGGGGGCACCAAGCCTGGATAATACATAGAGCAGAACTCAGTGGCGGATCTTCGGGACTTACCTACGAAACATTCTCGTGCCAAGCATTTGATAAGCCTGGCTATGATTATTTCTCTTATATTAGTACAAGACAAGTAATTGGTGTACCGAGAAAACAGAAAAATGTACACAGTAAACAAATGTAGGCACAGAGTTTATCAACTTATGTGACATTCCACCCGTCAATTCAACGCATAGTGGAGCACTGATCGATTTTCGCGATACTCTCTATATGAAAGTTACTTCAATTCTCTGTCTTCAACAAAATAACCAATGTACGAACTTCTGAGGTGGTGTACCCTTGCCTATACAATAAAATATTAAATCCTATTGACATATATTTGTGCTTTAGCTTATCTTGCGGCACCCAGAATGACGCTGATTAAAACAATGAGCCAGTTCCATCTACCTTCCCGGACATACTTTACTAATATCCGTCTGAATTATGTCCTTACATCTGCTTCTCCTTCTTCCCACTGGTTACTTTTCATTGTATTTTTAGTTAAGATTATACAAGAATAATACACGTAACAGCCTAAACGCGATGCCATAATGACATACAGGAAGGAAGTGAATAAGGCTCCATGCACTTGTAATGAAACAGAACGTTCAGCTTCATTCCTCTGTTTCTACCAGGAGAAAGCTCTTGAGAATTTACAGGACGACAGGCGGGGTGGGTCCCAAGGTCGGTGTAGACACGGTGGAGAAAAAGGTGTCTGTCCGTACCGCAAATCAAAAACCGGTTTTCCACTCTAAGCCTAGGTACTATAATAATTAGCTACTTATTCAGTTTGAAAAATTAGAAAATCCATGGCTCTCCGTATCTTCTAGGTAAAGTACAAAGTAACGTTTCCCATGTCCTCGCCACGAAGGCTTAGAGAGAACAGAGGTAAAACTCCACTCATTCTTAGCTTCATCATTTGATCGAGGCCAATGATCAACTTCAGAGCTCACAGCACCAAACTGCCAATTGAAACAGAGACTGGGTGGACCCCAGGGCCTGTCTGAACGTCGTTAAAAAGAGAAAAATCTCCGGCCTGTGCCGGGATTCGAGCCTCTGAATCCAGACTCTAGCCTAGTCTCTATAATGACTAGCATATGTTTCTTACACAAATGACAAGTAAGGTAAAAATATTATTTCTCTTGTATGGCCCAGTAACGTGGTGTCTTTATGCAAGGGAAGTTTGTCTGAAATGTATCTTAAGTGGATCTAAGTAGGGGAACGAAGTAACAGAGCATTTTATGGCAACGCAACGAGAAGTTCCGTCTCTTCTACAGGTCATTTGTTCTTGTTATTACCATGAAACCTGTGAGCGTCGCATGAAGGAGAGATGTGTGGAAGACGTAGACATCCAGAATATTCCATGGGAAACCCTGTTGGAAAACAGCTAGTTGGAAGACTAAGCAGGCGATGAAGGGAAATAACGTGGGTTGGGACAACGTAGTCGGTACAGGGACTTGTTACAGACTGGACCGTCCGGGGATCAAATACGGTGGGAGCGAGAATTTCCGCACCCGTCCAGACTGGCGCTAGGGTCCACCCAACCTCCTGTGAAATGGATACCGTGTGTGCTTCCGGGTTGTAAAGGGGCCGGGGCTTGGCGTTGACCACCCACATCCATCTAGTGTCGAGCGTAAAGAAAAAGTGAAGCTATACCTCTGCTCCTCGCTGGAATCGCACTGCCTGTTCTGGGGTGAATTTTAACTGGAGGGAAAGAAATAAGACGAATTTTAAGAGTAAATGTGTTTTATCGCCTGCATCAATTAAAGGTTTTCCATTTTCACAACAAAAACTTACCAAACAGCGTTTAGACAATTATCTAAATAGACAATTGTCTAATTGTCTTCAGGTGAATTAAATCTAGCCTCGAACCAAGTTAACCACTACGGCAAAAGTGGTGAATCCCATGTCCAATCATCTACAAAACTTTACGTGATATAGTTAATAATATAATTTGTGACGTTCGGAAATAAAGGGAAACTAGATTAGGGTTTATATTAATAACTGTCCAACGAGATGCAACACAAAGCAGTCTATTTATTATTCTGCAAGTTCACTGTACATGTTTCGGGTGTCAACCACACCAATCATCAGGAGTACCCATACTGTAACTACAGCATCCGGTACTGGTTATATTTTTTTGTGCAGCTACCTCCCTCCAATGTGGCCAAGCTTGGGCACGCTGGAGGGAGGTAGCTGCACAAAAACTATGACCACTACCGGAGACTGTAGTTACAGTTTTGTGTACTCGTGATGATGGGTGTGTTGTTGACACCCGAAGCATGTAGAGTGAACTTGCAGAATAATAAACAGACTGCTTTGTGTTGCATCTCGTTGGACAGTTATTAATATAGATCAGCGATGCACGGAACCGTAAACATAAAATAGGTTAGGATTTTATTTAACTGTAGTTTATGTAATGGCCTTGTCAGTAACTGAGCTTATACGGAACTGAATGATAATGTGACAGAGATGAGAGAAGCTCAGATATAGGAGGAAGGGGTCACGACGGTTGCAGGCGAAATCAGGGCCTTTTCACCAAAACCCTCAGTCAGTAGAGCGGGCAAATATTCCGAAGTTCCAATCAGAAAGTTCAGAGACCTGAAGGCTTGAACCAGCCTGCTCGGTGTCTCAGAACTATATCCAGTAAATGGCTTTGGTATTTGTGCCATTGAGCCCTCGGGGTTATACAAAGCAAAAATGTTTTCCTTTAGTCTGTCGGACGGTATATCAATAACCGCGGACAGAGGCTGGAATCGAAATGAAGTGACAAGACAGTAGGTCCGAAACCGGTGCGAAACATTTACACGAAGAATCATTTTCTAATAGAGGGATAGTTCAGTCGATACAATGACTCAGACTATGGAATAAAAACAAAGGCTTCGAGGTTCGATATTCTGCAAGGGCAAGGAACATTTCTCTTCTCCTAAGTGCAAAGGGTCACTGCTCCCTATACGATGGCTGCCGTGGGTCTTTGTCGCGAATAAGGTATTCACCACCCAGTACCAAGGTTAAAATACGTGGAGTTATACCACCGCTCCACCATACGCTCTAGCGGTTTGCGCAGGGACAACTTCAACTTACAGAGCTAAGTCCGTGCAGCAGAGTCCATCTTGAGAAATCTAAGAGATTTGGAGATAGACCAGGAATTCAGCACATTCTATGGAATTTGAAGGTTTGTTAACGCCTTCAGAAGAACCTGCCATGTGTCCATACGGTGAGGAATATAAACCATAAAAACCCCTCATTATAGAGTTTTCTCTAGTGTCCTGTAACTTTCCCTTGGGTCCAAATAACTTCCTCAGCAACTTACAAAAAAAAAAAAAAGCCCTCAACTTATCTTCTTTACGTGACAGAAAATTTGCACACCCATAAAAAACAACAGGCTAAATTATATTTCTATATGCTTTAGCCTTTATATTTTTTACGGGAATACAATAGATTCTGGACCGCAAGGTAGCACACATTCCCAAAATTTCTTCTTCTATTAATTTACGTGGATAAAGCCTATTCATTCACAGCTGGAAAAGGAGGTACCTGAAACTGGATTCCAGGATTATTTCATTTGTAGAAAGGTTAAACACAAGGATTTGGACACAAAAAATATATCAGTGTCCATTTAATATAATTTTATATGGCATAAAATAATTTTGTATTGAAAAAGATTATTTTAAGGATTTTAACTTAATTGTAATGTTAATCATAAACGTAAACCGGTACCAAACAAGTTTACATATAAGCTGCACACGTTAAGAAACTATGATCTCTCTGAAGATGGTTAAGAAATGAGGCCGAAACATGTGGAAGCAATAATAAATAAATAAAAATATTGTGCATCGAGTTGGTTATAGCTATATGTAATATAGTTGCACAGATAATATACAATATTAAATTTATGTGTATTGAAGTTTTCATATGTCGTCGTTCCCAAATATTTAAGCTCACAATATTTTCTAAGGACTTAAAATTCATATTTCCCTTGTGATTTTGTCCTACACTTTGTTCAGGCGACATGAGCGTATATTTATACTCAGCAGAAGAATAAAAAAACCAACTAGGTGCCACTTGATATTTTATTGTACTTTTTATAGGCTCAACATGTTTCGAGCATTACTATGCCCATCATCAGGAGCTCGCGAGTATGATGTTGATTACCACATTGGTCCTGTCGTTCTTGGTTTGCTGTAGGTTGGAGGTTAGGTACAGTTAGGATGGAGTAGTATCTGGGATGCAGGCTAGCCTGAAACCCGGACAGTACTCCAGCCTAACTACACCTAACCTCCAACATACAGCAAACCAAGAACGGCACGACCAATGTGGTAAACAACATCATAGTCGCGAGCTCCTGATGATGGGCATAGTAATGCTCGAAACATGTTGAACCTATAGGAAGTACAATAAAATATAAAGTGGCATCTAGTTGGGGTTTTTTTTTTTAATTTTCAGTTATCACAATGATGCACGTCCAATAAACATTTCATTCTCAGCATTTCCTTCCTTCCCAACGTCCTTACAAGCTCATACTAAAACTTCCGTATACCGCATTTCTATACGCAATGAACCTTATTACGAAAAGTGGATCGCTGTCATCACGTCCTGGAGTTTCCTCAGGTTGCGAACGACATCAAGATATAGGGGGTAGCTATGCATCCGCGGGCAGCCGACAAAGGGTGGGGACTGAGCGGGAAGCTAGCAACATTTCATCGCAGAAAATTCTATGTATTTCGTAATGTTACACACAGCGTCGGATGTAAATCACCGCGTGATATCTCGACATACACACACATCAGCAAAACAAAAAATCCGTCACTGCGATCCTGCAGCCACTTGGTAGCGTTTCTCGCAGACCTCCTGCACTGACAGCAGACAACAACTGTCTTTCTTGAAGACGGGAAGCCTTGCATGTTGACCCTGAGGCGTGAGTACTTGGGAAAGAATTACGTCACTTCTCTTTCTCGCAGGGTCAGATGACAGGGTTGTTTATGACCCCTACCCTTGCCAGGTCACGTTTTCTCTTTGGCTGGGCTCATGACCACCCCGCAGCATTCAAGCAAACTGAAGACCCTGATCACACATTAAATATATTCGGAATATCTACTCATATACAGCAAATGTTAATCTCCAAGTTTTCATATTTTATTATTTTATTTGAGAACTGCTGTTACGTAGCCAGTATGGCTGCGGACTGGACAGACCGGGGCTCGAATCCCGGTAGAGGAGAGAGATTTTCTCTTCTCCAAAATGTCTAGGACGGCTCTGGGGCCCATTCAGGCTCCTATTCCATTAGGACCTGTGTTCTTTACCGGCGCTAAAACGGCAGGAATGTGAAACTAAAAACAAGTAGGGCTAAAATCCTATTCCGCCATATGCCTTCAAGATGTGGACAAGAAATAAGTTTATCTATTCATTTATTCTTTCGACCTCCTTTCAGAATGTAAATCTTTGTTCTTTAGCCCACAGAAAACAATCTTCGTACTCATTTCTGTTTTAGGCTGAGTCGAGTCCAGTGCCATATTATGTAAATAAAAAACTAACAATAACACCATTGGGAATCGAATCCGCGACCTTCCTGCTTGTAGCGCGGTGCCTAAACCATCTGCTCCACCACGTACCCCAGTCTGCTATGTATATATAGACGGTAAATTTTCTTGTTCTTCTCACTTCAGCATCCACCTAAGCATAATTCAGTCACACTGAAGATAGAGGCTGCACCCTCTCACAAAACGTCGGAACAGACTGAACACACCAACACACTCTGATCATTTGCGCAATAACTACAGTGAAACGCTCAAAACATACTAAACTCCGTGGCTTTTAGTCCGCGAGCGAACCATACCGACAGAG
>Ga0123355_10020597_pt1 | contig 10539 bp, 5 predicted proteins | sample TergutEmb28metaG_3_FD_89872 | JGI IMG/M metagenome (GOLD analysis project Ga0123355, IMG submission 89872) | Embiratermes neotenicus P1 segment gut microbial communities from Petit-Saut dam, French Guiana - Emb289 P1 | ecosystem: Host-associated > Arthropoda: Insects > Digestive system > Gut ... | reverse complement strand
TACAATGGTAAGGAGTTACGTGTAGAGTACACACAGTCAAACACAACTATATTAACCTCTATTATTAATATAATGAGGGTTCTAACAACTACATGTGGGCCATCTTCAGGTTGTAAAATTAGACTAGATAAGTTATACTATAATGCGTGGGAAACATTAGCGTATAACTTATCTTGTCTAATTTTACAACCTGAAGATGGCCCACATGTAAGGCCGAAATATATAGTTGTTAGAACCCTCATTATATTAATAACAGAGGTTAATATAGTTGTGTTTGACTGTGTGTACTCTAAACTTAACTCCTTACCATCTCACATATATATATCAATGATTTTAGCTGTTACCTCTACCAGTGATAAACTCTCCTACACTATAGCCATTGATAGATACCATAACTTCCCAATTTCAATGAATATACATGCAATAAATTTGGAAAGTTCTTCAGGAACAGGACATAAGTTACTGCAGACAAACAGTTCTTTACTTGTTATATGCTTACTCAATCACCCAGTTAGTTACAGTTAATTCTTATCATCTTGATTATGACCACTACACTGTCAGGAGAAGCTCCCTTCTAGAAATAAATGCGTTTAATTATAAACTTTACTATAATAATCACACCAAAACGACACGTTGAATTCAAGGCTATTTACTGCTGAAGAAACGCTGCGCTTGGCGTTGGTCTGGAAGACAGCGTTGCAGTAAAGTTCAAAACCTTTCTGCCGTAAATTGTCAAGCACTGTCTCGTAGAATTAGAGTATACCAGAGAACCTACTTACTAATACGACCACCTTAAATGTGAAACTGCCCTGTTTCTGGGGTAGTTCCCATGCCTGTTAGGGCTCGTACCACACAGTGATTGAATGATAACAATGTCACAGAGCACTGTCGGGTTATTTCAGTAGCACTGATGACGTAAAAGCAGATGCCATGAAAAGGACACCGTTCCTGGGAGAAAAACAAATAAAATTGCAGGTTTATAGAGATGTAAATCCTGTTTTATAATGGAAATTTAATAAAGTCCTTAGGGAACAATTAGGTACAAAGTAATTGCCTGTTATTTTAAAATAAAAGGCAGTAAAGTCCACAGGAAATTTTGCGTATTAAATTTAATTTCTTGATATTTATGGCCAGTATTGTCACCGCTGTTTAAAAATGAAGAAGTCTGCAGATGCAGATATATATATATATATATATTAACCTCAATTGAACTGGAATCACAGTTAAAACGTTCACGCTGCTTGGCTAACGACGTGATACATCTCTGGTCCATCGCCACAGTACCCACAAGCCGTTTATGAATACAATTAACATGACTGTCACAACGAACGCAGGCTAACAACATGCTGGAGCAGTCCGCTGTGAACTTACCGATCCATAGAGTTCAACCTTCTTTCTCCCAAACTGCTCGTATTATAAACAAAAATTACAAACAATAGGAAATTTCTCAGTTCAATACAGTGTCTCGCTACAAGAATCAAATTTTTGTATTTCTGAGATGACTCACAAATTTTCAAGAAACTAACAGGACGTTTAGATACCCTGTTATACTCACAACGTGCACTGCAAATAAACGCGTTCCTCTTGATGAAGTATTTTTGGGGAAATATTTTATTTTACTGTCTGAGTAAAACACGCGGGGTGATGAAGAAACGGCTAAGACACACACACTGATGCTATGTAGCCAATTCCCCCTTTCCCAATAATTGTAAAGAACGTCTTACTGTGCGGGATACCCTTGGAAAATGAACTTCATAGGACACGCAAGACACTCACATGTACACAAAAGATAAATACTGGCGCGGGGATCCTCGCGTATGGAAGAAAGTGGAATTCAGCTAAACATGGAAGTGGACCCAGGCCGGGTGGGTGGGCACGATATCGGTTTCTAGGGTCTCACGGCGAATGGTACTCATACGATTTACGTTGAACTGCATCGACATGCATCAATAGCAATAAAATATTTCTGAACCTGATTATGGCTACTAGGCATCGAGGCATGTTTCTCAGTTATTCCTATCCAGCACACAAAGCGCAATGACACTGTGAATAGTATTACTACGATAGGTTACTATTTCAATATTTTCCTGTGACCAGGAGATGGATATACTATACGTATTTTCTACATTATATTCCGGTTATACAGGGACATTATTTTGTCTGACCCATACAGTTAGTCGCCTCCAGTCGGCTCGTTTATCGTCTAAAATACAATCGTCTCACCGTCCACCAGTCCGCCGTTTGGAATAACAACAGGTAGTGCTAAAAGATAGTGGTCAGATAATACAACGACCCTGTGCATCGCATGATACAATGGCCCTGTACATCGCATGATACACATCAAAATCCATCGAAATCTGCTGATAGTTTTTTCTGGATTGAAAGGAAATAATATTCGAGAAAAACTGTTACGAATTTCAGAGTACTGGATTTAATGCAGTACACAGTGTTAATGTGAAAATTGATACAGTTCAGGATGTTGTAACAAACAGTTCCGATTACGTATGCTGACAAAGGGGTACACTTACTGCGACGAAACTTCCCATTTAATATGTTTCTTTCCAGTTCATTTTACGACATCAGTACCTTAGACTAAATAACATTGATAACAAAATAATTGGTGAAAGATTATTTGATAAGGACTGAAGCTGAGTCGTGGCGTAATCTACGTACCTTCCAGTAGTCATCTGGAGTGACTGTCGTAAACCGCGAAGAAATGAGGACAACCGTTTTCCCGCCAGACAGTGGAAGCAGACAACTTCCAGATACAATTTTATAACGTTACTGCTATATAAAATTAATCTGTCAGTTCCGTCTTGAAGCTGTATATAAAACGGGTTGATGTGTGTCATATTATATCCTGACATACAAATATGAAGTAATTTACTTTTAATTGAATATAAAGCTGTGTCTTTTCTATTACATGCCTCTAAGTAAAGCACTATTATCTTTATCTGTCACACAACACCACATCAACTACATTTCCTTAGTTACAACTTCTAGACGCATGTCACAGCCTGCCTACAAATAAAGAAGGTAAAGTTCTCCGTAAGAAGCTATTGTTTCTCCTAACCAAACAGTGTAGTAGGACATAATTAGGTGCATTTATCACCTGACAATGTTAACTTTCTTTTATCACGGCTGAATGAGACATGACAATTCGTGTACACGATATTTATGGACACATCAGAGCCAGGTGACTGTCTTCACACATATAAAGAGTAAGTTCTGTCCATTTCTAAGAGAATATGGGCCATATTTTAATCTGTGCATTTACAACAACGCCAGAGTCAGCCACATTTAAACGCATCAGAGCAAGGCCGTTTTCAATAGTTGTGCGAAGCTAATTTGTGGTTTCTTTTACAACATTTGCTTCTACACTTTAGCATCCCATATTTCAGCTTCGGGCTTGTGGATATAACTGTAAGCACTATGACTAAACAGAGAAAATTTGTATAGATGTGGAATAAAAATAATGTTCATTTGTTTGTTTTACCTATAGGTTTTCAACTGAACAAATTGAGGAAAGCCACAAAAATCCCTACTCTTCAAGCCACAATGATCAGCGCGGAATTGGATCGAACGCCAGTACACTTCTTAGAAAGGAGCTCGCCACTTCAAGTTGAATAGCGAGAGAAACTAACTAATAAAGAGCACAGGGCACGTCTATATGCAGGGTAATCAGTTTATACTTCAGTATAATCAACTTCGAATTCCACAAGAGTGTTTTACAAGAGCAGTGGTCTTCTTACGGCGATCATATATTAAGTTTCGAACATTATGTTGGTCTAGCAGCGAGCATAAAAATTTATCTGCTAGGCAACCGACAACATGCCTCCTTATCAGCAGATACTATTCATAAAGGTTTTGCCCATCTGCAATAGCCCCTTACTATGGCAGGTGAATTTACCCCTTGCCCATCCCCTTGTTGAAAGTCGGTTTATTATAAGCTTCGACGGGGGAGGTTAAAATTATAAGGACACCAAGAAGAGGTTTAGATAATGATCGTGATTTTCTCTCGCTTTATGCATACATATATACATATACAGCGCTTTTTTTATAAAATGAATAGAAGTGCCGGTAGTCCCTCTATGACAACACATGAAGTTGCCAAAGCCCCCTGCTTTCGTGTGAAATATAATTTAAAAACCCGGATATTTCATAACGGTATGACACTGTTGAAATAAAGGTGGCAAATAAAATGTGTTTCCCTCCAAAGTTTACAATTTATAAAATTCATCTAACGTCTCATCGTCAATAAACGTGCCGCAATGCACACCGTGCCGTGACGCACAGACACAAAGAAATATTTTGTACGTGATGATAACCCACATTCACATGTAACCACACAAATTTGAAATAGTGTCAGTGGTTGTGTGTCATGCGAAAGCAACAGTGCTGATTGTGGGAAAGCACACCGGTTCATCGTATTGCTCTGTTATCACAATATTTAGACTGCCTGTCACAAGAGGTACACAGGAAGTACTAACTATACAGCTAGTGAATACCCCCTGTACTGTAAGTAACATGCCCTTATATATAAATTTTATTGTAGCACCGTGCATTTTCGTAGAATCACTTCAATTTATCAACCAACGAATGCACATATAATTTCAAATAAAACACTTTTAAAACTCTTTAAAACACTCCAACATATTTCGATCTTGTCAGATCATTATCAGGGAGCTTTGTTCCTTGCTCGAGTTGTATTACAGTATTCACAATTCAATTCTTATTTGCAAACGAGGTGTTGTGGCAGCATATCATGTTGTGTGGGAATGTGTTGTGGAGCAGTGGCTAGGTGTGTGTCGTATGCGACGCACACCTAGCCACTGCTCCACAACACATTCCCACACAACATGATATGCTGCCACAACACCTCGTTTGCAAATACGAATTGAACTGTGAATACTGTAATATAACTCTAGCAAGGAACAAAGCTCCCTGATGATCTGACAAGATCGGAACATGTTGGAGTGTTTTATGTAAAATTATATGTGCATTCGTTGGTTGGTAAATTGAAGTGATGCCCTTATCTAGTTTAACGACTCTAACATATAAGACCTGATGAATAATTTGAAGTGTGTCTTGAAGAGAGTTCTGAGTTCAAAGTTGATGTTATTATATATAGTTCAAAGTTATCTTTTCTTAAAAACGCCCTTCTCAAATACGCATGTCGCCAGTTTACTCAGCAGTGCAGCCGAAGCTAGTGTCATCATTCAACTCCGAAACCTGCATCTTGTACTAATCTACGAAACGTTTTAGGTTTTTCTCTTTGACGATCTGTAGGGCGTGTTTATGGAACATAACTGTCTTATGGTGTCTAGCGAATGATAATATTAACTTACATGGTGGAAAGAACAGACAATAATAAGTCGGCATCTGTGTGAAGATAATGTCCCACAGCTTCCCTTAAAAACGTAAGAATACCGCAAAAAGCCTTCCACATTAAGGGGTTATATAAGTGTTGGTTTTACTTATGATTTTTATATTCGCAACTTGTTGACTTTCGAAGACACGGTTTTTTTTTCATTTTCTGAATTTTCCGTTCTGTTTTTAAACACCAATCATAAATACCTGTCAAAAACGTTTGCAAAGTACTGACTTAATCTATTTTGTTGAAGGAGCTTAGCAAGTTTATTCTATAAACAAACAAACAAAATGTTAACAAAACTAATACAACCAAAAAAGGACGAATTTCACAACACTTTTTGACAACCATGCAACATCTGCGTTTAGGTTCTCACGGTAAGAACAAAGGAGTGCACCGTCTTTTGAGTATGCTTTCCGTTTTGACGATTTCAGATTTGATGAGTAGAATCTAATTGTTCAAAACGCGTTAACACACGAGTGTTGTCACTTGCAGTACGGAAACATCTGTGGTGTTACTTGTTTGAAGTCTTAAAAGTCACACAAGAAATAACTTACAGGTGCTTGAGCGATGTCAGCTGCTCACGGTAGTGAAGAAGAATCAATGCCTTTGCAAATGTTACGACCTGACGACTTGTAGCTGGTAGCCAGCACTTCAATAGAGCTTAATGTCTCCATTTTTAGGGTAAAGCCTTCCAAAAGAACAAGGTCTTCTGGGACTGCTTGATCCTAAGGATGAAGGCACTGCACCCCTTAATAACTTCAGTCAAAATTTATCTGTCGACAAAGATTATCATTCCAAAAGTCCTTAACCCTCAGATATGTGGAAGTACAAACCCTACAAAATACAGTATAATGCAAGGTTAGTAATATCTTGAAAATACAAAAAAAGTCACAGAAGGAAAGTTGTCGAATGCCTTCACTTGCATCCACCCTTAAACATTTGGTCGCTACAGAGAAACCTGTAACAAGAACTATGAGGTTATTCCACAACAAGAAGCCAAAGAAGGTGCTGATGTGTGCCTGCAACTTCTACAATACGGCCTACAGCTACAGTCACTGGTACTGTGAGAAGTAACAGAACAGGCGACTTGAAATGAACAGGAAAAGGTTATTATGCCAGAAATGTTACGTATGAAGGACGAAGCCCCACATAACTGCTTTTATAGACTCTTGACAAAACAAAAATTCATTCCCTTGCAGTGACTGAAGACGAGATTTAAAAGGAGATTCAAGGCAAAGGCGTTTCTGTAGCATGGTCCTCTTATTATAACAGGGCGTTTGTACAAGCTGTACCTAATGTGTAAGGCTGCATCTCAATTTCTCTTAAGGACCCGACCCAAAATCTGGTAGAGGCTTTTCTTATATTAGAAACCATACATAAAGGACCACTCAGATGGTAAAGGTACACGTGTCTAGTACGCTATATCAAAATGGATACTAGGAGTTCAGTGCAGAATTCAAACCCAAATTTCTAGCTTCATACACTTATGGTCATGCGTCGCCCCCATTTTTTTTACAACCTGAAACTTTGAGATAAATGGAGTTCTGTGTAGCGAATCATTCAAATAATGTTCCCTTGTGATAGGTGAAAATATAACACCATCTTCAAAAATAACCAACATATGTGGGGATATACTTTCAAAGCTTTTGTCACATGTACAACGGAGACACTTTTTTTTTCTCCTGTAAAATTGAAATATATTGGGTTGTCTCTTCTTATGAAACAGGGGCGATGTATTCTAGTATTATCATTGGTGTTTTATTACTTTTGCGAAGAACTTAACACAGTAGTGCAGATATATGTGACATTTACCAACATGAACCTGGAAGTTTCGAAACGTCACCGTAAACAAAATGTTGAATCACAAATGTCATTCCTTGGAAAATATTTAGTTTTGTTTGCGATTTACCTCGGTACTAAATTTTATGTGCTACAGTTTTTTATTGGTTAACGCCATCGAAACTAAAGTTATAACAAACGTTTCCCAGACCGCCATATTGCTATTTTGATAAAAGGAAAACACGACCTTGACAAAGTTGCGTGTTTTTTCAAGATCGATTAGCACACGTTATTTCAGCTTTAAAAGTGCCGGGCTTCAGTGTCGCACCCAACTCATAAATTCGTGTCCGGGCTTGTGTGTGCGTGTGTGTGTGTGTGTGTGTGTGTGTTTTTGGAGGGGAGGGGGTTTAAAGCGTGTAGTTGAATGTTTAAAAGGGGAGTTCGGATGTTTTAGCAACAGAGCAACTTAGAGGCCATTGTAGTCCCTAATCATTAATAAAATGTCGCCCTGAACAAATAAAAAACATTAAGAGTTACGCTCTAATGTTATTCCGAAATCCATTACAGTTAAAATTACACAGATATTCTAGATACCTATACAGAAAAGCTTTCACGTTAGGTGATTAATCAGTGTATCATGAGTCGCCATATTCAGACCACATTAGAAGCAACAGTAGGGTGCAAGGCGCACCGTATGGGCTTGTCCTGACATCAATCTTCCAGTTTTATCACACCACAGATCTGATTCAATGAATGTTCTTTATTCAGCAAAGCAGAGCTACTACCTATGGTTAAAATAACAACAGCTAAGTACAGCGAACTGCCGTGTACAGTTGAAAGGCAATCACTAACATCCCAGTAGATGGTATCATCACATATGGCTCTGTTCTTCCTAGTAATATTTCATTACTTTTACGCACTATCGTGAACCTTTACATACAATCAAAGTACATTTTTATATTTATACCAGTTTTCAATAATATAAAATGTTATTTGTATATAGAAAGTGTGCTTCGATGGTATATAATTTAATGTTGCTGGCCAAGTGCACGTTGCACATGAGTCAATTCAACATGAATGTTACTCTGCCAAAGGTCACTCAGACTTTACCGTTTTCAGTCTCCCACCACCAGTAACACCAACAAAATGGCTGTTAAAAGACTGAGTAAGGAGAAATACCAGTGGCATTACTAGTGGAGTAATGTGTTATTCCGAGTTCTTTCGTTGTTATTACAATACGATTGTGAATGCGAATAATCCAAATTTAGGGCCTAATTTCCGTCTGTTGTTAGCCTGTAAAAAACCGTGCAATTTTGCAGGTAAAATCTGATATGGATACAAACCATAAACCACATTACACAAATTACTTGTTGTTATATGTTAATAACTACAGAAAATTCGAAGTTATATTTAAAAAAATCAAGTAATGGGACTCGGAGGTGCTGAAACTTTACGCAGGAATGGACACACAAATTTCGTCACTAATAATTTACAGCTTCTCTTGTGATTTAATGGAATTCGAATGTCACGATTGCTTTCGTACATTATACTTGGACGGCAGACAACGTTTAGCATTTGTGAATTCGTATGAATCGTACCAATATACGTTCGTTTTAATATTATACTGGCGCTTTTACCACCCCTTTCACGCGAGGACAGAGATTAGACATTTCTTAAAACTCTGGGTTCAATTATTTTGCTTTTAAACACTAGAAGATGATCAAAGTAAAAAAAAAACAGAAAGATGCTAAATGTGTATTACGGTCAGGACAGCCACTCAGGACTGAAGTGAATTTGTTTAACGAAACACAAACTCGGTCACTTCCTTCCTTCAAGTACGGATGACACACGTCACGACATTTCGCTCACGGCCGCGCTGTGTACATACCTCTCTATGCATATATAATTCTAAAATTTTTAGTCATAAGTTTCTGATGTGGTATTTATGGCTTCATATTTCTGTACTTGTCAAACCCCTGTCACAACAAAGTGGGGCATATTCTTTTTCCTGTACAAGAGAATGAGAGGAGAGGTTGCCCCTACAGATCCAAGGTCCGCCCAGTTCTGATTCGTATATTAGCATCCAGTCTACACGTCACTTCCTGGGACTACTTGTCTGGTATCGGGCTAACCGAGTCTTGTAGCTTGAGACCGTAGAATCTGGTAGTTTGCCGAGCGCCACTTAATAGGTTTGGCGACCGAACCAATGAAAGATTCATCGCTGTACGAAGCTGCAAAGACACAGGAATGAGAAAACATCCTCCACCCGGAATAAAATAAAAGAGTGACGCTTGTTGCATCTGCAGAGATTGGTGTAGGATAATATGTTAATATTTTGAGGCTAATGATTGGTTGAAGAAGAAGAAATACAAGATAAGTCGAAACAGCTTAAAATAACGCTCGTATTCGAAATGTACGAACACCGGTAGCATCTACAGGTCATGAGAAATCTACAGAGGAACGCACAATTTTTCATTACAGTAAACTTTTTAGGGCACACTTTCATGTGTTGAGAGCAAACGGCAGTAAATAAACATACCAGACAAAATGCTACTCACAACTATAACGTCAGTATACGTGAAGAGAAAGGAAACCACGTCACTTACGACCATTCAGGATAAACAATGTGTTCTGAAAACTATAGGGGAATTGTAATTCCTTATTCCTAGCGCATTAACTTCAATTTGCGGCAGGAGCAGTTGTTCTGTCTGTATATCATTTATACCATTTCTGGGGCCGACCCGTTCTGCTATCAAATGTGTGCTGAGATTCCTTTCTCTGCCGGTAGATCAGCCTTACCTGAAGATGACGTAAACAGTCTAAATCCATAAAATCACGCTGTACCTAACAGATATTTCACTGACGTAACCATATTTTTATCATCATTATCATCAGTCCTGTTACTGGTGTTTCGGAGTTCAAATGGCAAAAAAAATGTTTCAAATATAAGAAATTAGGATACTTCTCTAATGCAATTATTAACATTTTAAAGTCCAATGATAACTTCATGTAAAACCAGATATCGCAATGAAAAGTGTGCATTTTTAAAACAGCACTAGCCATATTGGTTTTATAATAAACACGGACTGATTTTGCGTTGGGATATTAATTCGGTCTTCAAATGCAATTTAAATGAACGACTGTCTTCATAGGACTCATACAAATATAGATATAATTTTTAAAGTAAAAATCACTATTCTTACTGCTCACTTCAATTTATCAACCAACGAATGCACATATAATTTCACATAAAACACTTTTAGAATACTTTAAAACACTCCGACATGTTTCGATCTTGTCAGATCATCATCAGGGAGCTTTGTTCCTTGCTAAAGTTATATTACAGTATTCACAATTCAATTCGTATTTGCAAACGAGGTGTTGTG
>Ga0123355_10020596_pt1 | contig 10539 bp, 4 predicted proteins | sample TergutEmb28metaG_3_FD_89872 | JGI IMG/M metagenome (GOLD analysis project Ga0123355, IMG submission 89872) | Embiratermes neotenicus P1 segment gut microbial communities from Petit-Saut dam, French Guiana - Emb289 P1 | ecosystem: Host-associated > Arthropoda: Insects > Digestive system > Gut ... | reverse complement strand
GAAATAACTCAGCACATAAGTCGCAAGCTCCTGAGGATGGATGTATTAACATCCGAAACATGTTGAGCATTAAATAAAGAAATAAAAAAGCAAGTGACATCAAGTTGGTCTCTCTTTACTCAACTATCAAGATGATGCACAGTCCAATAAACATAAGATATCTACAAGGGGTTTTTATACAATAGAGATTGTTACCTACATACAAGAGGCAGAGAATTTAGCTTCCATTTGGCGGCTTGCAAATTATCACGCCAATTTGCAAGCCATCTCCTATCTCTTTTATCGCCCCTCCAAAACGTCGCCCAATTAGAGCTGACCAACAGAAAAGCCGCATCCACGTGGCGTCGATAAAGAGACGTCCCACCAGAGAGGGATAGTGTCGCTTCCCTTCTAAGTGCCGTGGTCTGAATTTAAGTGCAGCAATTTGCCAATTCAAGCAAGTTTAGTGCAAACGTAGCGGTACTATAGTTATGTCAAAGCCACCGGCTTTATCTCGCACTTGCTGCAACTCACACAAACTCTCTTCAATTTGAACTCTTATTTTGTGCGGAGTTCATTCGCGGGATATACAGTTTCGCTACTCATTTGTAAGCACAAGGACCACAATTCCTTTGCGTGTTTGTTTTCGTCTTCTAGGCGTACACCAAAGAAAACTTCGGGTAGGCAGGCAATGCATAAGATAAAACCACAGGACAAATATAGTTGTGAATATTATAATATTTTTGTCTCCATCATGCCCAAAATACATAAATAAAATGCTTGCTAAAGGAAGGGACGCTGCATTTTGAATTTTCTGTTGATTTATTGCCCTGGCACCTTACCTCCAACTATACAATTGCAAGACACAGACACTAAATAATAAAAATAATTATTATAACTTTTGCAACCATCTAAGTGTCAATTTGCAAAGAAGTCAGAAACTGTGCCGCAAATTATGAGCTTTTAAAGAGATATAAAATTCTTTTGTAGTATCCTACTGAAGGGAGCCAGTTATGTCCTCGTAATAGCGAATAAAAAATTATGTAAATTTTTCCTCTCCAGAGAAAGAGCAGCCAACAGTGTTATAGAATGCTCACCTTCAGACAAGTCCACACGGCAACTACAGGAACATAAAAGTTTTACGACGAAAATTTGAATTTTCGCCATTTACTTAAAGGAATACAACAGAAGGGATTTCCCTATATTGAACTCAATTACACAATTACTGTTTATACATAAACTATCTAAAATAGAAAACATAGAGCCACAATGGAAAATTAAATATATATGATGAAAGATTTACGTTCGAAATGCTACATAATATTATGAATGTAACATAAGCTAAAGTCCTAGAATATTAGAGTTCCTTATTCATATAAATTTTACTGCGTATTGTTGTTCCAAAGACTATGTTAAGGACAATCATTCCATAAATATGATAAAAACACTTTTTCTAGAAGGCAAAACTCGTATAATACTTTAGTCGATCAATGGCGAAATAAATGAAAAACGAAACGTTAAAATACGTCGCAGGCAGAGCGTAGAGTGAGTAGCGTGTGATAAAACGCCCGCCAGACATCTTTAGTTCTCAATTGTCCTACAGGTGCTAAGCAGCTTCCACGAGGACACAGAAGCGTTAATAATCTTTTTTGTCTGAAATAGGCAGATATACTCGTGAGATCCCAGTAGCACTGTACATTATTCGACAACAAAATTAGTAGTGTTTGAATGAAAAGAAAAAGTGCTATAAGAATTTCTGTATTCAAAAAGACATCAACGCTGTACATAAATCCTTCTTTATTTATTCCCTTTATAGGCCTAGAGTGGCCCACGGGGTTCCACGAAGTTAATATTCCCAGATTTCACGACAACGGCACAGGATGATGGTAAGGTTGTCAGCCTTACGCACCGGTCGCTTTTACCCCCAGCAAATGCTCCTGGTACTCACTTCTATTAGAGGCTGAGTCGACCCCAGGACCATAGTACGATCGGAAGGATTTCATGTCAATGAAAAATTCCCATGACACCAGCTGGGATCGAACCAGCGACATTCCGATTTGTTGTACAGCACCTTAACCACTGTGCTACCCTACCGCGGTCCCCATTCCATTTAAAAGGACATTCCGAAAATATTTTGCTCCTTAATAAACCCCACTTTAAGGAAAACATAAGATTTCAATATTTAAAACTAGTAAAGGCTTTAATATTTGTGCAGTACTTTCATTGAAATATATACCTCATGCGTTTCAAAGACTTTGGTTAACACTATGAGATAATGTATGGAAATAAGTTTAAAAAAATGGATATGTAAATAAGGAAGTGTTTTTCCATTAGAATCGAAACCGAATATCAAGCCTCAAATTGGTAGCTTATAATGGATATAAAATTAAAGGTTTTTAAAATTCTGAACAGTTAGGTACACGCAATTACTTAAAACAACACACATTAACACGATATCCAAAATTGATTTCCCAAAACAGGTCACAAAAACGTTGCAGAAATGGGGTTTGGGGCTCAATAATTTAAAAATAATGTCCCATTCGTGTCACAATTATCATGTCTCAGGTCACGCCAGGTTTGTCATTGGGCCGACTTACGCTGTGCAATAGGACCTTTGTCCGCGTGCCTCATATACTATTAAGGCTGTGTTGTAATTAAGTACCTTCCATGTTACTCCGAAGATGAGTGACAAGACAGGTTTACATTACTAAAAATGGCCTGCATTTATATCATTCTTAGGCCGGATCTCACGCAAATCTTTCCAACATGGGAATAAGGCATATTCGTGCAGGCCAACATGTTTGTTCTTTTCAGACAATTCTCTATTACAGGAGAGAGCAGTTCTTTGTTTTGTATCCGTACCAATACGTGTTAGATATGGGTTAGTGTTGCCGAAGGAAAGTGGGAAAGGAAACGACATGTACAATATATTATACGAGCTCACTCTATATGGAAGATATTTATCAGGAGCACTATGTCGCTGTTAGTATAAGCAAATAACGTATTTCTGACGTCATTATATGTGGATTAAAAAAAGTGACCCACGTCGATACTTGGAATGGGAATGTTGTCAAGTACCATCTGCAAAGAAGCTTCGTATTGGTTCAGTACGTTTCAGAACCAAAAATTAACACCACAGAACATCCTTCGTTACACTGAGACCCTACAAATACACGCACATGCAGAGACGTGACACATATATTTATAATAAAACCAAGCTAGCAAGCAGTCAGCATAACCTCTATGACATATACCTATTGCTGTGTATACAGTGCTAGACTCCTGATGTTGGAGCGAGACACTGTCCGAAACATGTGGAGTCCTATTCCGAAAATAAATTTGAGAACTTAGTGCTTCTCGTCTGTTTTATTATAAGAATACATCACGATGCACGGTCCTCAGAATGTCAAATACGAGACACGCAGTTTAATGATTAGGTTCACGTGATGGCATGCCACAATACCAACCATCATACTAACATACAAAAAGTCAGTCATTACTTACCAAAAGACTGTATATGTGCGCATGTCCTAACGTGTAGTTACGAATCAATGCAGTGTGTGTACCTACACGTGTGTATGTAAAATAAAAAAAATACCCTCTGTCCACGCTATGACGGCAAATATGGGGAGTAGAGGTACAGCTCCACTCATTCTTAACCTTGGTATTACACAAATGTTAGTGGCCACATCACTCCGCGACCGCTTTTTCCCCAGGAAAGAGCCCCAACGTCTAGGGAATAGGAAGCTGAGTGGGCCTCAGAGTCGGTCTGAGTAGAAACAGAGCAATATTTTGGTCCTGTTGAGATTCGAACATCGTAATGTCCAGTCCGTAACGTATTCCATACACGCGGTAAGTTATCCAGATTCTTGTGTGTGTGTGTGTGTGTGTGTGTATGTACGTAGGCCTACTTAGGTATATGTGCAGGCCCCGAATTTATGTACCTACATATGAATGTATTTATGTATGTATGTATTTATGTATCTATATATGTATGATGTATGTATGTATGCATGTAGGTATGTACGTAGGTGCATCGGGACCGTCAGTTCTCGAACCCAATGTTAATCAATGTATGTATATATTTTTGTACTTAGTTATTATGTATAAATGTATGTATTGATGCACGTACGTATGTAGGTATTATGAATGAGTGAATGAATGAATGTATATACACGTGTGCTAACAAACGTACATTTTGTTAATACTGTTCTTCACTTAGCACTGTGTTAGTCTACTCAGCACTTTGCAACACACATTACAGTTTACTGTAATTTTTAAAACTTAAACATCTAGTAACTTTCTCTTCATAAGCTGACAATCACCCGACTGACTATGAAACACACAGAATTCTATGGAAATCAGACTTCATTTACCACTTTCACGGGAGCCCTATATTACCCTCTGCCCTCTTACAATTCAAGTAACATTTTACTTGTACTCAAAAACGCACCAGTTCCGAACGGCGTATGGAGTAGCGATTCGTGTTCACGCATTATTAACTTCATTAGGTACAAATGACTATTCAGATTTAAACGCTGGCTACTTAACCCCTGAGAGGCTGCCCTCATCTGGAGGTTGAGTGGGCTTCATAGCCAGTCTGGATGCACAGAACAAGGAACTTGTCCCTGACATGATTTTCCCAGTCCGGGAAATGCCCCAGTTACTTCGCAGAACCTCTTGCATTCCACTGTCGAGCCAATTTAATAAATTCCACGCACTCAGACATTACTTTCAATCCATTTTAATATAATCTCTATTAACTTCATTTCTACCGTTTTGTCTCTGTTGTTGAAGATTGCAACTAAAATTATTTATAAGATCTCCCACCTACCCTACGCCTCCTGCACATTTCACCTATTTTATACCCTTCAATTTTTTTACCTTCAAAATATATGGTGAAGGATCCAAATGGCAGAGATCTCGTTTACGTAGGAAGTCCAAATTCCTTTACCTACAAGTGTAATAAGATTTTTAATTTACCAATACAGTACAATTTACGATGCTATCTTGTGGACTGAGAAACAAGTCAGTCTTGCGCGCAATATAAGGACATAAAACGCTAATTAAGGCAAAACACAGAAGTATTTACGTCACTAAATCGCGTTCTGGAGTGCCAGTCTATCAGAACCTACACCATTAACCTGGAAGCCAAGCGTAACGCCTCCAGCGAAACAAAGATTATGTTATCGGTGTATAATTTGTCACATCAAAGTGAAGTGGTTAAAAATGTGTGACGGTGTATAAAACGGGCAAATTTATGTATACTATCTGAGCAGAGAAGAGCGGTGTAGACTGCAAATAGCAAGAGTCCCAGCTGGTGACATTTCGTTTAGAACAGCATAAAGTAAGTAGCTAAAGAAGGCATGTAACTGTTAACAGCCAAAACGTTCTTAGGAACAAAAGTTCTATGATTTTAACAAAATCAGCCACAACAGAAAATAAAAGTTATTAATTACATAAATAATCCTCCTGTTGTTATTCCTTGGTAGCAGGTCACAGTAGAATGCATGTCCGTGTAGGCTCAACTTATGCCCATGAGTCTGTCTACTGTACAAATTCATCCCACAAGGGAAACAAAATGAACCACATGACAGTTCTTCAGGCTTATACTGTATCCGTGTTTTATCCAGTTAAATGTCAATCTCTCACAAAGCCTAAATTTGGGATTGGCAAGTTATGTTTTTAATCAAGGTTCTTTGGTTAAATTTGATGTGTATTGGACCGTGCATCATCTTGATAACTGAAGAATAAAATCCAACTAGATGCCACTTATTACTTTATTATGCTTATGTTAGGCTCAACATGTTTCGGGCACCATTATACCCATCATCAGGAGCTCACGACGATAGCGTTGGTTACCACATAGGCCGTCTGGTTCTTTAGTTGTTGCTGTTTGGCGGTTAGGTGCAGGCAGGATGGATAAGTGTCCGGACCGAAGGCTGTGACACGAGTCGTGTTACAGCCTTCGGTCCGGACACCCATCCATCCTGCCTGCCTGCACTTTACTTCAACCAGCAGCAACACGAGAACCAGACGGCCTATGTGGTAACCAACGCTATCGTCGCGAGTTCCTTGATGATGGGCATAATGGTGCCCGAAACATGTTGAGCCTAACATAAGCATAATAAAGTAATAAGTGGCATCTAGTTGGATTTAATTCTTCAGTTCTTTGGATAACACTGGCAAGCATTTTATGTCCCGAAAGCGTGCTAGAGGTTTAGCTCATTTTTTCCTCCTCACGTTGATCGCACTAATAATATTAGGTGGTAATACAAAAAATGACACCTCTGATCGCAATATTGTACACATTCCACATAAACCTTGGTATTTTAAAAGTCGCGGTAAACAAGTTCAGGAGTTTCAAAATCCCTGCATGAAATGACAATATTAACACACCTTCCTGCAACAGACTTTTATTTCAACAAGAATAAGAAATTGCAAAGTACGAAGTAATTAAAGGCGAAACAAGGGAAGGAGATGTTTCGTCGAATGGCTTGGAGAAAGACGGGTGAATTTCGTATGCATAATGGTACTAATTTCATGCACAACAAGACTGAGAGAACCACAAACGGAGAGTGTAATGAGTGACATTATTGGGCAAAAGAAGAAGCAGAAGGCTGTAGAAATTGCACGGACGATGAAAGTATGAAAATGAGAACAAACAACTAGCAAAATCTCGAAGAGCAAAAGGCGTTTCAGCAATTAATCTCAACGTTTTCTGGTTCCTTAACCTGGGCTTTGCACAGTCGTGATTACCAAAACTTACTCTTACTCTCAAAACTGTAATATTTTAAAAGCTACAAATTGTATAATCAACCTAAATTCAGAATTGTAGAAGTTATCTACCCTATATGACTCGATTCACCTCAATTCTCCCTTATCTCCGTGCTTAGCATACAATCTAGACGCCATGTCGATACACTACTCTCATTGAATATCGATTCTTTATCGAAATATTTTGTAAGTGGGCCCTATAGTAGACATTGAGCGAGACTCAGAGGAAAAATTGGGAATATCAAGTAGAGTAGAGCAAGTCATGAATACATTATGGGATTCTTATGAATAACTTGCAAGAGGAAGGAGTATCCAAATATCGATTATAGAGGGGACGGAAAAAGAGATATAAAGCAACGATAACCGTCTAGAAAATTTCACGATGTGAATTTCAACATCACACAATAATACTGCAATTGATTATGTTGTTGCGTCTGTGAAAGATCACACTAACACTGCCACTGAAACCTTGCGGACGGTTACACGTTTATTGCACTAAGTGTCTAGGTGTCCAAAATAGAATTTGACGTTCAGGTGACCGTGCATCGTGATAAATTCTTATAATAAAACCAACTAGATGCACTGATTTCTCAATTTTCTTTTGGAATAAAACCGTAAACGTTTCGAACAGTTCCTCTGTCCATCATCAGGAGGTTTTTTACTGTACACACAATGGTGTATGTCATACAGGTTTGCTGAAAGATGTCAGCTGTCATCAAACCCGTATGACATATACCCTTGCTGTGTGTACAGTGATGAACTCCTGATGATGGACAGAGGAACTGTCCGAAACATGTAGAATTTTATTCCAAAAATAAATTTGAGAAATTAGTGCATCTAGTTGGTTTTATTGTAAGAAAGTGCCCAAAGTAGTAACACCTGTTTGCGAATTTCATGTTTGTTGGACGGTGCATCATTGTGATAACTGAAGAATAAAAACCAACTAGATGACACTTATTATTTTATTATACTTCTTACAGGCTCAACATCTTTCGGGCATTACTACGCCCATCATCAGGAGCTCGCGACTATAATGTTGATTACCACATTGGTCGTTTCGTTCTTGGTTTGTTGTATAGGTCGTGCTTTAGCCTGCAGTCCGGACACTACTCCAACCTAATCGCACCTAACCTCCAATCTACAGCAAACCAAGAACGAAACGACCAATGTGGTAATCAACATCATAGTCGCAAGCTTCTGACGATGGGCATAGTGAAGGTAAATCAGTCCCATTACAGGCCCGGAGGTGCCCAGAGGGCTCCAGAAAGTTAAGGTTCCCAGATTTCGTGACGGCAAGGATGGTGGTAGGTTATCAGCATAAGCATCGGCCGCTTCTACCCCCAGAAAATGCTCCTGGTACTCATTTCTGTTAGAGGCTGAGTCGAACATAGTGCGATGGGAAGAAATTTATGTCAATGAAAAATGGCGGGCATAGATGTGCCCGAAACATATTGCGCCTATAAGAAGTATAATAAAATAATAAATGACGTCTGGTTGGTTTTTATTCTTCAGTTATAGTAATACCTGTATTTATGTGTCCAAACAGGAACAAAAATTAGCGGAAGTAACATTTTATGTTTATGTCGTAAATGGATGCCTAACTTAAAAAATAAACACGGCTTAATTCTGACTGCTTTAAAAAGTGAGATAAACTTTGTGATGAATATTCGCAACATTTCGCCTACATATTCAAATTTCGGAACGATGCGAAAAAAATCCGTACGTGCGTCGCAGTATTTTCGGTCAAGTTGCGATATATAGATAGACAGAACTATAATTTTGCCTGTTTTGTATGGGTGTGAAACGTGGTCGCTCACACTGAGGGAGGAGCCTAGGATGAGGGTGTTTGAGAATGGGGTGTTGAAGATAATATTTGGGCCTAAGAGGGACGAAGTGGCAGTGGAGTGGAGAAAACTACATACTGACGAGCTTACTGATCTTTACTCCTCACCCAATACTGTTCGGATGATAAAGTCGAGAAGATTGAGATGGGCGGGGCATGTAGCGCGTACAGGGGAGAGGACAGGCGTATGCAGGGTTCTGGTGGGGAAACTTGAGAGAAAGAGACCACTTAGGAAACCCAGGCGTAAATAGGAAGATAATAATAAAATGGATCTTCAGGAAGTGGGATGTGCGGGTATGGACTGGATCGAGCTGGCTCAGGATAGGAACAGTTGTCTGGCTCTTGTGAATGCGGTAATAGAACTTCGGGTTGCATAAAATGTGGGGAATTTCTTGACTAGTTGCAAACCGGTTACCTCAAGGACTCGGCTGCATGGAGTAAGTAAGTAAGTAAGTAAGTAAGTAAGTTAGTGAATTAGTTGCGCTCACAGAAACAAGAGCAATGTATCGCTGCGTTGAAGCAACGCACCATTAAGACTTATGGCACAGAGAAGGTAACGTTCAACCAATTCGACCTCTTCATTTGATACGGTTGAGTGTTTTGTTGCCACTCCGGCCGCCTTAATCTAAATACAAAGGACTGATTCCCTTTTTAGAGCGGCTGGCTGTGAGCAACAGTCGCTATGCAAATGAAAGTGTAAAAATATATACGTTGCCGTGCATCAAGGTATTGAGCAGGTAGTACCTTGAAACCTGAGTCTTCCCTACTCACGACTTGCATGCTTAGATGTATATGGAGCCTGTACAGGCAGAACACATATTAATCTAACACAGGCAAAAAATAACATTGCACAAATTGCAAAGATTATACAAGGCCTATTATTTAAATCTTGAAATGTTTAATGGTCAACTGATTCATTCGTAATATATTTTACTACACTACTTAAAACTCTTAGATTTCAAACATTCAAATTAGGTGTGAAATGATAATGAATGGCTGATAATGACTTGGAATACTCGTGCCCTATTTCAACACATTGTCTAAGAATTCACATCGAACTGTTGAGAAAAATAATGTTAAATGTCTGTCTGAACAACCAATAATGTGGCCAAGGTTCAAAATGATGCTTCTGGACAAAATCTTATAACACTGCCCACATCATCTTGCGCAGATATCACATAAATGCAAACACCAAAGTCTTTTACATGTTTCTGCATGCAGAGGCCCAAAATTTCATTACATCGTCAGTTATCCAAAAAAAGCTGTTCCAACTTGTGTGGGAAACATTACTCATGCTTACAACAATGTCCTCGCAAGCTCCGAAGGCACCACTTGGAAGACCTGCGCTTATATGGAACATGTGAAGATACAGTTTGGAAAGCATGACAGATTGTACACCGAACTAACAAAACAAAAGACAGGCAGCATCAGTGGCTTTATGTTGTGAGAATGGTAAAACATCTTCAGATTCCATAAAAGGATGGGCATTTCTTAGTTATCTCAACAAACACTTCTTAGTTATCTCGGAAACCATTTTTTAGTTATCTCATCAACAATTTCTTAGTTATACCAGCAACCATTTCTTAGTAATCTCAGCAACAATTTCTTAGTTTTTCAGCAACCAATTATTAGTTGCCTCAGCAAAAATTTCTTAGTTATCTCAGAAACAATTTATTAGTTATCTCTGAAACAATTTCTTAGTAATCTCTGAAACAATTTCTTAGTTATCTCAGCATCCATTTCTTAGTCATCGCAGCAACCATTTCTTATTTATCTCAGCAACCCTTTCTTGTAAAATTCGGAAAAGTCGACAAATGAAACAGTGTGGCCATATTTGTTAGAAGAACGGTCAAAACGCATGAGAAAATGAATGTAATTTAATGGTCTGAGATCCTAACCCTGGACTTAAAAAATATTATTTCGAAGCAGGCATATACAGT
>Ga0123355_10020595_pt1 | contig 10540 bp, 11 predicted proteins | sample TergutEmb28metaG_3_FD_89872 | JGI IMG/M metagenome (GOLD analysis project Ga0123355, IMG submission 89872) | Embiratermes neotenicus P1 segment gut microbial communities from Petit-Saut dam, French Guiana - Emb289 P1 | ecosystem: Host-associated > Arthropoda: Insects > Digestive system > Gut ... | reverse complement strand
GACAATGGTTCCCCTGCGTTTCGTGAGTGAGTTTTTTGGCGCAGTGGTAGAGTGGGATGCAGAAACGCAGGGCATAGAAATAATATTAGCCCCCACAACCGCAACCGCCCAAAACCCCACCCCAATGAGCGGCACAGATACACAAACCATTGCTGCACTCGCCCGTGAGGACGAGGACGAAGACCCCGAAACAACAGAACCACCCGCAGAGGAATAACCCTCCGCCAGCAATATCGGAAGCCGCTTCCGAAAACAAAGGAAACCAAATAAATCACGAAAGCCCCATTTTCCACGGTTCGCCGTGAAGAAGGGGCTTTTTTTATTTTTTTAGTTTGCAACCCTTGAAAAAATTAGACGGACAGATGCCACATCGTCCATAATATGTACTGGAGCATTCCGCATCTCCGTAGTGCCGTCGCCAAGCTGCCCGCTCCAGTTGCTTCCCCATCCCCAAAGCGAACCGTCGGTGCGTATTATCATAGTGTGGCTGTTTCCTCTGGAAAACGCCGACACATTATCCACAAAACGCTCCGCGACATAAACACCACCTGTGCGGTTGTTCGCCCTCACCAAGTTCCATATCCACAAAGAACCGTTTCCATCTATGACCATATGAGTTCCAAGGGTTGGCATATTCGCATCAAAAGTAACGCTCCACGAACTACCATGCGCCATCTGCGGAAAAATTGCCGCGAAAACAAAAGCCATCGTTAGTGCCGCCACCGCAAGCTTTTTCATACATTTTTTCATATACATACCGCCTTTGATATAGTCGCACAACTCGCGACTTGCCTTTGATTAGTCAGTCAACTTAAAATGCACACGAATTTGCAAAGGTTTTCGCCACAATATACCCTAGTGCGAGTGATATTCTGCCCGTATTACACCGCTTGTTTTTTCGCCGTTTTGCAGGCGTTCAACAAGTTCTGTGGCGAAGGCTTCGCGGTCTTCGGCGGCGTACATTTTTTTAAGGCAGGTGCAGGTTACACCATCTCGCACTTCTTCGCGTTTTTCTTCGGGCAGGGCATCTATGAAGGGGTCTAGGATTTTCCACATCTTTTGCGCATCCGACTCAATAATTTTGCCCCCCGCTTTGTCCAGTATTATATTAGAAAGAAAAGTAAATATGCCCGCGCCTATAATGCCACCCGCAATATCTGCAAAGCCCGCCAAAAACTCCAGCGCAATCCAACGGCTACCCCAGTCCCAACCCACAGTACCACTTACGATAAGCAACAGCGACAAAATTACATTTTTAATAAACTGCGGCTTACTGATGCGCTTTTTTGCTAAATCATACACGTCCACCACAAGAAGTGTAACGCACGACAAAACGCGCGTGATTAAATTGGCACGCAAAAGCTCCATAGACGAACGAAAAATCATACGCGGCCCTAAACGCAAAATATTTGCAAAACCCGTTACTATTTTGGGCGCGATAATTTTTACAATCTGGTCTTTGGAGTTGATAAGCTTCTTTTTTATCTTTTTAACAAATCGTCACCGCTTTCACGCAAACAGAATAGCGGATTCTTTTGCAAAATTCAAGGGTGGTCTATCTACATCCATATGGCGGCAAGCCTTCGGCTTTCATTTAGGAAGCGCATGGCTACCGCGTAAATTTCTTCTGGCGGTACATAGACTGTGCTTTCGTTAGTGTCGGGGCTTTTGATATCGTCTGGGTTTTCGAGATTTTCTGAATCATCGGCATTAGGGTCGGCAAAAAGGTCTGTCAAAAATTCTGAAAGGATTTTACATAGATGCGGCAAAATGCCGTTTTCTTGCACAAAAAGCGCGCTAACATCCGCCGCACGTTCTTCAAGTGCCGCATGTAGCTTGGCCTCGTTTATGCCATACTTTCCTTTGCCTCCGTGGCCATATACCACACCAATTTCGTACAAGCTTATGGGCGGCGAAAAGCCACCCTCTGGCAAAACAGGGCGATAAATAGCCCCACGCAAGGTGTTTGCAAACTCCAAATGCTCTGCATACGCCGCCAAAGTAGCCTGCAACGCATCATAAGCCACCACAAATGCATGTAATGCATCTTCGGGGCTTTCCACGGGGTTTGTTTCAAAAGATGTTTTTTCAAAATTACTATCCATTTGTAAACTTTAGCAAAAAAATTGCGCCATATCAAGCGGTTTATGGTAAAATACATGCAGACAGGAGTGTTTTTTATGTATGAAGAAAAAAGGCTGATTACATACTACGACTTAGACATGCTTGGCCGAGTGAAACTTTCCGCGCTACTACGCATGGTTCACGTAGCGGCAGATGCCAATACTACGGCATTGGGTGCAAGCTTTAAGGTGATGACTTCCCACAGTTTAACCTTTATCTTGCAAAGGTTTGCTATCCGCATGTTGCGTATGCCGCAATACGGCGAAACCGTAACCCTGCGCACCTGGCCCGACTGTGTGGTGCGCGGCACATTTTCCCGCAAAAGTGATATGTACGACGAAAGCGGTAAAAAAATAATGGAATGCGCAAGCCTGTGGATTGCATTTGACTACGCGGCGCGGAAAATTTTGCGCCCTGCGGCACTGCCTATTGAAATTCCAAACATAGGGGCGCAGGGGGTAGATTTGCAGGCGAAAAAAGTACTATTGCCTTCCGCAGGCGAACTGCCATCTTCAAGCGCGCCCGCAGATGTGGCTACTCATACGGAATTTTCACGTCATACGCACACTGTGCGATACGCAGATACAGACACTAACCGCCACATGAACAATTCCATTTACGGCGATGTAATAGAAAACGCACTTTTCCCCACAATGGCTAATGTAGAAGCCGCGCAAAACGCTTTACCCTGGCGCGAAGTGCAAATAAATTACCTAGCAGAGGCGCGGCTTGGCGATGAAATTGATGTAGTTGCTTGGGCAAGCAGTGCTAATCGCACTGTAGCAGGCACGGTAAACGGGCGAACATCTTTTGTCGCCAGTGTTTGCTAAATCCTATTCAAGAATTCCCGAGCTTTACTCTGCTTTCATAGCCTTGCCCTTTGCGAGGTCATCCACAAGTTTGTCCATCCAGCGGATTTTTTGCATAAGTGGGTCGGCGATTTTTTCTACACGAATACCGCAAATTGCGCCCTTTATTAAATGCGCGTTGGGGTTTATTTGTGGTGCGTTTGCGAAAAATGTCTCCAGAGTAGCATCACTTTCAATTTGTAGCGCAAGTTCTGATTCACCATACCCAGTGAGCCAGCAAATTACCTTGTCTACTTCGGCTTGCGTGCGGCCTTTACGCTCTGCTTTTTGAACATATAGAGGATAAACACGCGAAAACTTCATTGCAAAAACTTTTTCGTCTTTCATTTACTAGCCCCCAGTACTCTATTCCGCCTCTATTCTAAAATCCACCATATCCCCATACATGTGGATTATAAATGCTATATAAGTCAAAAAAATTATGGTGAACAATTGTAACATTATTGCAAGTGTCATTATATTACAAGACAAATCGCTTGTCACTAAAATATAGTTCGCAATACGAAAAATATTTACTAAAATATTTACGGCAGTTTAGACCAACGCAAAACCATATTATTTTCACCTTGACGTTTTGCAAAAAACATTGTATCCTTGTAGAAATATTACGTGCTTGGTGTGCGTTAACTCTTGCGCGCCCTTACTGCCGGAGGGAGGGAAATCCAATGTCTGAGGTTGTTATTAAAGATAACGAAACTCTGGACAGTGCGCTTCGGCGTTTTAAGCGTAGTTGCCAAAAGGCTGGTATTATGGGTGAAATTCGCAAACGCGAACACTACGATAAACCCAGCGTAAAACGCAAAAAGAAATCTGAAGCCGCACGTAAGCGGAAGTTTTAACATTTGCGCTTACAAATGCGCAGGTGAAAGTTTTAACATTTGTGCTTACAAACACACACAAAAAACACGAGGCCGCGCCAAAAGCGCGGCTTCTTTTTGGACTGAGGTCTTATGAAAAAGAGTTCCTTCATATTATTGCTTGCCGTGTACGCGGCTTTTTTTGCCTTGGGTATGCCAGATGGCGCATTTGGTGTAGCGTGGCCAGATATGCGCGGCGAGCTTTCGTTGCCACTAGAGATGGCGGCAAGCCTTGTGGTTGTGCATTCCATTTTCTATTCCGTCACGGCGGGCATGGAGGGGCGACTTGCTGCAAAGTTTGGACTGGACAAGCTTTGTGGCGCGGGGCTTGTTTTTCTGCTTGCGGGTATTCTTGGGTTTTCTTTCTCGCCTAATTTATGGGGGCTTATGGCATCCACAGGCATAATGGGCATAGGCATGGGTATGCTAGATTCTGCGGCAAATGCCTTTGCGGCCAAGCATTTTTCTGCACGGCACATGAGCTGGTTGCATTGCTTTTGGGGGCTTGGCGGGGCTGTAAGCCCGTTGATAATGACTCAAATGATTGTATTTTTTAGCTGGCGTGCAGGTTATCATGCAGTTTTTGCGGTGCAAGCGGCGGCGACTGTGTTTGTACTTATTACCATTGCGAAAGGCCTGTGGGCGGTTTCGGTAAGTAAAAAGGACGATGAGCGGCGAAATTCCGTCCATTTGGGCGGTGATAGCGGCCACAGATTCTTACAAGCGCGGCGATATCAAGTCATGCAGTGGATTATTTTCCTTTTATATGTAGCTGTTGAGTACTCCGTTACCTTTTGGACGGTTAGCGTGCTAATCGAATCCCGTGGCATGAACATAGACATAGCGGGTATTTTCCCTGCGGTTTACTTGGGCTTTATGGTGGCGGGGCGGTTTGTATCGGGCTATTTTGCTGGAAAATTCTCGGGTACGGTTATGATTCGCACGGGTTTTTTGGTTTCTATTGTGGGGCTAGCTATTCTTGTGTTTACCGATAACATAGTGGGTATCGTGGGCATCGCGCTTGTTGGGGCGGGCTTTGCGCCTGTTTTTCCGTGTCTTATGCATGAGACTTCTCGGCGGTTTGACCCTGCGCTGCTACCTAAGCTTGTTGGGCTACAAGTTGCGGCGGCGGGTGCAGGCGCGGCTTCAAGCACGCTTTTGATGGGGCAGGTGCTTGCGCATATTTCGCTGGAAGCTTTATTCCCGATGATTATTTTGCTTGTGGTTGTGACGTTCTTGCTTAATGAGATAATTGAACTGGCCATGCGGAGGAAATGAGAAAATGCAAAAATTGACGGCTATGGGAAAGGACATATTAAAATGCGAAAATTGATGGCTATAGGAAAGAGACTGTTAAAATGCGAACGGTGATTGTTACGGGTTCGGCGCGTGGCATTGGCCTTGCCATTGCCCGTGCTTTTGCGGCGGCGGGCGACAAAGTAGTGCTTAACTGCAAAAATGACGAGGCACAACTTAAAGCCGCTGTATCAGAATTGCGTGAAGAGTTTGGCGACCGCATAGCAGGTTTTCGTGCAGACCTTTCGGATTATAAAGACTGCGCCTCATTTTTCAGAGAAGCAGAGGCCACCTTCGGTTTTGCAGATGTGCTTGTAAACAACGCAGGCGCGGCACACTACGGCCTTTTTTCCCAAATGCCCCCATCTGAAATGCAGGAATGCATCGCCACAAACCTATTTACGGCCATGAATGCTTCCCACCGCGCCATTCCTCGCATGGTACGCGCTAAAGCAGGGTGCATTATTAATGTAACTTCCATATGGGGCATAGCAGGTGCGTCTTGCGAAGTGGCTTACTCTGCGGCCAAGGCTGGAGTCATCGGCCTTACAAAATCTCTGGCCAAAGAACTGGGGCCTTCGGGTATTCGCGTAAACGCTATTGCCTGCGGTGCAATCGAAACACGCATGAACGACGCGCTTTCCCCGCAAGAAAAAGCCGCCTTCGCCGAAGATATTCCACTAGGACGGTTTGGTCAACCCCACGAAGTAGGCGGGCTTGCTGTCTTTTTGGCATCAAATGCCGCATCGTATTTGACTGGGCAGATTATACCGCTGGACGGTGGTTTTTTATAGAATGATGTAGCCCAAGACACCTCGAAATCCTTGGACACAATCCTAACTGGCGCAAACGAAGGATTCTCAACATGGCCTGGTGGCTCTAAGCGGGTTCTCGCATATGTCTAATATGCACGAGAACCCGCTTTCTTCTTATGTTGGCAATAAAAACGTCGCATTTTGCGACAAATTTATTTTATTATTTTGACGGACACCTAATCAAAAAAATTTCGCCACCCTCTTCCAAAATAAAGGGTTTTCTACTCCACTGTCGAATTATAACAGTAGCGCAGAACGCGCTTGCATGTTTTCGTGCTTTGTTACTGCAAGCCGAAATTGCACAGATTTCTTGGAGTTGAAGCTAATGCTGTATTCTCAAGATATTATATCGGAAGTAAAGTCGCTAAATGATATTGTTGACGTGGTGGGCGTGTATGTAAAACTATCGCCCCGTGCAGGCAATCATTTTGGCCTTTGTCCCTTTCACAGTGAAAAATCTCCGTCGTTTTCCGTAAACCGCGATAAGCAAATTTTCTATTGCTTTGGCTGTGGCGCGGGCGGCAATGTGATTAGCTTTATCAAACGCATCGAGAATATGGATTTTGTAGACGCGCTTAAATTATTGGCAGACAGAGCGCATTTTAATTTGCCCGAAAAAGGGACAAGTACCCAACAAGATAAAATTAGAGCGCAAGCGCGGGAAACTGCTGCAAAAATAAACAAACTCGCCGCCCGTTTCTACTTCGATAATCTGCAAAGCGATACCGATGCGGCTGGGCGGGCATTGGAATATCTAACAAACAGAGGCGTAACGCCTTCGCTAATAAAGCGGTTTGGGCTGGGCTTGGCAACCGAAGCATGGGACGGGCTTTTGCGAGAATTTCCCGACATACCACCCACAGATTTTGAAACAGCGGGGCTTGTAAAAAGAAGCGAAAAAACAGCAGGCTACTACGACCGTTTTCGCGGGCGTTTAATGTTTCCCATCATAGATAATCGTGGGAGAGTGATTGGGTTCGGCGGGCGGGTGTTGCCCGAATCGAATAATTCAGACGGCGCAAGCAGTGATGGCACAACAGCCAGTAATCGCGGAAAAGAAGTCGCACCCGCCAAATATATCAATTCACCCGAAACAGAACTTTTTAAAAAAAGCGAGTGCCTTTATGGCATGAACCTTGCCAAAAAGCTTCGCAATATAAACGAAATAATTGTGGTAGAAGGCTACATGGATGTTCTCACCATGCATATGCACGGCTTTGTGAACACTGTAGGCGTTCTTGGTACGGCCATGCGCGCCACTCACGCACGCATTATAAAAAATTGCGGTGCGCATACGGCGGTTTTGATTTTGGACAGCGACGAAGCAGGAATAAAAGCCGCATTACGCGCCATCCCCGTGCTTGTTAAGGAAAATTTGAAGGTAAAAATCCTGCAAATTCCCGACGCAAAAGACCCTGATGAATTTCTTACGCGCTTTGGTGCGGCAAAGTTTTCGCAGGTGCTTGCAAGCGCGAAGCCCTACCCCGATTTTCAGCTAGACCTAGCAAGAAAAAAACACGACCTTACCACAATAGAGGGCAACGACGATTTTGCCAACGAAGCCGTCATTATTATTGCCGAAATCCCAAGCGAAATAACGCGGGAGCTTTACTTGAAAAAAGTGGCAAGCCAGACAAGCATCTCCTTTTCCACTTTGCTGGCTGGTGTAGAAAAAATCACAGGGCAAGCTCGTTCGGAAATTTTTATAAACCCACAAAACAGGCGTGTAAAAGCCCTTGGCGAAACTGGGGTAAAGAACGCCAAAAAAGGCTTGCTAAACCTGTTATTTTCCCATGAAAACGCAAGGCAGGCTTTGCAAAAAGATTCGCATATTACGGGCATAGAAATGGGCGGCGGTTTTCATGGCCAATTGCTGGACTTTTGTCTTTCCGCCCAAGCCGCATTTAAGCCTTCCGATGTTTTTGATTCCTTTGAAACAGATGACGAACATCGCGCCATTGCCGAAATTTTTGCAGACGAGAGAAAATACGCTTCCGAGGCCGCTGTTTGCAAGGCGTTAAACGATATGGTGAAGCAAATCCTTCTATTTTACTTAAATTCGAGCATCGAAAATGAAAAAAACGACCTAAATGCCGTAAATTCCATGCTATTTCGCAAAAAAGCTATAAATTCTTTGAATATTACACTAAACGAATGTTCATAATACATTTTGAGAGGAAGTTTTCAAATGAAACCATTTAAAGACCCTCATTTAATGGGGCGTATGCAAGAGCTTCTAGCCCTTGGCAAAAAGAATAAAAACGCGCTGGAACACAAAGAAATCACAGAATTTCTTGGTGACATTGACCTAGACCCCGACCAAGTAGAAAAAGTCTACGAATGGCTGGAGACTCAAGGCATAGAGCTTTCTTCCCAGCTAAGCGAAGACAAGGACAAAGAAGAAATAGATATGGCCGCTGTAGAGGGCAATATCAACATCGACGACCATGTGCGCATGTATTTGAAGGAAATCGGCAAAGTGCCACTTCTCACTGGCGACGAAGAAGTTGAGCTTGCAAAGCGCATGGAAGATGGCGATGAAACGGCCAAGCAACGCCTTGCAGAAGCCAACTTGCGCCTTGTTGTTTCTATTGCCAAGCGTTACGTAGGGCGCGGGATGCTCTTTTTGGACTTGATTCAAGAAGGCAATCTTGGGCTTATTAAGGCTGTAGAAAAATTCGATTACAAAAAGGGCTACAAGTTCAGCACCTATGCTACTTGGTGGATTCGCCAAGCCATTACTCGCGCTATTGCCGACCAAGCCCGCACCATTCGCATACCCGTCCACATGGTAGAAACTATCAACAAGCTTATTCGCGTATCGCGCCAACTTTTGCAAGAACTTGGCCGCGACCCTTCCCCCGACGAGCTTGCAAAAGAAATGCAAATGCCCGTAGAAAAAGTGCGCGAAATCCTTAAAATAGGCCAAGAACCCATTTCGCTTGAAACGCCCATCGGCGAGGAAGAAGACAGCCATCTTGGCGATTTCATCCCCGACGACGATATACCCGCCCCTGCCGAAGCGGCGGCATTTACCTTGCTCAAAGAACAGCTCATAGATGTGCTTGACACATTAACAGACCGCGAAGAAAAAGTTCTACGCCTACGCTTTGGCCTAGACGATGGCCGCGCACGCACTTTAGAAGAAGTAGGCCGCGAATTTAATGTAACCCGCGAACGCATTCGTCAAATTGAGGCGAAAGCTCTGCGCAAGCTACGCCACCCCTCTCGTAGCAAAAAGCTGAAAGATTATCTGGATTAGTGGCTAAAAACATGAGCCGCGAAGCTATGGAAAAAAAAGTGGGAAGATTATCACCACGCTTGGAAGCGATACTTAAAGCAGCGGCAGATTTTTCAGCAAATTCGTCAGCCGAAGGCACAATCGCCAAAAACGCGAAAAAATACCGCGTGCTTGCAGACATAGGAACAGACCATGCGTACTTACCAATTGAGGCCATAAAGCGCGGCATATGCGAACGCGCCATTGCCTGCGATGTGGCCGAAGGCCCGCTAAAAGCCGCCGCAAAAAATGTGCAGGCCGCCGCGCTTGATATTGAAGATTCCGCGCCAAACATGAACAATGCCGCACTTGACACAAGAGAAGTCGCACTTTGTGAAAAAATTGAAACGCGCCTAGGCGATGGCCTGCGCGTGCTACACCCAGGCGAGGCCGATTGCATAGTAATCGCAGGCATGGGCGGCATGAATATTTGCGAGATTTTAGCAAGCTCGCCACAGATTGCAAAAGGCGAGCTTAGACAAGGCAATCGTGAGAACATGCTTGAGCATGGCAACCTCAATCACAAGATGCTTGAAGGCGAGGCCGCGCAGGGTTGCAAAAAACCGCCACAACTGATTTTGCAACCGCAACACGGCCAAGAAGAACTTCGCAGATTTCTGCACACAAATATGTACACCATAATAGAAGAAACCCTCGTGCAAGAGCGCGAGCGTTTTTACGTGATTATGGTTGCGCAAGCCGTGACTGATGCATGTATAGATGAGTGCGCGGACGTAAATGCAAATACGGACATATGCACAAGTGTAGGCACAGATAATGTAGATATGTACAGCGAAGCAGAGTATTTCACAGGCAGGTTTTCGCCAAAAAAAAACCCCGCACTTTTGCCTTATTTGCACAAACAACACGAAAAAATTTCACAGTTTATCAACAATATTCCCCACCCCACCGAGCAAAGCGCGGTACAAACGCGCTTGCAATGGCTTCACGAACTTATTGATAGGGCTACAGGTTTGATTTGCCACGACTTTCGGAAACTGTAAACTTACAAAACCTGGAAAAAAACGTCCAAAATAGTATACTTATGTCGACTGGTTTTGGCTCGCAGGGAATGATAAATTACACAAGTAACAAAACAGTCGCTTCTATACCAAAATCGGGTTCAGCCACCCCAGGAAGGGAGTAATCCCGAAACTGGCCGCGCCGATTGTATCCTAAGCCGCTGTGGATGTTGCGAATGACTTACCTGCACCACCTGTTTTACCAGTATCACCGCACTACCCGCACCACCATCACCACCCGTCGAATCAAGCAAAAAGGGGAGGCAAGCCCAGCTCT
>Ga0123355_10020594_pt1 | contig 10540 bp, 7 predicted proteins | sample TergutEmb28metaG_3_FD_89872 | JGI IMG/M metagenome (GOLD analysis project Ga0123355, IMG submission 89872) | Embiratermes neotenicus P1 segment gut microbial communities from Petit-Saut dam, French Guiana - Emb289 P1 | ecosystem: Host-associated > Arthropoda: Insects > Digestive system > Gut ... | reverse complement strand
GTTGGGAGAACATCGTGCCTTTATTGTTGAGGAGTTTATAAAAAAATGGCGGGTCGCCGGTAGCAACACAGCGTGCATTTCGCATCCGCTTTGCGCTTGGTCGAAAGGAGGCTGTTCCTGATAAGAAAACGATTTACCGTTGGGTATCAAACTTTACACAAACAGGACAAACTTCGGAAGCTCTGAAGGAGGCGATAGGACAGGAAGTTGCTGCCATTACACCTGAAATGGTTCTCAAGGTCATGGACAACTACCGAGAGGCTACATCAGTTTATCAATATTCAAGGCCGCCACTCGAGCGACAATTTGTTCAAAATACATTAATATAAAACGGCATTCTATGTGCTTTCCAGAAATAGAAAAATATGTGCCGTATCTTCTTTGGTTTTGAATTTATTCGCTTCTAAAATAGGGGAGTTCTTTCTGCCGCATCCTGTATATACAGATCTATTAGCATGAAACAAAGTCAAAAAATAATTTTAAAGAATTGTAGCTATGATATATGATCAGAGTTGTGACTAAACCTTTGGGAATTTCTGATGGTCCCTGCTTAAGTACCCGCTACGTTTAGGAGGTTGCTTCTTCCTTGTTCTTCAGGTGGAAGGCGAAAAGAACAGAACCATCTGATGTGGGCTGTTTTATATCCCTTGTCCCTATCCCTATTCTCTATCCCTGCACAGATATTATTTCTGTGGGTCCAAACTTAATATATTCCCCGGTTTCCTTGTTCCACATGAAGACGGACGCATATCCAACCTTCGAAACAAATGAAGAAGCACTATATAGATGTACAGAAAATGAACTATCATCCAAGACAAACCCAGCAATCTCATAACCAATTCAACTGCCAATAAACACCACAAACAACTTAAGAAATTTTAATTATGAGATACACAAATTATAGAAGGAGTAGGCTTTCAGTCTGGCTCGATAAAAAAAATAATCAGAATTTCGATCAGGAGTAAGAAGGTTTGGAAATTATTAATTTTTTACCTGTTGCTCTTTTGTGGGCGCTGAGAGAAGTCCGCAAAAAGATAAGAAGAAATCTGACGGCTGTCTTTCTCTTTTTATTGTAGGTACAGATGGAGGTCGAAATGACGCTTTATGTGCACCGGAAGAACCGTTCCGGAATGTTAACTTGCACATTGGTTTGAAGTTGGTGTGTCTGAAATGAAGAAAGGATAAGCAATAAGTGTTCTGCTACGCGTACGTACTTGGAGCAAGATATGAAAAATTCGTGGTCTTCTTTTGGTATCCTGCGTCGTGTGGCTGATGTGTGTTCCGCCGTTTCGGAGTAGTCTACTCCCTATATTGTCAGTGCTACCGAATCTGATGATAATATTAGTTTCCATTCGCACCTACTTTTATGACCACTCTTAAGTCTTAAAGTCCCGAATCGTAACAGTGACACTGAAGTCTGTAAAGGACAAGAAGCAAAAATTAAGCTAGAAAGATATAAAGTGACATCAGAAGACCTGGAGACATCGCCAGGAAAGTACGGACAGATATCATTGGCCGAAACTGGCCTGTCACTGCCAACCTCCATGTCGCAGTAATATCGGTAGGCCTCGAGAATAGTTGAAAGACCAAGAACATTTTGAGCTTCGAAGGAGCAGGATTTTAGGATTAAACCTTGATTACTTTACGATGACGACGATGATGGTAATGGTACTCAAGTTAGTGTTAAGCTGAGGAATGAGTGTGTTTAAAAGATAATGCTGTTGGATATTTACTCAATATAACTGGGCCAGTTTGTTTGTTTGTTTGTTTGTGACGTACATAGCATCACTTCACGTCCATACTCTGTCCTTGTGACGTGTGTGCGTGTGCGTGCGTGCGCGCGTTTGCTGTACAACCATAACCGATGTAAATCCAAACTGGATTTATCTTCACTTCTATTTTTTTCCCAGACTAGCGCTTCGTTGATGAAAACGTGAATATGGCACACCACGTCAGCAAATAAAGTAAAATAGTTATTCGCTGATAACACATAGTCGATTGTCCAGTTTGCCATGAATAATAAATAAATCGATGATTTTTTTAAGTTTATTTCAGGAAAGATCCGGGAAAATAAAAGTGAAATAACCACGCGGAAGTTTTTTTTTTAAAGCAAAACGTACTAAAACGTTTTGTAATTGTACGTAAATTTCTTATGCGTTGTCCTGATAGAGTGCAATACGATTTAGCCTTGGGGCTGTGTACCTTTCAGGAAACGCTTTCACACAGGTGCTCTGACGGCCCTGTGTGAAACCCACGTGTCTGCCGAATTTAGTATAAAAACTGAATGGGGCATAAACCGAACGGTTCTGAAATGATAGAACCTTGAGGCAATACAAATTGTTTCCGATACAGAGCAGCGAGAGAAGTTAATATTAAACGCTATGCCCCCACCACCACCACCACTACCACCACCACCACCATCATCATCACCATCACCACCACCACCACCATAACACAATGTCTGGTGATTATCAACCCGACCAAATCAAATTTTCGTATCTGTCGTTAATGTGTAGTAGCACGTCATATTTCTGTCCTTTTCATCCGGATTAAGGTATTAGTACTTTGTTTGAATTCATATGGCTACGTGAACACCCAAACTTTTTGCAAGCGGTGGAAAGTTCCCTTTTAATGCAATACAGTAGTCGTTAAGCAGACTTTATGCGCGGCGGATACGTAGTGGTTTAAATTAATTCCACAGTAACTTTAATTTTAAAAAAGTGGCTAATGTAATGATTAATCTGTCCCTCTGCAATCGAGTGCTTCATGAGTGAATTTTATGTTTACAGCGGGGGTTCACAAATTTTCCAAAAATCTAGAAGCCACTTAAAATTCTAGGCATCAAACCGTATTAGGCGCCTAGGCAGTCTGAAGCCCGAGGTTTGTACATCCCTGGTTCAGAAGGCGCATGTTGAGGGTAGAAGAGTAGGTTTTATTTGTTACCGATATCCGGGGCCATTCAGGCAGTACGGGGACTCGACTTCGGCCTGGACGCTAGAGAACATTTCGTTAGATTTTCGGCAGGCGGAAGGAATTTTTCCGAATGTTATGGAACCCGAAGTTTCCTTGTCACTTTCACAATACACAGCCATTTCTCTCAATCCTGAAACATACAATCGAGTCTAATACCTCCCAAACGATTTTTTGAATATCCATTCTGATGTTATCCTCAACCACGCCTAGTTCTTCCAAATTGTCTCCTTCCTTCAGATTTCACAGACGAAACCCCTTTTGCACCTCTCATTTTCCTCATACGTGCCACACGCCTAACCAATTTCGTTGTTCTTGATTTTATTACGCTTGTAATTCTTGGTGAGGAGTAGAGATCATGAAGTTCTTCATTACGAAGTCCTCTCCAGTAACCTCTTTCCTTGACCCTCTTAGGCACAAATATTTTCCTTAGCGTCTTTTTCTTAGACATTCCCGACCTATATTTCTCCCTCAGTGTACCAGAACAGGTTTCACCTGCTAAGTTATGTTTCTGTGTATCTTAACATTTATATTTTTGGATGGCAAATTGGAAAACAACAGATTCTGGAGCGAGTTGCGACAGATATTCCATGAATTTAACCTACTTTCGATTTCACGAATGCAAATTTAATTTTTTAGACATTTTCCACAGTATTTGAAATTTTTCACACTTTCAAAGGATTTATTCCCTCTATGTATGCTATTATTCCTTTGCGATTCTCTTCACAAGATATAAAAATATAATTTTTTGTGTTGCTCAGAGAAATGACTTCCAAACCATAAAACATCTCAGGAACGTAAAATATTATAAATCGCACTAATTTTCTTATAATGGATTCTTGTTGTGGTAAAATATACAGATGTCTTTTTAGTATGCTTCAATGGCATAATTTCCAGACAATGTTTCTGAGAAGTAGGCGAACGTTTTCAGAAGTTGAAATTGGGTCGCAACTAATGATGGCCTCATAATTTTACTTCTTTTCCGTTTGACGAATGAACCTGGGTTTTAAAGTACTCCTTCCTGCCAGTGTTGTTGTTTCTCTGCTTTGGTAATGAATTAGTGGCCAGTGGCAAGCTTCCCAGCAATGCAGAGAAAGGAGAAACTACCCCCCCCCCCCTCTACGCCTGTTATCAACCAACTACCCATCATTCAACGATAGAAACAAGTGACTGTTGGTGGTGCTTGTCGTGTTGAGACAAGTCGCGTTGTGAGTCGGTGTGCAAGCCGGCATATTTACAGTTAGAATAAGTAAGTTTTGTGCGTTGATATACAAATGTGTTGCAAACAGCTAACAGTTTGTGAAATATATTACATTGTATTTAGTGCATTTGGTGTCGCAGCAGGAAATGGACCCATTTTATCGGCGTCTATATAATAAACGGCATGTGGCTGTGAGAAGGGAGCAACGTGGTCAAGGTTAGAAGCCATATTTGATTACATATGATAATAGTTAATGTAAGTTATGTTTGTTATGCAAGCATACTTCAGGAATATCCAAACCGTAGTCCATGGGCTACACACATTTCAACACGTTCGCATAAGCCCATGTCATAAATCAGGGGTTTTCGAAGGCTAGTTCGCGTCCATTTCACTGGTGGCAAAGAATATAGAGAATATGGCGATCATTGTCTTTCCGTTTTCCGGTACTTTCGATGAAAATGGACACGATGTATTCCCTGTGCCATAGTTTCGGTTACTCGTAATTTCCTTGTATTTACCCTTGTGTGGGCGGTCTTACTTTAGCTGCCGTTAATTACAGTTATTTATGTCAGATGTGTAATAAGCAGAGACACCAATATGCTTGTCCAATTTGAGCAAGGATATTTATTAATATTAGTGATTTTTCCGACACGTGTGACTAGGATCATCTACACAGCGGAAGAGAAGACACGTTTTTCGATTGGCCATGTACACTAGCTGTCAGTCAAGCGGGTAGGATTTTCTGGCGGCATTACAGCAGTCAAATGTGCCAGATCTAATAGCGGTATGGGAGTAAGTTCTTTGCGTGTGTGTGTGTGTGTGTGTGTGTATTTTCACGAGTACGTATTAATACCGGCATTTATGTTATGCATCGTTGTATATCAACAACTGTGTTTGCGGGATTGATAGACTTAGCAGCGAGAGGGAAGCAGATATTGCTGTTATATCGATGTAATTTTTTGCTTATTGGTCTAAAGATGTAAAGTCTCTGTTTTAAAGTGTGAATTAATGAAACAATTTTATTTGAAAAAATACGTAAGATGTTGTTTATTCTTCAAATTTACTATCTATTTTTGTTCCTATACTTCAGCCCACGCAGACAGAAGTAAGTGCGATCTAGGTTTGAGATTAAGGAATTGTGAAAATTGCATTGAACTGACAGTGGCGCCACGTGGTCTAAGGGATGGGTCTGCGGCCACTCGATTGGTGGAATAGAGGGTTCAAATCCCACCTGGGGCATGGATATATGTATGTTGTGATTGTTGTGTGCTGTCAGGTAGAGGACTCTGAGAAGGGCCGATCTCTCGTCCAGAGGAGTCCCCCTCAGTGTGTATGTGTCATTGAGTGTGACAATAACCCTCTACACCTACAGCGAGTAGGTAGAAGAAGGTAAAGTCTAGGAAAGGCACGAAAGAAAGAAAAAAAAAACATTGTATTGAAGATACCAGAACTTTACAACATCGCTTCGAAGGGCTAGCACACCCCTGCAGGTTTTGTATAAAGAAGTATTGTACTTTGACAGGGTTGCACAAATCCCGGGACCAGGTGGGCTAGCGACTGAATTTTGTGAGATGGTGCGCGATGCTTATGAGTCCTCAGCATGGAACAAGCTTCATATCAGCCTTCCAGGACCTGTAATTTTGAGGTGGTTCCTACGTTGTTGGAAGATTGTACACCCCAATGCTTTGGTATAAAAAGATTACTTCTGATCCATTTTACTGGTATGAGAGCCACGTGTTCAGATGTAACAGCACGTTTCGTTCATTGCATTTCCTTTCACTCACAACAGCAGATTGGTTGTGCATATTTATGTACTGTAAATATGACCCTTTTGGAGAATCTTATATTCCGTAGCTAGTGGAGAACTTCCCCGCATTTCCTAGAAATTCTCATTCCATTATCGTTCTCATGTAGTTCGCCATTTGTTTCTCCTGAGCCAGATTAATCCTATTATGCCATTTCCTTCTATTTCTTAAGGCCCAGCTTTATTATCATTCTCCAGTCTGCGGCTAAGTCTCTAAAGAGATTGTTGTCCGTCTTTCTCCACCAAAACATTGCATATATTTTTCCTCTTCCCCAATCGTGCCACGTGTCCCGCTCATCTCATCCTCCTCTATTTCCTCGGCGCCATATTTGATTGGAGTAAACTTGCTTAAATTCTTGGTTTGAAAATTTTTCACGAGTAGTTTTCTGCCTTGAAATTCGAGAGTAAACTGTAGTCACTTAATTTTCTACAAAGTGCGACTTAAGCTTTACTTAGAATTTCAACATAAGCTGTGTCTCTCTAAAAGTCTCGGTTTAGGGGTACACAAATATCCCTTCTTAAATTTGGTTTCAAGATAATGGGAAATTTTATTTTTCAAGTAGATCGCACTGCCAATCTTTCGAGTAACAGCTTCGGTAAAATATTTTATTAAATTAAACTTTCATTGCTGTGGAGGTGAAAGAAACATTGTGTATTAACCAGAGGGTGCCTGGTGATATTTCTCTGGCCCAGCCTCGATGTTTCTTCCACTCACGCTATTTCTATGTGTAATTGCTTTTCAATGCTCTGCCGTCCCATTTGCAATAGAATCTTACGTAGTCCAGTTGTAAAGCAAGGCGGAGTACGATCACTCTGAAGTCTCTGTAGACATGCCAAGAATATCTGTCATATTGGATTTGTGTCACAAGGGGTCCGTATTGCCGCGTGATTCCTTCACTTGAATGGAACGTATGACACACCTTTGAGAAGTTGATTTGAAAGCGCGGCCTCTGTCGCAGCAACATTCCTGTGAGAACTCATACCCACACATGTTTTAATTAGTCTAACAGATATCTTCAAAATCTGCAATATTCATGACTGAGCTGGTTAGGGAAGTCAAGCACCTCTTTCATTCCGTGCGTGATCTTGAATGGAGTTTTGTGAAGCGCTCCTTTTATTTTCTTCTCCCATCTTCACACACTAGGAGGGCGAATCATCTGTTATATGAGAGGCCATACAGAGCTGCTGACGGAGCACTTGGAGTTGTGTCGCGTCTGAACCCAGGGGTGGCGAACAGATTTGCCGAGTGAAGGTCTGCTGCTATCAGTCTCTCACGGCTGTTGTAGAGAACCACAGAGTTCTTCTTACGTTACATTATTTTAAACCCTTTGAGACTAGGTCAAAGTAGTTTTAAATCAAATTCGTCCCGATTTCCGAAACATTTTTTAGAAGATTCACAGACTCCATTTGCTTTTCCTTCCAGTTAGAGAGACACGTAGATGAAGATGAGTGTGGAGCGTTGGTGGAATGGTAGTGACAGGAGAAAACCAAAATACTCAAGAGAAAATCCTGTCCCAATGCCACTTTATCAAACACATCTCGTTGAAGTAACCCGGGAATGAACCCGCGCCGCGCCGGCGACTAACCGCTTGATTCATGGCCCGATAAAGTACAAGATTAACCCGAATTGCATTTGGATACGTAGCTCGTACCGCGCAGTAAACACACTCTGTCTCAGTTATAAATATCAGTCAGTTAATGCTGTACAGGGAAATAATCGCTGTTTGTTTTGGGCAGCACGTAGGATTGTTTTATACTGAACCTGCGTTACATACAGAATCACTGGGCTTTGAAGGGTTAATGAGTGTAAGTAAAGAAGAACGTCATATGGATTATAACGTCGTGTATTCTGGTAGCTAGTTACTAAAACATTCGGTATCTGTATCCAAATTGCACGGAATCACGTTGTAGTAGTCGGTGCTCTCCATAATCACACAGGGGAGAAAATTAATAGAAGACGCGAGAATGAGAAACATTCTTTGCCTATTGCATGGCCATCTTCAAGTGTTTATAAACTGTCGGACACGAAGAGATTTTAGGATAGGGTCTGTGAGAGGTACAGAAATCGGATCTTGTTTAAAACAAATTTGCTGTCACTGTATTGGACCAATAATTTTTGAGCATAAGGAGCAGAAACTAAATGCAGAGACGAGAAGGAAGAGTCTTTTAGATTTACATTTTTACCAGAATACACCGTGCCACGTTCCATAACACGATAATCATAAAATAAAGGACCGTGCCGAAGGCCGCACGATGTTTTAACACCCCTGTGGTGATAGTCGCACGCTAGCACTTTCTGATGAAGTGGAATTTTGAAAGACAGCTTTCAGAGTGATGTTCAGGGCCTATGATGAATAGTGGACTTGCTGGATAAGAGGTTTTGGGCACTCAATACATTCAGGTCACATGTCCTAAGAGCAATGTCTCAGTTTTATGCTAGCTACAGGCTAGCTGTTAAGACACACAAATCCTCCTACTGAATGGGGAAAGGGGTTCTGTCCTCCAAGGGCACTGAAGCTGACAACTTACCTCCATCTAGTGCCAAGGTCAAGAATGAATGGAGCTATACCTCCACTCCTGCGTGTGTCAACGTATTGTGCACAGGGTCAGGTTTACTTGCACCACTACCACGAAATTACAGAGAGGTTTTTTTTTATATAGGCTTCTGGCTGTTGTGAATGCGGTAATGAACCTTCGGGTTCTATAAAGTGCGGGGAATTTCTTGACTAGCTGAGAACCCGTTGGCTTCTCAAGCAGGACTCTGCTCCATGGAGTAAGTAAGTTTCGTTCATATGGAAAGTGCATTTGAAATGGAATGTCAATAACGTGAGGTTCTGTACTTATAAAATTTGTAATCGTGAAGATTACTGTCCGATGGAGTGTGACACCGTATAATATGGTGAAAATATATTGACGTTTTTAATGACCCACTGCTTCCTTTTTTAGGGCTGCAAGCACGCAATGAACGTCACTATATTTCCACGAATACACACAGTTTCCTGTCCCACAGTTCAGCAACGTTCAAAATTTAACCTGTTAACACTGTAAATAATATACGTATGGTAGCTTTAGGCGTTTGACTGACGAGCGGTACAATTTTTTTTATTTTTTACAACTAAAAAAATTGACAATTATACCCTAACAGTATATATCACAACAGTCTTTTTGTGTAATCTATATTGCTACATGTTTCGACACTTTCGTGTCATCATCAGCGATTTTACAATCAATGCTTTGCTAAGTTCCACACGTTAACAGAAAGAAACTTTTATGATATACACAGTGCGTCTACTAAGTTTTAGGACTGGCATTATAAAAAGTATTTGCGTGAAAGAAATGACATTTTTATTGTTTAGTTTTCGACATAGATCCCTTGTAACTGTACTCACAGATTTGCACGGTCATACAGCTTCTGGATGCCTTTGTAGTAGTCCTTTGCAATGGTGTTTAATTTACTTGTCACGGCTTTCTGGATGTCCGAAATCGAGTCAACGAGGCGCCCCTTCAAGTGGGATTTCACTTTTGGGAACAAAAAGTAATCAGCAGGTGCTAATTCTGGCGAATACGGAGGGTGGTCGAGCACAGTCATTTTTCGTTGGGCCAAAAACTACTTGACGATTGTCGCGTTGTGGGAGAGGGCGTTATCGTGCAAAAGGATCCAGTCACCAGATTCACACATGCCCGGTCTAATACGTTGAATTCTGTTTAGGAACCTTTCCATTACACCTTTGTAGTACACTGCATTGATAGTTTCACCCTCCGGAACATATTATTTGTGGGTTACGCCTTGCCAATCGAAAAAAATCACCAACATGTTCTTCACACGAGACTTCTGAAATCGCAATTTTTTCGGCCGTGGCGAGGTTTCTCCGACCCATGCAGCGGATTGACGTTTAGTGGTCGGATCGTAGGCAAAACACCACGTCTCATCGCCAGTTACAATTTTCTTAAAGAAGTCAGGATCACTGTCCGCTTTGGCATCAAATCTCGGCAAGCTGTAATTCTCCTGTCTTCCTGTTCTGGAGTCAAAGAGTGTGAAACAAAGATCGAACAAAGCTTGGGTTTTCGCAAATCTTCAAATACACTCTTTCTCACTGTGTCCTTGCCAGTGTTCACCTCGTCTGCTAGCATTCTTAGTGAAAGGTGACGTTTTTGAAGCAACAACTGATAAATCTTCTCGACATTGCTGTCATTGCGACACTCTGTAGGCCAGCCGCTCCTGGGGTCGTCTTCAATATCTTCTCGTCCATCACGCAATAGTCCATACCATCGGAAAAAATTCGAACGGGATAGTGGTTGGTCCCCATAAACTTCATTTACCATTTGGAGAGTTTACGTCTTACTTTTTCTAGCTTTAAAACAGAATCTTATGTTTATGGGACCGTGCATCATCTTTATAGTTGAGTAAAGAGAAAAACCAACTTGATGCCACTTATTTTATCATTTATTCAATACTCATTCATTGCTCAACATGTTTCGGCCGTTAATACGACCATCTTCAGGAGTCTGCGACTAACTGGTTGTTATTTCATGGGTGGTATCTGGTTTGGTGTGTGTTGGCGTTC
>Ga0123355_10020593_pt1 | contig 10540 bp, 12 predicted proteins | sample TergutEmb28metaG_3_FD_89872 | JGI IMG/M metagenome (GOLD analysis project Ga0123355, IMG submission 89872) | Embiratermes neotenicus P1 segment gut microbial communities from Petit-Saut dam, French Guiana - Emb289 P1 | ecosystem: Host-associated > Arthropoda: Insects > Digestive system > Gut ... | reverse complement strand
ACAGCCGTTCCCTTTTCATCAACAAGACGTGCTACCCTTGAAAAATTCTGATTAGCATCTGAAATGGAAATCAAATTATCGACACTTATATTCATTGTTATCAACTCCTATCTGTGATAGGATACCATCCAATTAGGATAAATGCAACCTAAATTAGCTGCAAATGAAAACTGCACTCCAAGGGTGCAAGGGGGGCAGTTTTCGTTGCCGCTGGCTGCTATCGTGCAATTGTATCAAGGTCATTGTCTAAGTGCCCGTATTGACTATACTTTGATACAATTACCAAAAGCCTCTGAACGCTTGATTTAGAGGCTTTGTGGCTTGTGCAATGTTTGCTATGGTTGGGGTTGTCACTTATGCGAGACAGTTTTTTATGTAGCGATTATTTTATCAATGCACCCTTAATGTCATTTTTGCACAATACTCGCAACCGGCACATGATTCTCAGATTCGTGTAACAATAACATATGGATAAAATTTAAACAGTTATGTACTAAATTTTTTGCGCAACAATTAGAAAGCGATGCCCTGTCGCTTCTAGAAATCCTTTATCTTCTATAATTCTATGGCAATCAAGCAATTTATCAAAGTTGGTTTCAACGGAAAAGTTCGGATACTCCCAAACAATTACCTTGGCTTGGAAAACCAACGCGCCAACATCATAGACCTTTACAGGGTATTCAATTTCGTTAGTCCTAATAATTTGAAAGCCTTGTTTTTCTAGGGCCGCAACATAATTTTTAATTGTATGATTAGTTCTGTCAAAAACAAAATCTCGGTCATTTAACATTTCCATGAACTCATTCGTATTCTTATTCCCTACCTGTTGGGTGATAAAATAACCCTTGTGTCTCAATGTCCTGCCGACTTCTTCTAAATCAAAAGACTCATGGCGATTTACGATAAAATCAAAAGAGTCATTTTCAAACGGGAGTTTATCGTCATCATAAGTCTGTGCAACAGTAATGCCAAGGGGTGACAGTACCTTTTTGCATAGTTCGAAATTGGGCACGTAGGCTTCAGTCGCAAATGTGTTTTTATGTGGATGGTTTAGTGACAGTAAAATCTCCCCGCCACCTGTTCCCATATCTAGCAAAACATCTGTATCTTTAAGATATGATTTTACAACTGTTTTATAGTCCCACGAGGGAGTAGGTTCACTCCAACGCCCGTCAATATGTGAAAAATCCCAACCTTCGAATGCATGGCTTTCTTCCGCTTTCCATTGCTTAATCAGTTCTTCTTTATTCATAAATATCTCCTAAAAGTATTTTATACTTGCAATTGCAGTATATCGCAGTTGCTGTCAATATTGGGATTCAAAAGATTCTATTCCGCCCTCATCCGTGTTTGCAATCTGGTTCTTATTTTTGCTCCGTTTTCCTCTAAAGGATCTAAAAGAAGAAGTTGTGTTGTTACTGCGCTGTTTTTTTATCATAGTTGACGCAATATTTTTTGCATGGTCGGCGCTTCGTTCTAAGTCGATAATCATATCGGTAAATACAACTCCGGCTCTTGGTTCGCATATTTCCTTTGTCAATCTGCTTATATGATTTTCGGTAAATTCTAGCGTCAGGTTATCTACAGTTTTCTCAAGGGCCTTAACCTGTGCTAACATAGATGCGTCGTTTTTTTCGAAAGCTTCTAAGGATTTAGTGGCAAGATCTGTTGTTACAACCCCAAGCTGTTTTAACTCTGCCATAGCCCCGGCAGAAAATTGCAGCCCATTTTCGCTAACAAGTACAGTGTATTCGGCAATATTTTCTGCATGGTCGCCAATTCTTTCTATATCGTATAAAACTCTAAACATCTTGCCTACTCTTTTTGCATAACCTTGGGATAGGTTCATATTATTGATTTTTACTAATTTGGCTGATGTTTTTCTGGTTAGGGCATGGATTACTTTAACGTTTCTAAAAATTATTTTTGCTTTATCTTTATCGTTTTCAAAAAAAGCCTCCAATGTTAAACTTAGTGTTTCGTTGGCGATTTTTTGAATGCGGCATATTTCTAGATGAGCGTTTCTTATTGCCAAAGATGGGCCTTGAACAACTTTGGTATCCATGTACATAAGTTTTTTGTCATATAATGTGGCAACGGTATCCGACTCTTTCATGGGCACGATTTTCTTCATTAGTGTGGCAACCTGATTTATAAATGGTAATAGTAAGAACATCGTGGCAAAATTGTATGCCGTATGGAACATGGCAACCTGCTGTGCGCTATTGTCATACCATGTTGTCTGGAACCAGCCCAATATACCGTCGAAAAAGAATATCAATGTGCCAAATACGGCACTGCCGATAATATCAAACATTATATGAAATATTGCAGCCCGTTTACTTTCCCGGTTAGCAGGGATGGACGCTATAACAGTTGTTATGCTGGTGCCGATGTTAGTACCCAGTATAATGTAAGCTGATGTTGTAAAAGAAATAGGTACACCTGCTACATGTAGCGAAATGAGTACCGCTGTGGCAGCAGTGGAGCTTTGCACAATGGCGGTAAACACGAATCCTGTAAGCAATGCCAGTAAAGGGTTGTCGAAGGTAGTAAGCATAGCGGTAAAGTCTGGATTGTTGGCAAGGGCTCTTAGTGGGCCGCCCATTGTTGTTATTCCAAAGAATAAAACCCCAAAGCCTAGAACAACATATCCGATATTTTTTACGGTTTTCTTTTTAACAAACAAGAAGAGTATAACGCCTATAAAAATGAAGATAGGCGCGTATGCATCAACTCTTATTGCTACCAGGTGGCCGCTTAGGGTTGTACCTACATTGGCACCCATTATTACGCCTATAGACTGGGTTAAATTCATGAGCCCAGAGTTGACAAAGCTAACGGTCATAATTGTTGTAGCTGTGGAACTGTTGATGGCAATAGTGGCAAGTATACCAACTATTACAGCAAAAAATCTGTTGGATGTTGCCCGCTGGAGTATGCTTTGGAGCCGATCCCCTGCAAGTACCTCTATCCCGCTGGACATCATTTTCATGCCAAATAAAAATAACCCTAAACCGCCTGCAACTAAGAATGGAGCTTGTAGTGCTGGATTCATGTATTTTCCACCTTGATTATAATAGTACGTATTACTTAAATTGCCCTGCTGTGTACTGTAGCATACATAAGAATCAAAATCTATGCTTTATGTAGTATATAGAACTATTTTTGTATGTAATGTCGAATTAGGGCCTGTTCCCACTACCGACAATAGCCAGATTTTGCGGCGATTTTGCGCCAATTGAGGAGGTGTTGACGCAGCTTGCCAAAAGGCAAGCAAGGAAATACCGATGAAAAGTGGCGTAAAATCGACCAAAAGATGGTTGTTGGCGGTAGTGGGAACAGGCTCTAGAATTGGTATTACATAAATATTGGTTTTGTGCTACAGTTTATATATAGTCATTCTACTTGACGCGGAAAACGGCTTAAAGCCGTCGATTTTCCGCTTGGATGCCGATTTGATTTTCTGAGATTAGAATAAGCTGGAGGTATAGATATGTCATTTTGCACCCAATGCGGAAAGATGCTGCAAGAAGGCCAGATTTGCGAATGTACGGTGGCTAAGGCGTTTTGTACTCAATGCGGCAAACCGCTTTTGGAAGGGCAGGTTTGCGAATGTGTTGTAACAAATGAAGCCCAAAAAACGTTTGTTGTTCCAGAGCAGCTTCCCGATTTTGAGCCAATTGTTCTTGCCGAACCGCATTTGTACTCGGATTTGGTTCCCGAAAAAATACCTTTTCAAGAGCCGGTTCAAAGGATAAAACCGCCTCTGAGCCGCAACACTTTTGTAGAAAAACCAACCATTGGCGCGTCTATAAAAAGCATAGGGCAAGGGACGGTAAATGGTAATCATAGTAACATGACCCAATTAGTGCCAGAACATGTATGCAAAATATCCGGCGAGGTGCCTGTAAAGCAGTACCATATATCTCAGTGCAGAAACCTATTAAGATTTAACCGTGCCGCTGGGTATCTTGCAGTTACAAACAAACGGGTTGTTTTTAAGGCGGAGGCAGGTTTTTTTGGTAAAAAAACAATTATTCAAAGAGAGCATAGCATAGATAATATTGCGGGCTTTGAGGCAGTAAGCAATTACCGTTTAAGTGCTGCCCGGGCCTTACTTGGACTGATAACACTTGCAACGTTTGCGGCCCTTACGGCGGCAGGGGTTATTTGGTTTACACATGGTGCGCTTAGGTCGGATATTTATGTAGGGTATTTTATGGCGCGCCCATCCATTGGAATGGTATTGCCTTGGGCTATTGAGGGCTTACGGGAAGGTTGGTCCCATGACATTGGCTCTGTAAGTTTAGGGGTGGGGCTTGTTGCCGGATTTGGCGGGGTTGCGTTATTCTTTTTGTTACGCGGTAAGTTTTGGATTAGGTTGGCTTTTCTTGGGGTAAGTGTTGGAGGGTTTGGAGCATCGGCTCTTACTTATAATTTGTATGCGTTTGTTTTGCTGGTTTTGTCTATGATGTTTGCAGTTCTTGGGTTGGTTCTTTTTGCTTGGCTGCCAGATTTGGTTATTTCGGTTATTAGCAAAGAAGGTAGGGTAATGCGCCTGGTGTATGGGCGGCGGCTTGCAGATATTTTTTATGGTACGGCAGGGGCTGGATATGCAGAAGTGGCGCCTGTTGCAGCAACTGGGGATGCTATCTGGGAACTGGGTGCGATTATAAAGGATGTGCAGGATATGGGAGCGGATGGAGTAGAGAAGTGGAAGGAAAATTAAAAAGGGACATAAATGGAACCATTTGTAGTGTTGTTAAGGGGCTTGAGAAACAGGGTTATTGAATATTCTGCCTTCATGAAACTACCTCCTCTACCCTAACTGCAACAAATGCATTATATTGGGCAAGCATTCATTATCTAATTTTGGGACACGAAAAGTCGGTTTCTAACCATCTAATACAATGAAAATCACATTTCGGAGTTTCCCCTGCCGGTACGCAGGCTAAACATCCCTCGGGAATCGGACTTGACGTACTCACCGCGAGATACCATTTAACTCCATATTTGTCGATCACCTCTACAGCGCAAGGGGTCCAAGGAAGCGGATGAGGGTGTACCAAAATCTCTCCCCCTTGCGTTAATAAATCGACGATTCTATGCACATCATCCACAGTTTCATAGCTTTCAATTCCAATGGTCAATAATTTGTATTTACGCATTAACATCAGGAATTCATTTTGCTCCTCTGCGGACACCTCACGCGGCCAAAAAAACCGTTTGCCGTTCAATGATAATTGTCTAGTGCCGTGATACTCTGTTTCCTCCATACCAAAAACACGCTTATAAAAATCGAAAGCCTCGTCTAGATTAGCAACTAAAAAGAAACTATCTATACCCTCGTATTTTTCCATCCTTACCCCTCCTGCTATCAAGCGTTTATACCACGCTGCACCTAATATACTATGTTCATTGCTTATTACCGCATGGCGATTATATCATGGGTATAATGATTGCAACAAAAAATATGACAAAATCGAAAACCATCTTTCACAAACCCCTTAATAACCATCCAACCAATTTCAAACCACCTGCTTACAAGAATCCAAAGTCTTGAATGCAGGTGGTTTTATTTTATTCATATCCAGCTTTAATTGTCCATATAATGTAGCAATAGGCCCTAATCGTTATCTCGAAAGGATGAGCAATATGCCAATACCACCACCAGAAGAGCGCAAAAGAAGCACATCCAGGCACAGCTTGCAAATTGACAGACGAGAAAAAGTTAATGTTTCAGGCATGATTGACGTAATATCCTTTGATGAGGAGTCTGTAATTGGCGAGACAGAGATGGGGGTTATTATCATCCGTGGGGCCAATCTTCATGTAAGCAAAATAAGCCTGGACAGTGGCGAGCTTGCTGTTTCTGGCGAGATAGATTCTGTTACTTACGAAAACCCCGGCGGTTCGGTTAAAGCCAAGTCCCTTATCGGGAGGCTGTTTAAGTGATTTTGTCCATGTCGGGGCAGGCTTGGCTGTTTGTATCCACGGTATTTACGGGGATGGCTATTGGCTTGCTTTACGATGTTTTTCGGGTTTTGCGCAGGACAGCGCCACACTCAGGCTTTGCTGTCCAAGTGGAGGATTTAGTTTTTTGGGTGGCGGCAACGGGCTTGACTTTTTATTATATGCTGCACCGCAATTATGGAGAGATACGACCCTTTGTGCTGATTGGCATTGCTGTTGGGTTGGTGCTTTATTTTGTTACTCTTAGCCGGTTGGTACTGGTTGTTTGTGTGGCTGTTGTAAATTATTTGAAAAAGGTTATTAGAGTGGCAGTTCGGATTATTTTAATGCCGATAAGGGTTGTTGCGGTTTGGATGGCTCCGCCGGTTAATAGGGCTTATATGGCTACCCGTAAAAAAGCCCGTAGGGTTAAGCGCTACGGGCGAAGTAAGCTGCGTAAGGCGGCTCGGGATTGGGGGATTATGCGGAAGAAGGTTTAGAATCGTTATTATTTTTGTATTCTCATAAAGATTTTTTCATCGCTAGAGTCACATTTTGCTTGCCCAAACCCAATTTTAGTACATATATTGGACAAATAATCTGCCGATTGCCCTCTATTCCAGCGGATGCCGTAACCTGTTGATATTTCTTCTTTTGCTAAGGTAACACCCAATTGCACAACATAAATATCTTCTGCGACATGGTCAGGTATCTCTGTATCCCATATCCACAAAAAACCGCCGGGTTTAAGCACACGATAAGCTTCTGTTAGGCATTTTTCAACAGTTTTCTCATTCATAAACATCAAGCTGTAAAAACATGTGGCATTGTCAAATGTATTGTCTAAAAATTTCATATCTGTAGCGTCCATTACAATTTTTGTGCCGATGTCAGGGCTTTCTTCAAGTTCTTCTTTTAATCTGTCGATAGCAATAACTCTTTCGCCAGCATGGCGGGAGATTATGCCTTCTCCGCCGCCGCCTATGTCTAGGATGCGTCCGATAAGCTCTATGCTGCGTAGGTCTATTTGGTGATTGTTCATTGGGGCCCTCCTCATCAATTTCATAAAATATACCACAAATCTGGATTTGGGGTCTAAATAAGTGAGTGCGCATATTTCATTAGGGCTTGTCATATATTTTTCATGGTAAGAAACGAAAGGCAGGACTAACCATGGATACCAAAGAAAGAATACGAGCATTTTTGGGAGCAGAGCCTGCAAGACGAGTTGCCCAGTTAACCCCCAAGGATTTTGAAACCATAACAGAACTTCGTTTAAGAGTGGACAAGCCCTTGTTTGCAAGAATATCAGGTCGGGATTATATGCTGACGGCCCAGGGGAAGTCATCCGATACGACATTGGCTGCACAGTACGCCTACAGGCCCAGCGCAACAGACATTGCAGAAACCATTGAGCGTATAAGCCAGTATTCATTTTATGCTTTTGAAACAGAGCTATGCAATGGGTATATCACATTACCAGGTGGGCACAGGGTGGGTATAGCGGGGCAAGCCGTTATAGAGAACGGGACTGTGCGGGCTTGGAGGCATATCAGCAGTATAAATTTACGCGTAGCACATGCTGTTAAAGGCTGTGCAGATGGGGTTCTTGAAAACATATACAGTGGCATCACAAATAAACCACAAATATACCATACCATGATCATCTCCCCGCCGGGGGCAGGAAAGACTACGCTTTTGCGAGATATTATCCGGCAGATATCCGATGGTGGGCTTACTGTGGGTCTTGTGGACGAACGGTCAGAAGTAGCAGGCTGCTTTCAAGGAATACCTCAAAATGATGTAGGCTTACGTACAGATGTGTTGGACGGCTGCCCAAAAGCCGAGGGGATGGTAATGCTTCTAAGAGCCATGGCCCCCGATGTGATTGCAGTTGACGAGCTTGGGGGGGGAGCTGACGCCAAGGCTGTGGAAGCTGTTCTTACCGCAGGAGTTAAGCTGCTGTGTACTGCCCATGGGAGCAATTTAGAAGATGTTATGAAAAACCCGACGTTGTCGGGCCTTATAAGCCGCAAAATATTTGAACGATATGTCGTACTAACGGCTCCAGGAGAAGCACCGCAATTATTTGATGGTGAAGGAGGAGGTATCCCATGTTCCCAACCATTGCAGGCGCTTTAGCCCTAGTAGCAGGCTGCACAGCTTTAGGGTTTTATTTTGCTGCCCAAGAGGGTTTTAGGGTGCAGGATTTACAAGAATTTAAGAAGGCCCTGATGATCTTGTCTTCAGAAATTGAGCATTTGCGAGCGCCCCTTCCCATTGCTTGTGCAAACATAGCCAAACGTACAAAAGCACCTGTTAGCGAAATTTTCTCCCAATTTTCGAATCTCTTAACCGAAAATGAGGGTGAGACAGCCTACCAACTCTGGAGTCAAGCCATAGAAGGCCAAAAAAAGCGCTCGTACCTAGCAGCAGAGGATTGGGATGTGCTAGAAGGTTTTGGCAAAACCCTAGGCTACTTGGACAAGCAAATGCAGCAAAGTGCAATAACCGTAACTATAGATTATATAAACGAAAAAACCACCAGCCTGCAAACCCAATCGGATAAAAGCCGGCGTATGTACCGTAGTTTGGGGGTTATAGGAGGGTTGCTGTTGGTTGTGCTGCTTTGGTAAGGATGCAAAAACGTATGCCATCATACGTTTTTGTGCAGACGATATAAAAACGTATGCCATCATACGTTTTGGGAGGAATTCTCATGCAAAATATGGATATCAGCGTTGTATTTCAAATAGCTGCTGTGGGGATTTTGGTAGCTATTTTAAATCAGGTGTTAAAACAAGCCGGGCGGGAAGAGCAGGCTACAATGACTACTCTTGCTGGGATATTGGTTGTGTTGTTTTGGGTAATCCATTATGTAAGTCAGCTGTTTAGCGAGGTGCAGACGGTATTTAATTTGTGAAATCTATCGCAGTAGGAGATTCTTATGGGGATTTTTCAAGTTGTGGCTACTGGGGTTTTATGCGCCGTGCTTGCCATCACAATAAAAAAACAAAGCCCGGAAATTGCGCTTCTTATTACTATTGCCGCAAGCGTTCTCATTTTTATGATGGTGCTGCCTATGCTTACACAGGCTATTGGGGTATTGACTAATGTGGGGGCGCTTTTGGACGGGGGAGGGGTGCAATATGTATCCCTTGCTCTTAGGGTAATTGGTGTGGCCTATATGGCAGAGCTTGGGTCTTCTGTATGTGCAGATGCAGGGGAGACTGCAATTGCAGCTAAGATTGACCTAGGGGGACGGATGATAATTATGGTGATGGCAATGCCTGTGGTAGTGGATATTGTTGGGGCTGTAGTTGGGTTGATGCCATGATATATGCCCCGGTGCTGGATGTTTCGGATTTTATCCCTTTCGATAGTTATGATATCGGAATATTGGACAGGCCCAATTTGCCTGGGTTTCGTGACTTAGTTAGCCAAGCCGTTAGGGGAGAGCTTGACCTTTCGCTGGGGGGGATACTTGGGTCTGGGATGCAGATTATTTTTGGAGAATTTTCTGCTAGTTCTCAGCTTCTTCGGCAGCTTCTTATAATTGCCATCCTTAGTGCCCTTATTAGCTGCCTTACAGAGGCTTTTAAACATAAATCTGCTGGGGAGCTTGGGTTTTATGTTACTTTTCTAATGGCTGTGGCTTTAGCCATTTCTTCCTTTTATCTATCGGTTCAGATTCTTAATGGGATAGTTGGGCTGGTTAGCAATATTATGCTGGCATCTATTCCTTTAATGCTTGCTATTATGGCTATTAGCGGCAATGTTGTTGGGGCTGCGTCTTTTCATCCTTTAATGTTTTTTGCATTTCAGATGGTGGCTAGGTTTATAACTGTGGTGTATGTGCCACTAATTTTGGCGTCGGCGGGGCTTGGGATGATTACTCACATTTCTGAGACAGTAAAAGTGGACAAGCTTGCAGAAGTGCTGCAAAAGGTAGCGGGATGGGCGCTTAAAGGGATTTTAGTGGTATTTGCATTTTTGCTTACGTTGCAGCGGTTTTCGGCACCTATATTATCCAACTTGGGTTTGCGGGCCACTTATGGCGCTGTGGGGGCTATCCCTGTTGTGGGCAATGCCCTAAGTGCCGCAATGCATACGGTAACCCATTTTGGCACAGCGGCCCGAAGCGGGGTGCTGGTGGCGTTGGTGATTGTGTTGTGTGTTGTTATGGTTACGCCGCTGATTAAGCTGTTTGTGTTGTCGTTTATGTATAGGATAACTGCCGGGTTTATACAGCCTGTAGCTGATGGGCGGCTTGTTAGTGTGCTGGATGTGGCAGGTAAGCATATGGGGCATTTGTTTTCTGCGGCGGCGCTTGTGGGGGTTATGTGTGTTTATTCGGTTGTGATATTACTTTCGTTTTGATGAGAGTACACGCAAGCAATTCCCCTCCTTCGGAGGGGTGCCCCAAAGGGGCGGGGTGGCTGTACTCTTTTAGAATGTGTAGTTCTTATTTCTGCGTCATTGTACGTGACACCATATTAGCCGATGAGCTTTGGGACTATCTCTTCTAAAAGAATACAGCCACCCCGCCCCTTTGGGGCACCCCTCCGAAGGAGGGGAATTGCTT
>Ga0123355_10020592_pt1 | contig 10541 bp, 11 predicted proteins | sample TergutEmb28metaG_3_FD_89872 | JGI IMG/M metagenome (GOLD analysis project Ga0123355, IMG submission 89872) | Embiratermes neotenicus P1 segment gut microbial communities from Petit-Saut dam, French Guiana - Emb289 P1 | ecosystem: Host-associated > Arthropoda: Insects > Digestive system > Gut ... | reverse complement strand
AATAACAACAGTTGGGTTGTTTGTGTGTGTGGGGGGCGAATAACAACAGTTGTATTGTGTGTGGGGGCGAATAACAACAGTTGTATTGTGTGGGGGGCGAATAACAACATTTGTATTGTGTGTGTATTTGGGCGAATAACAACAGTTGTATTGTATGTGGGGGCGAATAACAACAGTTGTATTGTATGTGGTGGGGAAATAACAACAGTTGTATTGTGTGTGTATGTGGGCGAATAACAACAGTTGTTGTATTTTGTGTATGTATGTGGGCGAATAACAACAGTTGTTGTATTGTGTGTGTGTGTGTGTGTGGGCGAATAACAACAGTTGTTGTATTGTGTGTGTGTGGGCGAATAACAACAGTTGTATTGTGTGTATGTGTGTGGGGGCGAATAACAATAGTTGTGTTGTGTGTGGGGGACGAATAACAACAGTTGTATTGTGTGTGTGTGGGCGAATAACAACAGTTGTATTGTGTGGGGGGGCGAATAACAACATTTGTATTGTGTGTGTATTTGGGTGAATAACAACAGTTGTATTGTATGTGGGGGCGAATAACAACAGTTGTATTGTATGTGGTGGGGAAATAACAACAGTTGTATTGTGTGTGTGTGTGGGCGAATAACAACAGTTGTTGTATTGTGTGTGTGTGGGCGAATAACAACAGTTGTATTGTGTGTGGGGGCGAATAACAACAGTTGATGTATTGTGTGTGTGTATGTGGGCGAATAACAGTTGTGTTGTGTGTGTGTGTGGGGGGTTAACAACAATTGTTGTATTTTGTGTGTGGGGGCGAATAACTAGAGTTGTGTTGTGTGTGTGTGGGGGGGCGAATAACAACAGTTGTTGCATTCTTGAGTTACTGTTTGGGTTTTGAAAGTTGTAAGTCCGGTTTTCGTGTACACAACAGGAATTTGAATAGCTTTTGTAATGCCTTTTGAAATGAAGACTAACTGCACGGACCTGCAGGAGTGGATAAAGAATTAAAATAATGTAGACAACACAAAATGCACACTAGAATTCTTCCACGCCACGGAAATACCAGCAACCCCTTTCGAACGTCATTACTTATATTGTAACGTGCAAACTAAATTGTGACAAAGCAGCAAAAACAGTAAATCCGAACTTTAATTTTGAAGTTCTTGTAAGTTGTCACCTAAGGATGCTGAGTGTCCTCAGGGACTGTGACATGTACACTTAGTTATTAAGTTCGTTAGTCATTGAGTAAGTCAGTTATAACTGAAGGCTAATTTATATTAACGTCGCAACGGATGGCTTTTAAAAAGAAACGAAACACCAACCCTTCAGAAGTCCTTTTGCACTGAACATAATTTAAGTCCGTAACGTGCAGATGAGTACCGCTGTGACTGCCATATGCAAACAGTTCAGTCACTAACGTGCAGATGAATACCACTGCGACCGCCATATGCCAACAGTTCAGTCCGTAACATGCAGATGAATACCGCTGTGACCGCCATATGCCAACACTTCAAACATCACGGTGAATGAAATGAAACTGTTTTAACGAACCAACAGACACACATATGGCATCACTATACCGGCCAGAGAGATTGCTGCAAAACCTGCTGTAACAAAATATATAGAACATCAAACCAAATTTCTAGCAGCGATGAACTTCCTATTCGGAATTCATCGCTCATTACTGCAGACAAAATCATACAGGTCCTACGGAAAATTGCGCTGTTGCTGTGTGGCTAGGGGGCGGACAGCGGAACGAGACGTAGAAGCGGAGTTGTGATATCAGTTTGATGACGACATTGACCGGAAAAACTAAACAGAATAAACACAGTAAAAACAGCACGCATATTTAACCTGTGCTGCGTGTTCGTATACTGCATGAGGTACACTGCTAATGGCGGTGTAATGATGGTTCAAGAGACTACAAGATTACTGCGTGCAGTACAGTGCAACTGGCGGTGTATTGATGACTCAGGTGATGTACGGATTACTGCGTGCAGTACAGTGCAACTGGCGGTGTATAGATGGCTTAGGTGATGTACGGATTACTGCGTGCAGTACAGTGAAACTGGCGGTGTAATGATGGCTAAAGTGATGTATAGATTACTGCGTGCAGTATAGTGCAACTGGTGGTGTAATTATGGCTCAAGTGAAGTACAGATTACTGCGTGCAGTACAGTGCAACTGGCGGTGTGTTGATGGCTCAAGTGACGTACAGATTACTGCATGCAGTCCAGTGCAACTGGGGGTGTATTGATGGCTCAAGTGATGTATAGAATACTGCGTGCAGTAAAGTGCAACTGGCGGTGTATTGAAAACTCAAGTGATGAACAGATTACTGCATACAGTTCAGTGCAACTGGTGGTAAATTGGTGGTTCAGGAGATGTACAGATTACTGCATGAAATACAATGCAAGTGGAGGTGTAATGAGGGTTCAAGTGATGTACAGATTACTGAATGCAGTTCAGTACAACTGGCGGTGAATTGATGGTTCAAATGATGTACAAATTACTGCATGCAGTACTTATAATTGGCGGTGTATTGATGGTTCAAGTGATGTACAGATTAATGCATGAAGTACAGAGCAACTGGAGGTGTATTGGTGGATCAAGTAATGTAAAAATTACTGCATGCAGTACAGTGCAACTGGCGGTGTATTGATGGTTAAAGTGATGTACACATTACTGCGTTCAGTACAGTGAAACGGGCGGTGTATTGGCGGTTCAAGTGATGTACAGATTACTGCATACAGTATAAAGCAAGAGGCGGTGTATTGATGGTTCAAGTGATGTACATATTACTGCAGGCAGTTCAGTGCAACTGGCGGTGTATTAATGGTTCAAGTGATGTACAGAATACTGAATGCAGTACAGTGTAACTGGCGGTGTATTGATGGATCAAGTGCTGTACAAATTACTACATGCAGTACAGTGCATGTGGCGGTGAATTGATGGATCAAGTCATGTACATATTACTGCATGCAGTACAGTGTAACTGGCGGTGAATGGATGGTTCAAGTGAAATACAGGATACTGCATGCAGTACAGTGCAACTGGCGTTGTGTTGATGGTTCAAGAGGTGTACGAATTACAGCATGCAGTACAGTGCACGTGGCGGTGTAACGATGGTTCAAGTGATGTACAAAGTACTGCATGTAGTACAGTGCAACTAGTGGAGTATTGTTGGATCAAGTGATGTACAGATTACAGTACCGTTGTACAGTGCATCTGGTGTTGTATTGTTGGTTTGAGAGATGTAAAATCTACTGCATGAAGTACAGTGTGACAGGCGGTGTATTGATTGTTCAAGTGATGTACAGATTACTGAAATCTAGTACAGTGCAACTGGCGGTGTATTGATGGTTCAAGTGTTGTACAGATTAACGCACGCAGGGCAGCGCGCCTGGCAGTGTATTGATGGTTCAAGTGATGTACAAATTACTGCATGCAGTACAGTGCAACTGGCGGTGTAATGAATCTTCAAGTTATGTACAATTTACTGCATGCAGTGCAGTGCAACTGGCGGTGTAATGGTGTTTCAAGTAATTTACAAATTACTGTATGCATTATAGTGCAACTCGCGGTGTATTGGTGGTTCAAGTGATGTACATATTACTGCATAAAGTACAGTGCAAGTGGCGGTGTATTGATGGTTCAAGTGATATACATATTACTGCATGCAGTTTAGTAAAAATGGCGGTGTATTAATGGTTCAAGTGATGTACAAAATACTGCATGCTGTACAGTGCAACTGGCGGTGAATTGATGGATCATGTATTTTAGAAATTACTGCATTCAGTACAGTGCAAATGGCGGTATATTGATGGTTCAAGTGATGTACAGATTACTGCGTGTAGTAGAGTGCAACTGGCGGTGTATCGATGATTCAAGTGATGTACACATTACTGCATGAAGTACAGTGTAACTGGCGGTGTATTGATGGTTCAAGTGAAGAACAAATTACTGCATGCAGTACAGTGCAACTGGCGTTGTGTTGATGTTTCAAGTGGTGTACGAGTTACTGCATGATGTACAGTGCACATGGGGGTGTATTGATTGTTCAAGTGATGTACAGATTACTGTATGCAGTACAGTGAAATTGGCGGTGTAATGATGGCGCAAGTGATATAAAAATTGCTGCATGTAATACAGTGCAACTGGTGGTGTATGGTTGGTTCAAGTGATCTACAGATTACTGCACCCCCCTAGATTTCTGCTGGTGTTCTATTGATGGTTCAAAATTTGTACAAATTAATGCATGAATTACAGTGAAACTGGCGGTCTACTGTTGGTTCAAGTGATGGACAGATTACTGCATGTAGTACAGTGCAACTGGCAGTGTATTGATGGTTCAAGTGATGTTCAGAATATTTGCATGCAGCACAGTGCAACTGGCGTTGATTTGGTGGTTCAGGTTATGTACAAATTACTGAATGCAATACAGTGCAACTGACGGTGTATTGTTGGTTCAAGTGATGTACAGATTACTGCATGCAGTACAGTGCAACTGGCGGTGTAATAATGGTTCAAGTGATGTAGAAATTACTGCATGCAGCACAGTGCGACTGGCGTTGTATTGATGGTTCAAGTGATGTATGATTTACTGCATGCAGTACAGTACACATTGCGTAGTAATTATTTTTCAAGTAATTTACAGATTACTGGATGCAGAACATTATAACTGGCGGTGTATTAATGTTTGAAGTGATGTACAGATTACTGCGTGTAGTAGAGTATTACTTCCGGTGTACTGATGGTTCAAATGATTTACAGAATACTGCTTTTAGAACAGTGCAACTGGAGGTGTATTAATGTATCGAGTGATGTACAGATTAATACATGCAGCGCAGCGCACCTGGCGTTGTATTGATGGTTCAAGTATTGTTCAGTTTTCTGTACCCAGTGCAGCGCCTCTGGCAGTGTATTGATGGTTCAAGTGATGTATAAAATTACTGCATACAGTATAGTATAACTAGCAGTGTATTGATGGTACTAGTGATTTACAGATTACTGCGTGCAGCACAGTGAAACTGGCGTTGATTTGATGTTTCAACTGTTGTAGAAATTACTGAATGCAACACAGTGCAACTGACGGTGTACTGATGGTTCAATTGATGTTCAGATAACTGCATGTAGTACAGTGCAACGGTGGTTTCTTGATGGTCTAAATGATGTGAAGAAAAATGCGTGAAAACAGTGCAACTGGCGGTGTATAAGTGTTTCAAGTGATATACAGATTACTGAATGCATTACTGTGCAACAAGCGGTGTATTGATGGCTCAAGTGATGTACAAATTACTGCATGCAGTACAGTGCACCTTGTGGTAAATTGATGGTTTATGTGATGTAAAGATTACTGCTTGCAGTGCAGTGCAACTGGCGGAGTATTTATGGTTCAAGTGATGTACAAATTACTGCATTCCGTACCGTGCAACGGGCGGTGTATTGATGGTTCAAGTGTTGTACAGATTAATGCGTGCGATACGGTGCAACTAATGGTGTATTAAATGTCAAAGTGATGTACAGATTCCTGCATGCAGTACAGTGAACCTGGCGGTGTTTTGATGGTTCAAGCGATTTACAGATTACTGTGTGCAATACAGTGCAACTGCGGTGTATAGATGGTTCAAGTGTTGTACAGATTACTGCGTGCAGTACAGTGGAACTGCGGAGTATTAATGGTTACAGTGATGAATATATTACTGCATTCAGTACATTGCAACTGGCGGTGTATTGATAATTCAATGACATACAAATTACTGCATGCATTACAATGCAACTGGCGGTGTATTTATGGTTCAAGTGATGTTCAGATTACTGTTTCCAGTGCAGTGCAACAGGCGAGGTATTGATTGTTCAAGTGATGTAATAATTTCTGCATGTAGTACAGTGCAATTTGCGGTGTTCAGATGGCTCAAGTGACGTACAAATTACAGCATGAAGTACCGTGCAACTGGCGGTGTATTGATGGTTCATGCTATATACAGTTTATTGCATGCATCTCGGTGAAACTGCCGTTTTGTTGATGGTTCAAGTGGTGTACGAATTACTGCATGCATTACAGTGAACATGCCGGTGTATTGATAGTACAAGTTAGTTACAGATTACTGCATGCAGTACACATCAACGTATGGTGTAATTGACGTTCAAGTGTTGTACAGATTAATGCGTGCGGTACAATGGAACTAATGGTGTATTGATGGTTAAAGTGATGTACAAATTACTGCATGAAACACAGTGCATCAAGCGTATTATTGATGTTTCACGTGACGTACAAATTGCTGAATGCAGTACGGTGCAACTGGTGGTGCATTGATGATTCAAGTGAAGTACAGCTTACTGCATGCAGTACAGAGATTCTGTCGGTGTTTAGAGGGTTCAAGTGATTTAATGATTACTGCGTGCAGTAGAGTGCAACTGCGGTGAATTGATGTTTCAAGTGATATATAAATTAATCCATGCAGTACACTGCAACTGGAGGTGTATTGATGTTTCAAGTGATTTACAAATTACTGAATGCAATTCATTGCAAGTGGCGGTGAATTGATTCTCCAAGTGATGTTCAAATTAATGCATGCATTACAGTGCAACTGGCGTTGTATTGCTGGTTCATGTAATGTACAGATTACTGCATTCATTACAGTGCAAATCTCGGTGTACTGATGTTTCATGTGATTAACAGATTAATGCATCTAGTTCAGTGCAACTGGCGGTGTATTAATGGTTCAAGTGATGTACAGATTACTGCATAGTGTGCAGTGCATCTGCTGGTGTATTGATGGTTAAGTTTTGTACAGATTACTGCATGCAAGGCATCGTTCCTTGCAGGTCATTAATGGCTCAATTGACGTATAAATTACTGCATGCAGTTCAGTGCAAATGGTATTTTTTTATTGGTTCATGTGATGTACAGATTTCTGCGTGCATTTCCGTGCAACAGGTGGTGTATTGTTGGGGCAAGTGATGTACAAATTACTGCATGCAGTACAGTGAAACTGGCGGTGTATTGGTGGTTGAAGTTTTGTACAAATTACTGTATGCAGTACAGTGCAACTGGCGGTGTGTTGATGGTTCATCTGAAGTACAAATTACTGCATGCAGTAAAATGCAACTGGCGGTGAATTGCTGGTTCAAGTGATGTACAAATTACTGCATGCATTACAATACAACTGGCGGTGTATTGATGAATCAAGTGATGTACAGAATACTGCTTGCAGTGCAGTGCAACTAGCGGGATAATGATGGTTCAAGTGAAGTACAAATTACTGCATGCAATGCAATGCTATTTGTGTTGTAATGATGGTTCAAGTGATGTAGAAATTACTGCATGCAGTACATTGCAACTGGCGGTGTATCTATTGTTCAAGTGTTGAACAGATTACTACATCCAGTACAGTGCACCTGGCGGTGATTTGATGGTTCAAGTGATGTACATATTACTGTATGCAACGCTATGAAACTGACTGTGTATTAATGATTCAAGTTTTGTACAGATTACTGCATGCATTGCATCGCTCCTGGTAGTGCATTAATGGTTCAAGTGATGTAAATATTACTTAATGCAGTACAGTGCAGCTGGCAGTGTATTGGTGGTTCAAGTTGTGTACAGATTACTGCTTGCAGTACAGTGCAACTGGCGGTGTATTAATGGTTAAAGTGATCTACAGATTACTGCTTGCAGTACAGTGCATCAGGCAGTGTAATGATCATTCATGTGATGTAGAGATTACTGCATGCAGCACATTGCAAATGGCTTTGATTTGATTGTTCATGTGATGTAAAAATTACTGCTTGCAGTACAGTGTAACGGGCTGTGTAATAATTGTTCAAGTTATATAGAGATTACTGAATGCAGTAAATTGCAACTGGCTTTGTATTGATGGATCAAGAGATTTACAAATTACTGCATGCAGTACAATGCAACTGGCGTTGTATTGATGGTTTATGTGATGTACAAATTACTGAATGCAGTACAGTGCAATTGGCTGTGTATAGATGATTCAAGAGATGTATAAATCACTGCATGCAATACAGTGCAATTTGCTTTATATTAATTGTTCAAAAGATGTACAGATTACTGCATGCATTGCAGTGCAATTGGTGGTGTATTGCTATTTTAAGTGATGTAAAGATTACAGCAAGAAGTACAGTGCAATTGGCGGTGTATTGGTGGATCAAGTGATGTACAATTTACTGCATGCATTACAGAGCAACTAGCGGTGTATTGATGTATCAAGTGATGTTCAGACTACTGCTTGCAGTCCAATGCACGTGGCGGTGTAATGATAGTTCAAGTGATTTATGTATTAGTGCATGCAGTAAAATGCAACTGATGGTGTTTTGATGGTTCAAGTTATGTACGGATTAATGCATGCAGTACAGTGGAACTGTCGTTGAGATGATGGTTCAAGTGATGTACGAATTAATGCGTGTAGTACCGTGCAATTGGCGATGTATTGATGATTCAAGTGATGTACAGATTACTGTGATCAGTTCAGTGGAGCTGGCGTTGTATTGGTGGTTCACGTGATGTACAGAATACTACATAGAGTACAGTGCAAGGGGCAGTGTATTGATGGTTCAAGTGATGTATATATTACTGCATGCAGTTCAGTGCATCTTGCGTGTTATTGATGATTCAAGTTATATAAATATTACTGCTTGCAGTACAATGATATTGGCGTTTTAATAATGGTTCAAATGATGTACAAATTACTGCATGCCGTACAGTGCAACTTGCGGTGTATTGATGGTTCAAGTGATATATATATATATATATTATTTCATTATGTAAAATGCAACTGGTGGTGTTTTGATGGTTCTAGTTATGTACGGAATAATGCGTGCAGTACAGTGGAACTGGCGTTGTGTTGATTGTTCAAGTGATGTACGAATTAATACATGCAGTACCGTGCTAAAGGCGGTGCATTGATGGTTCAAGTGATGTAAAGAATACTGCATGCAATACAGTGCAACTGGCGGTGTATTGAAGATTTAAGTAATTAATAAATTACGGCTTGCAGTGCAGTGCATCTTGCGGTGAATTGATATTTCAAGTTATGTACAAATTACTGCAAGCAGTACAGTGCAACTGGCAGTGTAATTATGGTTCAAGTGAAATACAGACTACTGCATGAAGTAAACGGCACCTGGCGGTGTATTGATGGTTTAAGTGATTTACAAATTACTGCATGCAGTACAGTGCAAATGGCGGGGTATTATGTTTCAAGTGATTTACAAATTTCTGCACGCATTACAATGCACTGGCGGTATATTAATGGCTTAAGTGATTTACAAATTACTGCATGCAATACTGTGCAACTGGCGGTGTATTGATGGTTCAATTGATGTACAAATTACTGCACGCAGTACAGTGCAACTGGCGGTGTAATGGTGGTTCAAGTGATGTACAAATTTCTGTATTCAGTACACTGCACCTGGCTTTGTATTGGTGGTTCAAGTGATATACAGATTAAAGCATGCAGTACATTTCAACTGGCCTTGTATTTATTCTTCAAGTGATGTACTGATTACTGCATGCAGTGCAGTGCAACTGGCGGTTTATTGATGGTTCAAGTGATTTACAAATTACTGCATGCAGTACAGTGCAACTAGCGGTGTATTGGTAGATCATCTGATGTACAAATTACTGCACGCAGTTTATTGCAACTAGCGGTGTATTGATGGTTCAAGTGATGTACAGATTACTGCTTTCATTTCAGTGCACCTGGCGGTGTGTTTGATGGTTCAATGATGTACAGAATACTGCATGCAGTACAGTGCAACTCGTGGTGTATTGATGGTTCATGTGATCTACATATTACTGCATGCAATACAGTGCACCTGGCAATGTATTGATGGTTCAAGTGAAGTACTCATTCCTGCATGCAGTACATTGCACCTGGCATTGTATTGATAGTTCAAGTTATGTACAGATTACTTCTTGCAGTGCATTGCACCTGGCGGTGAATTAATGGTTCAATAGTTGTACAGATTACTGCATGCATTACAGTGCACCTGGCGGTGTATTGGTTTTTCAAGTGATTTACAATTTACTGCATTCAGTACTGTGCTCCTGGCGGTGTATTGGTGGTTCAAGTGATTTACAGATTACAGCATGCAGTACAGTGCAACTGGCGGGGTATTGGTGGTTCAATTGATGTACAGATTACAGCATGCTCTACATTGCAACTGGCGGTGTATTATTTTTTCAAGTTATGTACAGATTACTGCTTGCAGTACAGTGCAACTTGCGTTGTATTGATGATTCAAGTAATTTACACATTACTTCTTTCCGTACCGTTCAACTGTCGGGGTAATGATGGTTCAAGTGATGTACAAATAACTGCATGCATTACACTTTAACTGGCGGTGTATTGATAGTTCAGGTGATTTACAGATTACTGCACGCAGTACAGTGCAACTGGCGGTGTCGTGATGACACAATCGGATTATAGTAACTTGCGCTGGTACCTTATAATTTAGATATGATACTCTGGTTATATTAACCCTGGCAAATTCGTAGCAACAATTAGTGAACTGTATAACCTTATTTATTTATT
>Ga0123355_10020591_pt1 | contig 10541 bp, 7 predicted proteins | sample TergutEmb28metaG_3_FD_89872 | JGI IMG/M metagenome (GOLD analysis project Ga0123355, IMG submission 89872) | Embiratermes neotenicus P1 segment gut microbial communities from Petit-Saut dam, French Guiana - Emb289 P1 | ecosystem: Host-associated > Arthropoda: Insects > Digestive system > Gut ... | reverse complement strand
GATAGATAGATAGATAGATAGATAGATAGATAGATAGATAGATAGATAGATAGATAGATAGATAGATAGATAGATAGATAGATAGATAGATAGATAGATAGATAGATAGATAGATAGGTGGGTAGGTGGGTAGGTGGGTAGGTGGGTAGGTGGACGGACGGACGGACGGACGGACGGACGGACGGACGGACGGACGGACGGACTGACGGACGGACGGATGGATGGATGAGGAATTGCAGTAAACTGTATTACGTACCAGTAATGTGTCTACATTTGATGTAACATGAAGGAAGATGGGTTTTATTAACATATTGTGATAAACATCTGAATTTCTCTAAAACTAACTCCCTATCCACCGACAAACTGTTTTCGCCACCACGGGAAAACTTTGTGTAACACAACGACCGAAAATTATAATTTAATTATGCGTTTCACTGCCACGTCGCTTTACTTTGCGGCGAACAATTAACATTCAGCTTAGTATTCCTTAATCCCCGGTTTGAACTGAAGCTTGGAGTCCCGATTTGAGGTGTTCGAAACAATCTCTCTTTCTTATACTTCGTACATCGTCGTTTGTATATTACAAAATAACATTTCGGATTCCGAATATGCTTCCGTCTTCACGTGCTGGAAACTAACCTAAGTTGTTTACCCTAACAACGTGTCACTCTCAATTATGGTCACCTATGGGTCCATCCGGTTAGTTTGCCGCAACTGACGAAGGAATCCCAGCTGGCTTCCGAAATGTTATGTGGTAATTTCAAGTAGAAGACGGATAAAGTGAAAGAGAAGTATGGCTAGACTGTTTCGGAATATAATGGGATTCTCGTAGTCTCAGACTTTCCATGCCGTTGATGTCCGTCACACACAGAATGACCCTACTGTCAAATCTCTACATAACATACGCTTTTCAAAAGGCATATTCAAGTGTGGTTGGCATGCATTACAGCCAGCGTGAGCTGGTAACTGTAGGTTCTGTATTTATTAACGTTCTGGAAAATTATTATTTGTGATACTGGAACTTGCTACTTTTCTTGTCCGAAAACTGTAAGAGCCTACGCCTGTAACGAATAACCTATGTTTAAATTCCCGTACCTGGGCTTAAAGGTTTATGGACAAGAATATACCTTAGTATTTAATGGCCATGATTTACTGGATAATAAAGCTTTAAATACGTGAGGTATAATTATTACATAATACTGCTGGGGAGCATAGCTTGGAATCGCAACGAACACATCGGTATTATATTTCACTAAGAAGGAGATATTAAATTTCTCGTCCTTGTGAGCCTAATGCTCCATTATTATTCCTTTATATTACAAAGGCTCTTGTATGCAACACACGCTATCCCGTTATATAGTTACGAATTTTTCCCACATCGTGTAATTACGGGGTTTGGAAAAAACTGTTATGCTTATAAGTAACAGTAACAAATTTTTGTGTAATGCACGTGAAGTGTTTTTTTTTTCAGATAAAGATAGCAACAAATTTTTCAAGTATTTATTTAGATCAAATTTTAGGGCCCAAAAGCTAAGTTACGCGAACAACATTACATGGGAATTTCAGGAAGTCTGTAAATCTATATGACGCCATCAATGGAAGACGAGAGAAATCATGAAATATGAAAGCGACAAACTCATATTTCAACACACTTTCAGTTTCTAAAGAAAAATGCATTTATTACAACGGAGCACTTCATTTTATTCATAAAAATAAATTACAAATGACAGCAAGCCTTAGTGTTTAACAAGCTAGTAAAACAAATAAAGAAAGGGACAAATTTACTAGAATATTCGCACGGAATTTTAATGAAGATAATTTTCCAGGTTAACTTATTTGTCACTCTTTAATTTTACATTTTCTTACATCCACCCATTTTAGGACCGATGTTAAACAAAGATTACAGCTGCAATTCTACTTCCCCTCCGTGTCGTCATGGTACGTGAAATGAACACAGTAAGTTTCGAAGAGGATTCTACTGCACTTGTTCGTCTAGATGTCTCAGTAGTATCATTAAAACTCTTCCACACTTCAGTGGATATTATCCTACACATCTAGTTTCATTTTGTCCGCCTGTCCATATGCAAAATATAACTGGCGTCTAATTTGATGGATTTTCGTGAAATGTGATATTTGAATATTTTTCGAAACTGTACCGAGAAAAGTCAAAATTCGTTAAAATCGGACAAGAATAATGGTTACTTCACATGAATACCAATATTCATTTTTGATCATATCTTCCTCAGTTCTTCTTAGAATAAGACAATGTTTCAGTCGAAAGTTGTAGAGAATATAATTTCATACATTTTATGTTCAAAAACGTTTTTTCGAATGTATTGTTGTTTATGAGATAATGTGGAAAAAATATTGTAGAGCCTGGCAGTCCACAGAACGTAATACGGCGCATGTGTTTGCATGTTGGATAACTTAGGATATACGTGTAGACATATATTCAGTATATGCAATACTTATTTAATTCCCACGACAACGGTGGTTATGCGAACGCGCACCAATGTTACGTTATACGTATATTGCCTTTACTGTTGTAGTTTTCGTTGATTTGACACGTAACACGCAACCGATAAGTCACTGCTTAACACTATGGCCGGGATATTAATTTTAACATACGTCACTAAAAGTGCTATTTCTTTATTTATGCTTCTCGTCCTAGGAATATATGCAGAAGGTTAAGTGAGGAGAAGAATGGAGGCGGAGGACTGAATTTTTTATTGTTGTTTTCCCTCCTCTTCTCCTCGAATCCCTATATCACACGCCAAGAGCGTCGCCCAAGCTAGGATTGGTACCGGTCGCATAAGTAAGCTTTTCTGAAAGGTTTTTGAATGAGCTGCGACGTCCGCAAACTTCTACAGAATCCCCGCTGTAAAAATGAAGCCATTCATAGTCTTTGAACTTAACCGAGAAAACCCAAATTGTATATGGAAATGAGGAAACGAGTTTTCCTTTCTTGTACACAACAGCCGTAACTAACCACATATTGTCAACTTCTGGAGTAAAAAACCCTAGGTTTGCGAAGAATACAGAGAGGTACTGGGGATGGTGGCTAAAAAAATGTGGAAAGCGAGCTCTGGTTTGATTTCAGCTTTAAAAGCAAGCGAGATGAAACGAAGGTTTAACACAATGTAATCTATATTAATTGTCTTCCTATTAACCAACGTTTAATGCAACTATTTTATATATCACGATATATTACATTCTCCTAAGCGTTGCGGCGCACGTTGACGCCATCTTGAGGGAGCCTCGTATGCAACTGTTCGACTTTTCGGCTCATTAATTGGCCGTAACATCTTGTCCAAACGTGTTGATAAAATGCATTTTATCCCAACATTTGGGATAAAAGTATATGCAACTGAAAAGCACTGTGTTCTTTGCGAAGTACGGTCTGCGGCTGAAAAAATCTTTGAAAATTAAGCATGATTGATTGATATTCTATTGAGATATCGATCGTAAATCTTCCACTTACGATATTTCGATGCTGCCATCATATGGAGAAATCTTATAATTTGCGTTTAAAAACTGAGAGCTTTTCTGGAGAATATTCTCGATTTAGAATTGGGGACAATAACGGTGCGAAAAAGTGAAACTTGTTTCATATTGCGGACGTATAAAATACTATTTGTTTTCCGGTTTACCTTGGTAAAGTTCCTGGTGCCGCACACCATAAAACCTGCCATAGCGGCAGCTATGGTAGGTCTTATGGTGTGCGGTAACTAAGATCTTTGAAGGTAATTTAGTTAGGATAAAATAGGGTGACAACAAAATAGCTTTTCCAGAAGCCATACAGGGGGAATGTAAAATACATGCATGTTAAATAGTTCCAACTCCTAAACAGAATGCTATTATCCTACAGTTCTTGCACCATTTTGAGGCATATACCCTACATTAATAATTTTCCAACTAGATGCAACACAAAGCAGTCTATTTATTATTCTGCAAGTTCACTCTACATGTTTCGGGTGTCAACCACACCCATCATCAGGAGTACACAATACTCTAACTACAGCCTCCGGTACTGGTCATAGCTAGCTTGACCACGTTGCACAAAAAATATGACCAGTATTGGAGGCTGTAGTTACAGTTTTGTGTACTCCTGATGATGGGTGTGGTTGACACCCGAAACATGTAGAGTGAACTTGTAGAATAGTATACTGCTTGTGTTGCATCTCGTTGGACAATTATTAATATAGACCAGCGACGCACGGAACCATAAACATGAAAATATACGCTACAATTTGATACACTTATCTTAGGCCCCACAATTGTGTCGGCACAAGTCTGAAACAGTTTTATTTAAGAAGTTAATAACAACGGATATAATGTATCTCGAATTAGTTGTTTAGGATCATGGAGAAAGTGTTTTTGGTTTTGATCGGTATACTTTCATTTTGACCCAAACGAACGAAAGGACATGACAATGAGTTAGACCAGAACTTAGGGGAGACATTTCTGTTAGTCTGCGAAGACCAGTCCGCCAACCAGGCGAATGGTTGTCTAGCCTCTCACACACAGAAGGCACAAAAATATGGTGGTGATCCATCTTCTGTGAAGTACAGTTATTTCTAATTATCCTACCGGTCAGGACTATTCAATTAGCGTTTATTTACTCTGCAATCGCCCTTTCGACACATCACAAAGTATTGCCAATTTTCAGTGTCCTACTGCACTATTATTTAGTGCGGAATTTAACCCTTTGCATGCTGTAAATCAACTACTACATATAAGGCTTAAATTCGCACGTCAAACAAAACGCATTCCTTCTTCATTAGAGAGACAACACAGCATATATTGCTTAGTGCACTGGTGTTCAGCAAACGTGCCGAGATCCCTGGTCAAGTTCGATGCGAGGGTTTGAAAGGAAGAATGTGTGTATAAATTAAGTAAGCTAATTAATTGTTATTGTCACATTACGGTTGGGTCATAAATGATTAATATTCACTAAATGTAAGAAGGGATTATACGGATTACTTATCAAATGATGATTTACATACTGCGGCGATACTTGAGCGGTATTTGCAGATTTAGCAACAGATTAAAATCTGCCACGAATTTGCTTGCATGGAGTCCCGTCGCGTAGTGTTTCCTCTGACTCTTCGTGTATTCCAAAAAAAAAAAAAAAAAATTTTTTTCAAAAATCAAAAGGTAGGTTTAGGTCCAGTTAACAATGTACTTATGTCCTTGTAATTCGTCTCTTAAAATGAAAACAATTATTCGCGTATTCTGAATATTTGTTTCTACAAAGCTAAATTTAACAAAGTGCAATGATTGATGTTGTACGGTTTCTGGTTTTGTTGGTACTCTGGTTTTCAGAATAGACTTGTGGCTGACCAAGCAAGCTGTTAATCATATAGTTTCAGTAACAGTATTTAAATAGCTCTAAACAATAATTACAGAAAATAAATCAAATTAACAGGAATCATATACGACAAATATTAGCCCTTTAGTGCCCAATCATTGCTGTTTCTACCGCCGATTCTATCCTTTAGAAATCCTACGTACTTCATCACACATTTCATTTATTAGCCCTCTATGTTTCTCAGAGCAAACCACAATTATTTACATACACAGCATTAATTGAGCGTCAGCAAGAATAAATATTAATATATCTGGGTCTATCCAAAGGACGGTGGTCGAGGGATATTAACTGAATGCCGACCGATAGTTTCGAAATACTGATCTCTTTTAACTGGCACGGATTCATTATTGAAATAATTTTTCCACACAAAATTTACACAGAAGAGTGGAGGTGATATAATGCTTCATTTTCTTTGTATTCATGATCAGTTAGTTGTTAACAGTGTAGGGTCTGTTGTCAGGGTTTGAGAGTCTATTGAAAGGGGATGACAGATATTTAAATGTTTGAAGCTGCTTTTACTCCCTGACTTTTACGATCGGTGTCATATATTTTAAAGTATTCTTAGAATCTGAACGAAGAGGGGAAGAGTAGAAGTGGAATCAATTTAAAGGGTAACTCAGCCTCTTTGTTAAGTAAACGTTCGAAGATGGTGGATCGGATGCGAACAAATGGTTCCAGCTGTTGGATGACAAAATAAGGAGGGAGAAAACACATACGTAATAAAACTTCGTAGAATAGAAAATTTTGTCCTTCCACGCCCTTCTCCTTCGTTTGTAACTTGAATTACATTTAAGATCATTTTTACGTGTTACTGGACATTGTTAAATAGTGCCTTCTTCCATTTGTGTTCGAATATTGGGAGAAAAGACGTCATGTATTTTTTTTTTGACCCGCATGTAGATAAAGAGGTTAAAAATGTGGATTTCTGCATAGTGGTTTTGTGTCACAAAGGAAGCTCCACAAAAGCGCAGTCTTCACATATATTCCAGCCTCTCTCTCTCTCTCTCTCTCTCTCTCTCTCTCTCTCGTATGTCCCAACCACAGTTTTGCTGCAAGCAGAAACCTGAAGCTGGTGCTGCTATTACTGTGACGACAAACAAAAAGTTGACAGTTTCGAAAGGAAAAGGTGAAATATGACGCTGAAATATTGCAGTGGTAAGGTGAGGGATTTAGTTCGTCTGTTTTATTACGTGGAGCGGTATAAAACACGAGCGAGCATTCGTATAACTTCGGATCTATCTTCAACGGCTTCTGCGTAGTTTACGCATTACAGATTTTAAGTTCAAAGTGTATTCGAATTCGCATAAAATTGATATATTTCTTTTTTAGAGTGTATACATTAAAACAATGTCTGGATGCAGACGTTCCACTGGACGGTTATTTCTGTATGTCGAGACGTCTCTGAAGTTTTATTATGCCGCAATAATGACGCATCAGAGGGCAAAGTCCGCAAATAGGTCTGTTATTTTTCTTTTTTCTCAAGATATCAGTATTGAAAGAATTGGTATTTTTCTTTTACACCAATAAATTTTAACTTTCTGAAACACAGCGGCAAACTGTTAAAACATTGAAACCTCACAATAAGTCAAGTACATTGAATTTATATGTTTTGTGCCTTATTCGCGGTGAACGCTGATTATTTCCCTGAAAAGTATTAACTTATTAGTTTTTGTAGTGGAGCTGAAATTTTCTCTAACAGGTAGGAACTGACTTGTGCATGTGTACGTACTGTATAGTTTTGATGAATTTCGGTTGTAGAAGAGTTTGAAACAAAAATTCTGTAAGGCCTACACTTAACTAATTCACAAAACGTTTCCTGAGAATTTACATTAAAATACCGCACTGAACATTTCTACATGTTACTATCCGCAAGGGACCGTCATCAGAGAATAAAACCAAAGCAATGCCGCATAAAACCAAACAAACCCAACAAGTATGTGAGATTTATCAATGCAAAAACATGACAGTAAAATTGCAGAAAACAAATGCAGCAAATTGGTTTAATAAAATGTATACCAATTTGTTTTTTTTTTGGGGGGGGGGGGGGTTTGATTTGTTTTGACTCCCTGAAAACGGTTACTTGCTGATCGAATTACATGGGAATGTGCAGTATGATATAATGTCAGTAGAAACATTTTGTGCGTTTTGGTTGGTTCTGTGTCGTGAATTAATTATAGATAATGCACGAAATGAACGATATAAGAGTTTCACCAAAAATGTGGCAATCAGTTTCGGAACTGATACCTATTGTGAGTTGTCCTAGGTAACATTCTAATACGAGGGTCGGTACGAAAAGAGTTTCCTTTTTTTCAGACAGTTTACTTACAATTACAATGAAATTTAAATATGTAATGGGTACAAACTTGAAAAAGTTGAAATGATTTTTCCACAACGTCTCCTTCATTTTAAACAGTTTTTCCGCCTTTGCGTGGTAAGCCGTACGCCGGTCGCGTTAAACTCTTTGTTGAAGCGCTACGGACCTGTCACGGACGCCCTTTTGACCGCTCTTACAACGACGGACCTACCATCTAACTGAGATAACGTATTCGGATCCTCACCATACGCGATTCTCGTACGTCTGTGAATCTTTATCGGACTGGAGCCTTCTGCAGTAAGAAATTCAATCACCATGCTCTTCTCAGTACGTGCTACTGTGTTGAAAATACGTGACTGACTAGAACACCAGTGATCCTGGTGGAGCTGGAGAGTGTCCCTGTCCGCTGGGTAAGGTAAGGAACTCTACCAGGCGCCACATTTAAAGAAAAAAACTGTAGGCATTTCTTTCTTAAAGGATTTCTTCTTAGCTATTTTTTTTCTGAATTTATTATGTTATTTAATATTCTATATAAAGTTATTTAATCGACTGTATACAATTTACTCGCTGCAGATACATGATTACCATCACCATCAACAAAGGAGATATTCTATTATATTTTGCACCACCCTGAAAGAAGTCACACCCGCCTCCTTCCAAATTTTTGCCTACTGGCTACCACGATTATCGTCCGAATCTATAGCCATATTTCCAGATCCATGACAGTGCAGTAGTCTAAACTGTATAAAGCAAAACGTAGATTTCGCTCAGTGTGATACGCACCAGAACGATGACGACAATATACTGCAAATAGCTTAAATTTCTGTGTAACACGGAAAGAAAACTTCCTTATATACACAATATAATGCAAAAAATAAAATTCATTGGGTCTTTTCTGCTGGACACGCGAAGACTCTTCTGAATCTCTAGTTTCTGCAGCAAAGTACGCACATCTCGGCACATTGTTGGTACAGAAAACCAACAGAAATCAAAGAAAAGGAGTTTAGTACTTTCAGCATTAATTCAAAGAGACCCCGTTGCATGTCGGGTTTCACTGGCGTTTCTAAGTGATGAAACTTTGGACTTGCACTAAATGTATACGCTGCAGACGCTACAGGAGTTACTAAAGGGTTAAGACGCACGAATTTTGGTCTTGTATTACTAAAAATGACAATGTGAAGATTTTTTAATACAGGTACGCAGGTCACAACATTACTGTCACTATTGTACGCAATCTTCTTTAGGTACATTGTCTTGTCTTAATGCGTCTAAATCCTCAGTTTTTTTATTTTTATACACATATAAATTTAAATCAATAGACCATTTGTTTCTAAGATCAGAATCGTGTGAAGTATGTACTATTCATATTAAATAGAAGCTAGTTATCTAGTAATTAGGTATTATTTTTTTATAATTTCAACTATATGAAATACTTGATAAGTATATGGACGGGAAATAAAACCCAGGATTAGCATGCCAAAAGTGACATTCAACAAGAAAGAACTCTTTTAACCAGTAAATTGGACTTAAAAATTTGAGGGATAAATTAAAGAAATTTTACATGTAGTGCATAGCTTTTTATGGTTCTGAAACTGGGACACTCCGGAGAGTAGATCAGAAATAACTTGGAAGTTTTGAAGTTTGGTGCTGGAGAAGGACTGAGAAGATCATTTGGACCAATCTTGTAAAAAAATAAAGAAATACTGTAGAGGGTCAAGGAACAAACATCATTCCACGCAAATAAAAGGCAGGAAAGCTAACTGGATTGGCTATACATTGCCTATGAACTGCATTTTAAACACGTGACTGAAAGAAAGATAGAAGGAATGAGAAGGCGAGGAAGAAGACTTAAGCGGATATTGGGTTACATTAAGAGAAGAGAAAATACGGGAATTTGAAAGCCGATGAACTCTGGAGAACTGTTTTGGAAATGTCTGTGGAGGTTACGAAAGACAGTCTACGTGGTGAATGACATGACGAAATGTGCTATTAATTCTTCTATTTAGCGGCTTAACACAACACATCAATATACTAAGTATTTAACTGCTGTATTACTTAAATATTGCAGACAGACTCCTGAAATTGCCCACCACGACAGACAAAAACATGTTTAGTATTTACAAGAATCTCTCATATTGAATGTTCTTAGTGATTTAGGATTATGATAATGTCATGTTCTATAGGTCTATATCAGTACTAATTATTAAGACACATTAGGTCATGAGTGTTGTTTGACCGTGAATCTTCCTCGTGAAATAAAATGAAATGCCAACTTGATGCAACTAGGTAATTTTATTGATGTATTCTTAGCTCGACATTTTTCGGGTACATACGCCCATCATCAGGAGAATTAGATGTTGAGTTGCAGCATATGGCTTTCTGCACCGAGTTTGTGGATGGGTGGTGGTCTTGAGAGAATTGAGCAAGAAGCTTGTGAAGTGCTACATTTGGAGCATAGCTTTATATGGTGCTGAAACTTGGACGCTTCGGGCAGTAAATCAGAAACACCTGGAAAGCTTTGAGATGTGGTGCTGGAGAAGGATGGAAAATATAAGTTGGACCGATCATGTGAGAAATTACGAAGTATTACTGAGAGTCAAGGAGCAGAGGAATATCCTACATGAAATAAGGAAATGGAAGGCTAACTGGATTGGTCACATTTTGCGTAGAAACTGCCTTCTACAACGGGTTATTGGAGGAAAGATAAAAGGAGGTATAGAAGTGACAGGAAGCCGAGGAAGAAAACGTAGGAAGCTATTGGATGACCTTAAGGAAAGGAGAGGATACTCACATTTGAAGGAGGAAGCTCTAGATCGCACTATGTGGAGAGCTCGATTTGGAAGAGGCTTTGGACCT
>Ga0123355_10020589_pt1 | contig 10541 bp, 7 predicted proteins | sample TergutEmb28metaG_3_FD_89872 | JGI IMG/M metagenome (GOLD analysis project Ga0123355, IMG submission 89872) | Embiratermes neotenicus P1 segment gut microbial communities from Petit-Saut dam, French Guiana - Emb289 P1 | ecosystem: Host-associated > Arthropoda: Insects > Digestive system > Gut ... | reverse complement strand
GTTAATCTCTGTTTTCTGAACCTGGAGCCGCTACTTTTTTTATTCACGTAGCTCCTCAGTTTGACCTCACGAGGCTGAGTGGACCCCGTTCCAGACCCACTACTACTCAGAAAATCTGGTAGCGCCGGGGATCGAACCCGGCACCTCTGTTTCTGTAGCCAGAAACTCTGACCACTAGACCACAGAGGCGGTCGTATACAAATAACAATTAGATTAAAATAATTTTACACAAATATATAATACTTCAGTTGCAATATTAAAGAAAAAGACGGCTTTAGTGGATGTAATTAAAAACAGTCATGAAATACTATTGCTATCGGCTGAAATTTTAAAGAAGAGTAAGAGCAGATAATTGTTTGGATTTATGCTTCTACATTTTGCTTATTCTTTGGTTGCTTTGGCGTATATTTTGACATTACCCTGCCACTTACGCCAAGATTTAAAAATGATTCCTTACCTTCACTGTTCCGAATAAACATCACTTCCCTCTTTTTCTTGTTCACCGTATGTCCAAGCAGTTCTGTTTTTTTAACCCCAGTAATATACATGAAGAATACAACTTTAGGATAAGTTTTTATTATTTAACGACGCCACGTTAACTGTAGAAAGAAGGACGCATTTTTTAACTATTGCAAAGTACACACCGTCATTCGCGCGAAGGGCTGAGTAAGACGAGAAGAAACCTGAATTATGATAGCCAGGGTTCCGGCCGATATTGGCTTCGGGCACATTCTGCACGCAAGTCAGAAGCGTTATCAGTTGACCCAACTTCCTCGTTGTATACAAAATATGAAGCCCGAATAATGCAGTTTCCTCCAGTCTCCTTCCTCCCACCCTCATCTATACAATAATTATTCTACTGACTCTGTTTAATACACGATGAGTTTCTGCTCTTCCATTAGGATGAGAGATAAAGTCCGAGATGCATGCAAAACTGGTAATATTGTAGTTTCTTTATACCTTAACTGCTTTCCTATAAGAATGAACTTTATTTTTCTTGTCAGTTTCGAATCAGTATTTGTTTTCTAAACTGGTTCAACCCTTTTTTTTCACGAATATAGAGTGATGTTGCCCATCAGAGAATCTTAACGCATTGAGTATAGGCTATGTATGGAACCCTGTTTCTGTTCTAGTTACTAGGACATACACAACACAAAATACAGAAGTAGTACTAAAATATAAGATTTTAAAAATAAAAGAATATACATTCTTCTATATTAAACTGGTATTTCCAAGATCTCTACAGGCAGTTTTAGGATACCGGAAAAATAAAGTACTTAATTCGTCTGTGTACGTGTTTTTAAAAATATAGAGGAAAATATATTTTCTGGCTTTAAATAATCGCATGTAACAGTTAAATATGCTGCGGTACCAAAGAAAGTTCATTTCGATTCAGCTAGTCTGCTTCTTAAGAATAGTTCCAGTAAGTCTACGCTTTACGATATAAGCGCTCTTTTATAGAGAAAGTTTCGAATAATAGGTCATTAATATTTCGTGTTTTCCGTTACGACGGTCCCAACAAAACAGAAATATCTTACAGCTTTTGAATATCTTACCTAATTTAGTTCTCAACTTACTTCGCAAACATTTTTGATAATAAATTTTAAGTGCCCACGGCACTAGGAAAAAACTAAAGAAGACGGGCAGTTTTTGTGCACGGAATTTGCGTCACGAAGAAAATCAAGTACCCCTTCCAGAGCATGTATCGCACACGCTGCAAAAACGTGATACTGATAACTACTTCGACAGGTGTCTATCATTACACGATTCACTAAAAAGGAAGGAAACGTGTAGACTTTGGTGGGATTCTAATCTGTAGCTCATTCACGAGGACGGCCGGTGCCCGACCATCAAAATCGTTGTCAGTTTGACTCCGTAGAATTTGTTCCTGTCTCTGAAAGATCTACAATCATGAGCTCTAAGAATGTAAAATATATCAACATTGGCTGATGTCCAGTTTATCGTAAATGAGATGATACGAAGTGCGAAGATCTGTCTAAACCTGTCACGGCCCCATGTACTGTATATGAATGCGTCACCACCCACAACTTACCGCGCTAAATCATCCAGTTACAAAAAAAAATATAACTCTTTTCCTTGTTCCTTTCATCATCACAATAATCACTAAGAATTCAAGTACCCCACACCGACAGGTTATGAGAAAGATCAACATTAAAAAAAAAACACGAACTTAAAGCAAAAAGATTAGTAATTTGTTGGAAAGCCTTGTATCAAGTACACAAGTACACTCCTCTGTTCGATGTTAGTTTTCAAATGTAATTATGATCGGTTGCTAACATCACAACACTTCTCCTCTCTACTGCCCTTATTCAATTGCGAACAAAATCGACCGTCACTCAATTCAGGTAACTAAGAGAGGCCTAGCAATTTAAGGGACCGATCTAGACTGAGCGTGTTGCGGAACAGATTGTTGAAAATATTTGTCTATATATGGAAGTACAAGGAGGCTGTGAAAAAAAAACTGCATAATAAAGAGTTTCATGATTTACTTTCCTCACGAAATATTATTCCAGTGATCAAATCAAAGAGGATGGTTTGGGCGGGGAATACGGCAACCATGAGAACGAAGAGAAATGTATAAAGGCGTCTGATGAAAAGGAAACATTTTGTGGTAGAGACGTAGCAGTCAGCACAATATTACAATGCACCTTAAAGAAATATGAAGGAGTGGTGTGGAGTGAACACATTTGGCTCACGACTATAACTGGTGCTGAATCCGGTGAAAACAGTAATATGCATTCAGAATCCACAAAATGCGGGAAATTCGTTGACGATATTTGGCCTATCAGCATCTCAAGAAGGATGCATCGCCGTGGAATTCGTTACCTATCAGCAGGACAATTTTTTCAGTACAGTCATACGAAATAATGGCGCAATTACAAAATGTAGGCAACTTAGAAACCATTGTAATGATAGTTTGTGTATGTATGTATGTACGTATGTAGGTATGTATGAATGTATGCATGCATGAATGCATTCATGTATGTATGTATGCATTATGTATATATAAGTATGTACATATGTATTACGTATGTGTTAAGCGTGGACGAATATAAGTATATATATATATATATATGTGTGTGTGTATGCACGCGTGTAATATATATATATATATATGTGTGTGTGTGTGTATGTGTGTGTGTGTACATGCACAGATACCTACATACGTATGATGTATTCACACAGTAACACGATATAAAATTTCTGTAACTTTTTGCACGTTTAAATTTAATGTAAAATATTTTAACTCTGTGAATAACAAACAAATGCGGCTTACAAGGGCCTACCAAATGAAAACTCCTCCACTTTTCCTGCGAGCATTACACTGTAAAACTGGGTGGTCATGATTTCTAATAAACTAATAATTATACACAATAATATATACTTGCAAATCGCGGGTAAGCAGAATAACTTCAGCTTGACACTTGCAAATTCAAATTAATGCTTTACATTAACTTCCAGCATACCCATTGCAATTACAAATTCATGACAGTTATTTTCAACGACTTTCCTCTGTAATCACGCCTATGGTATAATATCCTTCTGGAACAAATATCAGCTAGTAACAAGGTCATGAAATTTATTATTTTCTTTGCATAGAACACAAAGTTTCAGTGCCACGTCTCTCAGGACTAGCACACCTTATCCGGAGAAACGTTTATCCAGATCACACCCGCACATCCTCTTACTTTAATAATCCTTTCAACATTGCTCCTTGATTTATCTCCGAGTCTCCCAAGTGTGCCCAGTTTCATTTAATTTTACGTCTATAATTGCGTAACAAATTTTTTACCTCCAAAATATGTACTATGTGACCAGGTCATCTCACCCTCAACCAAATTATGAACTCCCTCATCCTCCTGCTTTCTCCTCTTTCCCACGTCCATATATTCGCCTGATAGAATTCACAACTGACCATGGCATGAAAGAATCTGTGTTCATTAAGGTGACCATAACAAAGGTTTCCTTTATGATCGATGGTGTAATTGTTTCTACTAGGGTTTGGCTTATCGATTTTAATGCGACTAGCGATCGCACTTAACACCACATTCAATACAGAAACTTAATAATTTCACATTCATTCGATATTGGGACAACAGGAAATAGGAAGCAGTCAGTGACTGAAGATTGTATTGCACGGTTATTGGCACTGTAATAACTGCATAATTGTACCGAAATCATACCGGGCATTAAATGAGTAATGTACATGGAAAGTTAGTGGGAACAGGATTTTTTAATATATTTTGACATAGTATGGGAAATTATAATTCCATAACAAGAGACCGTAGCGATCTGCAAAGCCATAAGCACGGGATAAGTGAGAAATGCAATATATATATATATATATATATATATATATATATATATAGTCGAGGCTTCAGATCCTCATAGCCGTCACTATGAATATTACCTTTATGTTGTAACACTCTATACCATGGTAAATATAAATCAACGTACGTATCAGAGGACTGTTTGCATCTACCATGAAGACAGAGGCATCAGGTCCCTGAAAAAGTTGACAGATTTTTCAAGGTCACATGGCGTAACACCCTAGAAGATTATTCTTCGTGGTCACTGCCGTGAGAATCTACAATCTTACAATACGTACGTATTCGGTACATGGAAAACTGAGTAAATACATTCAGGCAAAGTACATAAGCAGTTTTAAAGGACCAAAAGGTAAGATAGTCACATAACTATTCTTTAAAAACAAGAGCTACTTATAGCTTCGTTAAATTAATAAAAAATAAACAGAAGGATACAGAGGTAAAGAAATTTCAAAAGATGTTACTGCTTCAGAAGAGATCTGTAGTTTGTATCTGGAATAAAGAACACTTTCCACACCTATAGCAAGTGTATATTGACAACTCTACGAATAGAAGAGAGAAAGGGTGATTGCAATGCTATCTAGCAAATATGTTTGTCACTTTATACAGGTAAAGTTTAAGTCCATGCTCTTCAGGTATAGTAAACACTACTGATAAATAAATTGGTGGCTTTTGTCAATGTAGATACCATTATAAAGCGATATGTTTGAGCAAATTTTATTAATTTTCATAATAATAGTAGTAATAATAATAATAAAATTATAATTATTAATACATCAACCAGTTGCAGAACTTAAAAACTCACTTGTGAGGCATAGTACTTAGTATATTGATCTAATTAGTAATGACGAAGAAAAAGAAAATTTGGCTTAAAATGTAGGCCAGAAAAGTCTCTCGTAATAAATAATTACCGCCTTAAAAGATGTTTGTATAAATTCCTTATCTGTCCCATGCATGTTTCCCATTCTTCCACCTCATCCTCATTTATTCGGATATCGTAATAGTATCGTACTTAGAGTGACAACTATAAAACTCCCCACTACAAAGTTACCTCCCACTTCCAGTTACAACCTCTCCTGCAGATACAACTATTCTTCTAGTACTTAACAGGACGATTAGACATTCTCAAAGTGAAAACTCTAAATTTTTTTCTGTAAAACGCGGGCACATATCACGCGTGAGGCAGCTTAACAATCCATACAAAACATTGGTCGTAAAACCTACAGCGAGAAGAAAACTTGGAAGATCTAGGTGTAGATAAAATGGTAACACTAAACAATTGATTTTGGTGAAATAGGGTGCATGGGTGTGGATTAGATTCATCTAGCTCAAGATACAGACCAGTGGTGGACTTTTTTAAACATGAAAATAAACTTTCAGGTTCCACGAATAGTGGCGATTTCTTGGAATACCTGGAATAATAAGAGTTTCTCAGGAAGAACGGGTCAATTAATTCCTGAATACCCAAGTCAGTATACAATAAATCGAATAAAAGTACATCAGAAATATGAGCGTGGAATAAGAATGTGAAGCAGAAATTCGCGTCTCTTGTGTTCGAGAGGTAGGTTGAAAACATTTGAGTAATTTGTGGGTACAGTACTTTCAAATATACTATAATAACTTTCTTTCCACTTCACTTTGGAGTCAAGCTGTCATCTTGAGAATTCTGAACTTAAGAGGTGATGATTGGTTGTTGAGTGAGTAGTACCTGTAGTTTCGAAGGAACCTATTCCCTTCCATAGTTTCTCTCGCAAGGAACAAGTGTGATATAGAAGGTCTTAAACCAGATCAAAGAAATTCGCAAGTATACACCCGCAATACACTCAAATCTCGCAGGCCATGATCTTACTAAGTATTGTGTAATTAATGTTATTGACGCACCACAATTCAATAACCATCAAAGTCGTCAATTTTTTGCTACAGGCTCTAAGTCCATCAGCCAAACATCAGTGAAAAGACTAATATGAGTATAGTTACTACTTCCCATTCTTCATCAACGAAATTTTTACTCTTTCGGTTTTTATAAATTTTGCACTTTATTATGTCCATGTTAATAATTCTCGCAATTGATTCTAAATACCTCAATCACAATGGTTGCCCAAGCACTGACCTTAGCAGTTCGAATTTTACTCAAGGCAAGGATGTAATTTTCTGTGATTTTTCCTATGTTCGTACTGCAGTGCTTTAGAAGGAGTCATTGCGATAGGTCATTATCACAATCCACAGTGTCCTACAATACGCCTAAAACATTCAAAGTTTCAAGAGGTAATTCTGAACTGAAAGTGGCCGAAGAGCCTAACTTGTAAAAAAAAAATTCTGAATTTACAATCGTGTACTATGATGACCCCTTAGAAGGTGGCGCCTTCCATCAGAAGACCTGCATTACATGCAGGGGGGGGAAAAAAAAAAACCGCTTTAAAAAAAACTAAATACACAAACACATGCGCCGTGCACAATGTTAGCACTTAGACAACAGTCTACAGACACAAATGTATTTGATTGTATTAATCTTGTACACGTTCTTATAAATTCAGGCAGTGCGTTTTGAGATTATATGCAGAAAAGTACTAGCTAGTCAGGACTTAGTTCTGCGTTCCATAAACCACACCATGAAAAAGATTAACTACCGCTCGTAACCTAATCTTGCCAGCGTGACGTCACATACGTTTGACTCTCTGGGAGAAGAAGTGTACTCCGCTGAGAATGAAAAGCTTGACTTAAAGAAGAGAACAGAATTAATTTATACAGCGCGAGCCGTGGAAAACAAAATAGGAAGCAATCGGAGTAGGAGCACGTCGGAAGAGAAGAAGACGGATTTGAGGAAATTGAATTTTCTTGAAACTGTAAGGAGAGAATTGAGCTATGTCCCAGTAAAAACAAGAACGAGTCTTAACCTGCTCATTTTCATCGCGCCTTCTAATTAGCCTGAATATCCTCTGTCTCTGTATCTGCTGCTAAAAATGTTCCTTAATAGACGATTTAATCTAATGTAGACAACTAACTGTTTTACTATGCTCAGCGAAATACCTATTAGAAATGGATATTAATAGATTAAAATGCTGGTCCATCTCTTCATGACACCGACTATACGAGAATTTCAAAAAAGAGAGACAATTATCTAAATCCAAATTTAGTCAGAGTTATTTTCTTTGCGCCTATGTGCGAATTGTAAATCCCGAATTCCCAGGAACTTGGTTCGGTTCACATTACGTAGTAAGCCGGGAAATTACTTTCTACAAAGATGGGTAAAATGCGAAATGCAGAGTCAAAGAACTTATTTTATTTAACTTCATAAAACTTTTCCACTTCGACTAAGCTCGTGAGTCAGAGGAAAATTTCTGTCATTAGCTTTAGGCAATTAAAATTAAAGTCCGCTGGACACAATTACATTGATTCTTAGACTATGTAATGATACTGCCTCTTTATCTGCAGAGGTTATACAGCATCTAATATTATGGAAGTGTTTTTAGGAAGCTGATTCGGAAGAAAGTGTGTGCGACCGATTTGAAGGTATTGTCTTCGCCTGCAAATTAGTGAGAGAAGTCGCAAGAAACCAGCAGCATAGCGGCAAGCCGGCTGGGAAATGAAACGAGTAGTTCCAGACTAGAAGAAAGCCGCCAACTTCCAAATCTATTCCCCGTCGCCACGTATGATCATTTCCTTATCTCATGCGGTATTTAAATCAAAATTTAAGGACGAGTCAGTAACCGTCACAGGCACTGTGCGAAATGTTGAGTTACTGGGACTTTAAGCTATATAGACACCATTGCTATACTTACTTACATGTACTTCATGGTGCAGAGTCCTTCTTGAGAAGCTAACTGGTTTGCAGCTAGCCAAGAAATTCCCCGCATTTCACGGAACCCGAAGGTTCATTACCGCACTCGCAAGCGTCCGCCAACTGTCCCTATCCTGGTCCAGCTCAATCCAGTCCATATACCCACATCCCACCTCATGGAGATCCATCCTAGTATTATCCACCCATCTACGCCTAGGTCTCCCCAGCGGTCTCTTTCCCTCCGGTTTCCCCACCAAGACCCTATACACGTCTCAAAAAGTACTGAATGTCGATCACTAGTAAATGTGAAGTGGACACCGTAACGAGGCATCTATAAATTTAAAAAAAAACGATAAGTTTAGGGTTGCTGGATTACAGGCCCAAATCAATTACAGGTGTTGATTTTGAGTTGTGTTATTGTATGTGTATTTTGTTGTTACTAGTGCGGGTTTATGGGTTGTTTGATTTTTATTTAACTGGGTGTAAAATTGGGTTTTGTGAGGTCATACGTGTGTACACGATTATATAAATAATATGAAACTCTACTTCGAATACATCCTTCTATACAAGTTGCAATTGCTGATCCTAGTAGATTTATAAGATAATACGATCTTATCTACATACAATTCACAGTATAGCGGGTATAGCCGCCTAATAAAAGAAGAAACGTTATTATCTATTCAACACTTATATAAATATATCTGCCAATATTTAGCTTATAATGTATAAAATGTAAGTAATTTTATTATTTTAACCAAAATAAATATAATGATTCATAAGATGAAAAATTGCCATTAAATCGATTTAACGATAGTTTTTCATCTTATATATATATATATACATTTTTATTTTGATTTATGCAGTATATATATAAAGCCTGTAATCCAACAACCTAAACTTATCTTTTTTAAATTTGTAGAAAATTTTAGGATTTTTGGATTACAGACTTTATATACATAATTCTTAACTCGGTTACTGTTCCCACATTTCAGGCTTTCGTAGCGGTTCAGTTGAGTCTAAATTGACATTAGACTCTAGGATGGGACCACAACCCTGTCCAAAGGAGTCTAGCAAAGACCATCCAGTAACGCTGCACAATATTCCAGGAAAACGGAAAACTCAAGTGTCATTTCATTACATGATAATTAGGGTGTAATGCAGTGGAATAGAGTAGTTTTCCATTTCATTTCTTTGCCACGTTTATGTTCATTGAGAGCAAATAGGAAATGGTCAAAAAGGGAATATTGCGATGCTGCAATATGCACTCTGGGAGTGTCCGAAACTTAGTCTGGATACTTACACTAAGGATTTCTTTTGTACATTTCGGCAAATATTCGAGACAAAAGTTCTAATACTTTAAAAGAGGTCTCGACGACTTACACTCCACATTTTGCCTATTCATTGCCCAGGAACATTCTTTCATTTGATGCTATACAACTGATAAATTTGTTGTTAATTACATTCAACAATCCACATGACCGTGAAAAGAAAATTTTGACCTGCGGAATCGACTTCCTACATCCAATAAAAAAAAAAAAGTCTTGACTAGTAACCCAGCTATCTTGGTTCACTGAAATATATTGAAAAATTACAAGGGAGCATTAAAGAGATACGAAGAAGAGGCAAGTAAAGGAAGCAAGGTAATTACTTTATCTGCAAAATGAAGCTTCTTCCTATGACTGATATGACAATAAATGAAGAAATACCCAAACAGCGTTCCTATCATGAGAGAAACAGACAAACAAATAACAGTAAATACCAAATTATTGACATAATGAGGAATGACATGGTTGTTTCAAAATATTATAGCGGGAAAATCAATACTGCAAGGTTGTGGTATAAGAAAAGCGTATGAACGTATTGTAACAAGGGAAAAGTGACTTACACGATCACGCTACGTACACTGCATGGCCTGACGTGCTCAGTACGGTAGGTGAAACTTCTTAAGGGATAAGGTTATGTTTCATCGAATCGGATAAAGTACTCACTATTTTTTCATTTGTTTCTTTCTGAGGTAAAAAGCCTGCTCTTTTCAAGCTAATAAACATAAATCGTATCAAAAAACAGAAAAAAAAAAGAAAACGGTAACTTCACTCCAGAACTATCAATCTGTGCTGTAGTGACCTCACTGTGAGCAACCTCGCTCACACAGCTCGCCTACTTTACTGCCAGCGTCCAACCCCCGTGGTCAGTGCGAAACTTTCTTTTATTAGTTTATTTTCGTCTTGGTGGAAGGTTTGCTTTTGTTAGGCTGTTGCCCTTCAATACAGGGTATACACAAAAGAACTGTGCGGTTTCAAAAGTTAACAAGAAATTTATTTCTCACTTTACACGGGCACAACGTACACCGTCAGCAGCAGCAACTGTCCAAGTTTCTCATGCGCTACCAGCAGTTCGCTTCTCATGCTTACTGC
>Ga0123355_10020587_pt1 | contig 10542 bp, 10 predicted proteins | sample TergutEmb28metaG_3_FD_89872 | JGI IMG/M metagenome (GOLD analysis project Ga0123355, IMG submission 89872) | Embiratermes neotenicus P1 segment gut microbial communities from Petit-Saut dam, French Guiana - Emb289 P1 | ecosystem: Host-associated > Arthropoda: Insects > Digestive system > Gut ... | reverse complement strand
CCGCTATTTGTTTGTGTAGCGTACTAAGTGACCCCCGCAGGGTCAACGTGGGTCAACGATCAAGGAGTTACGCCGCACTGGTTCGCTGACGCACGTCCAGGCACCCGCCCTGTTCGGCCAGGCGCCGCGCCTCCTGTTCGGAATAGCCGAGTGGATAGTCCTGCGACTCGCTCACTGGCGCCCGTGCGGATCACGCGCTGTCGGGGCGCCGCGGCAATGTCTCGAAGATCTTCAGCCCTGCCGGGAGGACCACCCACGCCGGACGGTCGCGGGTGAAAATCGCAATCCGCGGCTCGAACAACGAGGGGTCATCGAGCGAGCCCGCGTAGAGGGTGAAGCTCTGGTCCTGGCCGACGACGCCACCGAACACCAGAGCGCCGCACACTGCGCAGAAGTTGCGTACCGCGTCGGTGCCCCTGGCCGATTTCGCTACGAACTGCCGGGTGTCGCCGCTGAAATGCACCGCACTGCCGGCAAACGCCATGAACGGGATGAACCCCGAGCCGGACATCCTGCGACAATCGGCGCAGCAACAATAACCGCTGGCTGAGGGTTCACCCTCGGCCTCGTAGCGCAGCGAGCCGCAAAGGCAGCCGCCGGTGTAGCGTCTCCGGGGTTCGCTCATCGATGGATTATTGTGCTGGCCTCAACCGCCAGCAAGCCGCGCACCCGCCGAGATATATCAGATACGCCCTCTGCAGAGCCTGGATGCCCGACGTCGCCTTCAGCTTCAGGACTCGAACGGCAAAGTGAGCTGGAGCGGAGACACCTCCTGGCATTGCGCCGCGACGCCTAAGCGCGGAAACTTAAGACAATAGAACACCAGTGGGGGTGCATGCTCATCCATGCGTTCAGGCACGCCCGGCTCATGGAGGAGTCTGAGCTCCGTGTGCAGATGTCCGTGCATCTACACTCAGCCGCGGACACCGTAGCGAGTCGAGTGCTCGATAGTCCGGAAACCTACCGCCGGTGGGAAGTCGAGCACGACCGCCTGCTGCGGGCGGTGTCGGGACAGCAGCGCCTCGATCGCCAGGTCACGGCGCTGCGATCGACGCTCTTCGGTCTGGTGCACCGCCGGGCGTTGTTCGAATACCTGCGCGAGCGGCAGATCGCGGGCCGCAAGCGGCACCGCCTGCTGTCGCTTTTCTACGGGTGCCGTGACTACACCAACGCCGTGCTGACCGAGCACGGCAAGTACGTGCGCTACAGCTCGAGCTACATCTGCACGCAGTATCTTGGCGAGCACCTCCTGCACGACGCCGCGTTCGACGAGCCGCTGCAGCTCTACGAAGCGTGGTACGCGGAGTACTTCCGCGCGTACTGTGACACGGAGCTCGCCGACACCGAGGAGGAGAAGCAGGCCTGCATCCCGCTCGATGCGCTCAAACCGCTGCTCAAGCAGCGGCTCGCCGAAGCGCGTCAGGCGATTCTCGCCATGCCACAGTCGCCCGACCGCGAATGGCGCGAAGTGCAGATCCGCAAGCCCAATGGTGACACGCAGCGGATGAAGGCGATCTTTGGCAGGAATTGAGGGTGGTCACCAGCCGATGCCATAGTCCTGGCCGAAGTTGCTCGAGCCGCCCCAGAACGTGCCGTGTCTGCGATCCACCAAGATGGCGTTGAGGGGTCCCGAGGTGCGGTCCTGGAGCTCGAGCGAGTACCCCCTCCGGGTCAGCTCCTGGCGCACCCAGGGGGGCGTCGCGGTGTTGAGCGTGAGCCTTCCGGGAAAGGACTGGTGCTCACCGAACGAGTCGCGCATCTGGTAGCTGGTGATGTTGGCCGCCTCGGCCGCCTCCTGGACTGTCAGGCCGAATTCCACGACGTTGAGGAAGAACTGGAGCAGGTTCTGGTCCTGGGTGTCCCCGCCCTGCACCGAGAAGATGAGATACGGCTTGCCCTCCTTGAGCGCCAGCGACGGCGTCAGCGTCGCCCGCGGCCGCTTGCCCGGTTCGAGCACGTTGTAGGGATTCTCGCGCGGATCGAGGACGAAGCTCTGCATGCGCTGACTCAAGCCGATGCCGGTATGGCCCGCGATCACGGCGGGGGTCCACCCGCCACTCGGCGTCACGGAGACCGCCCAGCCCCTGTCGTCGGCTGCCTCGACGCTGGTGGTGCCCAGGCGGAAGGTGCGATCGAACTCGGCCATGCCAACCGCTGCCTGCGCCGGCATCCTGGTGTGCCAGTTCTCGAGATACGACAGATGGGGGTTCTTTCCGCCCTGGAACGGATAAGGGTCGCCGGGCCGTGCGTCAGGATCGTTGTGGTTGGGCTTGACGAGCTTCACGCGCTCGCGGGCGTACTCCTTCGACAGCAGTCCCTCGACGGGCGGTGCCGGTGAGTAGCTCGTGTCGCCGTAATAGAAGTCCCGATCCGCGTAGGCGAGGTTCATCGCCTGATAGAGGGTGTGGATGTAGCGGGTGCTGCCGTAGCCCATGGACTGCAAGTCGAAGTTCTCGAGGATGTTGAGCGCCTGCAGCATCACCGGACCCTGAACCCAGGCGGTGAGCTTGTACACCTCGATGCCCTTGTAGCTGGTGTGCACGGGCTCCTCGATCTTCACCCTCCAGTTGGCCAGATCCTCCAAGGTGAACAGGCCACCCAGCGCGCGCACCGCCTGCACCAGCTCATGCGCGATGTCCCCCCTGTAGAAGCGGTCGTAGGCGGCATAGATCGCGGCCTGGCGGCGCTTGCCGGCCTCGAGCGCCTGGCTTTCCGCCTCGACGAGCTTGCGGAGCGTCGCGGCAAGGTCGGGCTGACAGAAGATCTCCCCGGGCTCGGGCCCCTCGCGCGCCGAACCCAGGTGCGGCAGCATGATGCGCTTCGAGTCTGGCCACTCCTTCAGCTTGTCCTTGTAGTACTCGATGGTGTTGGACAACGACTCGTCCATCGGGAAGCCGTCGGCCATCTCGATTGCCGGCGCCAGCACCTTTCTCAAGCTCAGGGTGCCGTACTCGGCGAGCATCGTCATGATGCCGCCGGGCGTCCCCGGGGTTACCGCGGCGAGTGGGCCAGACTCAGGCGGGTACCTCATGCCGAGCTTGTGGAAGTACCCGGGCGTCGCGCCGGTGGGGGCTACCCCTAAGCCGTTGATGCCGATCACCTTGTCTGTGTCGGGGTTGTAGATGAGCGCCTGGGTCTCCCCGCCCCACGAGAGCGCGGTCCACGTGGTTGCAGTCGCGGCGATCATGGCGCAGGCGGCGTCCACCGCGTTGCCGCCCTGCTCGAAGATCTTCGCGCCTGCCGTGGCGGCGATCGGCTTGCCGGTGATGGCCATCCAGTGCCGCCCGTAGAGCGGCGGCTTCTGGGTGCGGCCCTGCGCCTGAGGCCCCCCGAAGACGACGCCGGTACTTACCGAAGTGGCCGCCGGCGTGCGCACGAATCCCGTCATGCCGTCGCCTGGATCCCCTGGGCTTCTCTTCGTGGGCATGCGGACCCCTCGTGGCCTCACTTCCTGCTGCGGCCTCGCAGCATAGGGCACACTGCGCCGGCGCGCACACCAGCGACGGGGTGGCAGCGGGATTTGAGGTCGCTAAGCTTGTCGCTGCGTCCGCGCCGACATGGTGCCCGGCCGAGTCCTCAGGAAGGAGCATGCCGACGACCGCTACCATCACGGGCCTCTTCGTCTACCCGGTGAAGTCCGCGCGCGGCATCGAGAAGTCGCGGGTGCGCGTGACCGCGACCGGCTTCGAGTGGGACCGGCAGTGGATGCTGATCGATGCAAAAGGGACTTTCCTCAGCCAGCGTACCCACCCGCAGCTGGCCCGCATCGTCCCAAGGGTTACGGCCACCGCACTGGTGCTCAGCGCACCGGACCTGCCGGCCCTGTCGCTGCCGCTGAGCGACGACGGGCAGCGCCTGCCGGTGCGTGTTCACAAGGATGCCTGTGTCGGAGTCGACCAGGGGCGCGAGGCGAGCGGGTGGGCGAGCCGCGCCGTGGGTGAGCGGGTGCGCCTGGTGCGCGTTCCGCCACTCCCCGAACGGCGTGCCAATCCCGCGTTCGCCGGCATCCTGTCCGCGCCCATGGGTTTCGCGGATGGCTTTCCGGTGTTGGTGTGCAATCAGGCGTCGCTCGAGGCTCTGAACAGGCGCATGCCCGAGGCCATTCCGATGGAGCGCTTTCGCCCGAACATGATCCTTCAGGGGTTGCCCGCGTGGGCCGAGGACCGGATCGACACGCTCGAGGTCGGAGATCTTCGCCTGCGGCTGGTGAAGCCCTGCACACGCTGCACGATCCCCTCCATCGATCAACGCACAGGACTATCCTCGACGGATCCAGGGCCGGTGTTGCGCACGTTCCGCTTCAGCAAGGAACTCCTCGGCATCATGTTCGGCGAGAACGCCGTGATCGCCTCCGGCACGGGTTGCGAGATCGACCGCGGCGCCACCTGCCGCGTCACCTACGAGCCAGCCGCCGCCACCGCCTCCTGAGGCACCGGCCAACACCGTCCGCCCGGCAGCGGGAGCGGCCGCGCTGCACGCCTGAGGCCTGCGGGCTCATCCGGCAGACCGTTCCGTGGCACATCGGTCGTCCTTGCCGGGGGGTTTTTGCGGACGTGCGAGAATGGGCCATGTCGCCTACGGTCGAGCCGTCCGCTCCGGGAGCCCGCCCCCGCCAGCAGTGCGCGGATGCGGTCCTGATGGTCCGCCCCAGGGCCTTCGGCTACAACCCCGAGACTGCGACCACCAACACCTTCCAGCAGCCCCTGGCGCCCGGGGCGACCGATGCCGGCAGCACGGCGCGCGCCGAGTTCGAGCAGCTGGTGCGGGCGCTGGTGAGCGAAGGGGTCAGCGTCTGCGCGGTGGAGGACTCTGCCGTCCCCGCCAAACCCGACGCCGTCTTTCCCAACAACTGGGTGAGCTTTCACGAGGACGGCGTGCTCGTGGTCTATCCGCTGCAGAGCGCGAGTCGCAGGCCCGAGCGCCGGCAGGAGGTGATCGATGCCGCAGTGCGCGAGCTTGGGTTCCAGGTCTCGCACTGGCTCGATCTGACGCACTACGAGGGACAGGGAAAGTTCCTCGAGGGTACCGGGAGCCTGGTGCTCGATAACGTGGAGCGTGTGGCCTACGCCTGCCTGTCGCCACGTACCCACCGTGAGGTCGTCGAAGACTGGGCGCGCGAGCTTCGCTACGAGCCGGTCATCTTCACCGCCACCGATCGCGCCGGCGTGCCGCTCTATCACACCAATGTGCTCATGTGGATCGGCGCACGAGCTGTCGTGATCGGCACCGACGCGATCGCGCCGGCGGACCGGCAGCGGGTGCTCGCGCGCCTCGCGGCGAGCGGTCGCGAGATCATTGAGATCGGCCACGACGAGATCGCCGGATTCGCCGGCAACATGCTCGAGCTCGGCACCTGGGACGAGGCACTCGGGGACTCGCGGGTGCTCGTGATGTCGGACAGCGCGCGCCAGGCGCTGAAGCCGGGAGCGTTCGCCCGGCTCTCGGGCTGCACCGATGCGGTGCTCGCGGTTCCAATCCCCACCATCGAGCGGCTGGGAGGCGGGAGCGTGCGCTGCATGCTCGCGGAGGTGTTTCGCACCGCATGACGGAGCTTCTCATCAAGGGGGGCCTCTCGTATCTCCTGGGCTCGATCATCGGGAGCTTGCTGGCGGCGTATCTCACCGGCGCGGCGGACATCCGCGCCCTCGGCAGCGGCAACGCGGGCGCGACCAACGCGCTGCGCACTCAGGGCAGGCAGTTCGCGTTCTGGGTGTTGCTCATCGATGTGAGCAAAGGCTGGATCGCGACCGCACCACTCGCGGCCGCACCGCTCGCCCCCGGGGCGCTCGGGCCAGTGCCCCATTTGCAAGCGTGGGACGTGCCGGTATGCGGGATCGCCGTGATGCTGGGGCACGTCTATCCCGTCTTCTTCGGGTTCCGGGGGGGCAAGGGGGTGGCGACGCTCGTAGGCGCGGTGCTCGGCATCAGCGGCTGGCTGTTGCTGCCCATGATTCTCACCTGGCTGGCCGCGGTGATGCTCTTTGGGTTCGTGGGTCTCGCCTCGATGCTGGCGGCGATTGCGCTTGCAGTCACGATCGCGTTGCGCAACCTTGACGTGCCGCTCCTCGTCTTCGGGATTGCCGCGGCGCTCCTCATCCTCTTCACCCACCGCGCCAACCTCGCGCGCATGTACGCCGGCACCGAGAACCGTGCGCGGCGCCTGTGGGTCTTCCGCCCGCGCGGGGGCCACGCCTGAGCATGGTGCGCACGGCCAGAGCGCTGCGGGCGCCGCCCCCTCACGAGGACACGGCGCCGCTGGTCGCGCAGGTGTTCGCGAGGCTCGCCGACGGGCGCTTTCACTCGGGCGAGCAGCTGGCGAAGGCGCTCGGCGTCAGCCGCAGCGCCGTCTGGAAGGCAGTGAGGGCGCTCCGGAACCTGGGCGCCACGCTCCATGCCGTGCGCAATCGCGGCTACCGTCTCATCCACGCCGGCGGGCCGCTCGATGCGGCGAAGATCCGCGAGCGCCTGGCGCGCGACGTGCGTGATCACGTCGCGTCTGTCGAGACGGTCTGGTCGATTGCATCCACCAATACGGTGCTCCTCGGGCGCGCGAACCCGAAGAGCGGCACGAGCGAGGTGCTGCTCGCGGACTACCAGACCGCCGGCCGGGGGCGGCGCGGGCGTGCGTGGCTGGCGCCGCCGGGTGGCGCGATATGCCTGTCGCTCAGCTGGACGTTCGGCGAGGTGCCGCAGGATCTGAGCGCCCTGGGGCTCGTCATCGGTGTGTGTGCGTTGCGGGCACTGACCGAGCTCGGTGTCTCGGGCGCAGCGCTCAAGTGGCCCAATGACCTGCTGATCGGTGAGCGCAAGCTCGCGGGCGTGCTGATCGAGCTGCGCGCGGAGTCGGCGGGTCCTGCCAGCGTGGTGATCGGCATTGGGCTCAACGTCGCCCTCGGAGCGGCGCTCATCAGGCAAATCGCGGCCGGGGGTACCGCCGCGACGGATCTGACGAGCGGCGGACTCAGCACGCCGTCGCGTAACCGGTTGGCTGCGGCTCTGGTGAACGCCTGCGTGCGCGGACTCCTCGAGTTCGGGCGACAGGGGCTCAAGCCCTTCATCGAAGAGTGGCGGGCGGCAGATGCGCTGCGCGGGCGTCCGGTGAACGTTAGCGGTGCGGATGGCATGGCCCGCGGGCTCGCGCGCGGGATTGACCTGCATGGAGCGCTCCTGGTCGAGACTCCGCACGGTCTCAGGCGCTTCATCTCGGGCGATGTAACCGTGAGGCCATAGCTGTGGTGCTGCTCGTCGACATCGGCAACACGCGCATCAAATGGACGCGGCTCGCCGGCGAGCGGGCGGGCAGACGGCAGGCAGCCGTGCACTCCGGCTGGAGCCCCGCCGACTACACGCGCCACCTTTTCCGCTCGGCGCTTCCGGAGCGCATGCTGGTTTCAAACGTGGCGGGGCAGAAGGTCAGGCTGGCGCTCACTGCGGCGGCCCGCAGGGAAGGCGTCGAAGCACAGTTCGTACGAACGCCGCGCCGCGCCGGCGGGGTGACGGTCGGCTATCTCGAGCCCTGGCGGTTAGGCGTCGACCGGTTCGTCGCGGCCGTCGGGGCGCATCAGGTCTTTCCTGGCGTCCCGGTGTGCGTGGTGGCGGTGGGGACCGCGATGACCCTCGACCTCGTCGACGGGAACGGTCACCACCGGGGCGGAGTCATCATCCCCTCACCCCGGCTCATGATCGACACGCTATACGCCCGGACCCACGGCATCCGCCGCCGCGCACGCGGGGGCTCGCCGGGGGAGGCCGGCCTCATCGGGCGCTCCACCCGCGCCGGCGTCGTGCAGGGCTCCCGGTACGCGGCCGCGGCGCTCATCGATCGGCTGGTCGAAGAAGCGCAGGCGCTCGTGGTGCGAGAGCCGCTCGTCGTGCTGACGGGGGGTGAGGTGGCAACCGTGCGACCACTGGTGAGGAGTCGCTGGGTGGTCGTCCCGGATCTGGTGCTGCGGGGCCTCGCGGTGCTCGCGCAAGCCCCACGGCCGCATGGGCGCTGAACTGGAATCTGCGCATGGTGCGCGCATGGCCTTTTTCGCGCTGCTGCGAGCGGCCGCAACCCGCGAACTCACCACTCACGCGGATACCTTTCGCGTGCGGCGGCGCGTAACCTACGCCTGCGGGACGGGCGACCGCCTTGCAGCGGCGTTGCCAAGGAGCTCCGGGATGTGGACGCGACACGGGATGAGTCTCATGCACGGCCTGGGCCTGTTGGCTCTCGTCCTCTTCACGGTGAGTCCGATCGCCGCACGCGCGCTCAACCTCAACTTTCTGCGTAACTCGCCGATCTCCTACTTCCGGCAGGAAGATGTCGATCTCATGATGAAAAACGCCCGCGAGGTGCTCGAGGCCGACTCGAACGCCAGGCAGGAATGGAGCAACCCGAGGACCGGTGCGTCCGGCTTTGCACAGGTTACCGGGCAGTTCACGACTGCGGCCGGGGCGCACTGCAAACGGCTGCGAGTCTTCAACAGGGCAAGGCACGTGGAGGGCGAGGTGACCTATCCGGTGTGCAGGTCCGGCGGCGGTGATTGGGTGATCAACGCGAATGCTCAGCCGGCGAAACAGTAGCCCTTCGACGGCACCCGATGCCGAGCGCGAGCAAGTTACAGCACGCCGCCGCAGCTGCCACAGTTACGCGACCGCTCTGACTCAACCTGGTGCCGCCGGTCTGGATTGAACAGACGACCTGCCGCTTACAAGGCGGCTGCTCTACCACTGAGCTACGGCGGCAACCATCGCGATTTTAAGCGAATTCTCTGGCCGACGGGGAAAGGCCCCGCTCGCGAAGAGCGCCGCGCTGCCGCAGCCGGATCGCACCCGGGGGCGAGCGGGTCGATGCGAACACAAAAGCCGACCTGCCAGCCTGCTCGCCGGAAAACTGATGCCGGATGCGTGTGACCGCCGCCGAGGAGGCACAGATCGGCGCGCGCTCCTGAAGAACGCGGTGAGCCGAGAACTGCCTTGCGAGCCTGTTATATAGTCAGTTGCATGGCTTTGGGACTCTGGACTGAGAATCCGCGGGTCGGCTTTGGTGGGCCGCTCGGTTCGTGGTGGGAATCGCAGTCGTCGGTGGCGGTGGGAGATGACGATGAACTACGCATCCGAAGGTACGGTGTTCTATCTGTTCGGACTCTTCTGCGCTTACTGGGCGCAGATGACCCACCGCAATGCCTGGTTGTGGTTTTTCCTTGGGCTGTTCTTTGCGCCGATTACCGGCTTGTTCCTGCTGTACAAGAACAGTCAGGATCGTGCCGCCCAATCAGGATCCGGTGCACCCTGAAATCTGTTGAGGCGTCCCTGGGGCGCAAATGGGAGCAATTCGTGAGTTCACAGCTACCGTCGCGAATCGTGGTGTTGTGTGCACTCAGCGCGCTGGCCGCGCTGATATCTCACCCGCTGGCAGCGGATGAGCCGGCCCGGGCCGTACCCGCACCGGACGACCCGGTCGCGCAGCTCACAGCCCGCTTGGATCTCGAGCGCTACAAGGCGACCATCAAGGGACTGACACGTTTCGGTGACCGTCGTCAGGGCACCGACCGCAATCGAGCCGCCATCGATTGGATCGAGTCGCAGCTGCGCGCGTACGGCTGCACGGATGTCGGGAGACTCCGCTACACATTCACGCCGGAGCAGAAACGCAGCCCGAGCGGCCCGCCGGTTGCACGGGGTGCGCCGCCGGGAGGAGGCCGCTTCCGCGGGCAGCGCGGGCCGATCGGAGTGAACGAGGATCCGCAGCGCCAACCCGATGCGAGGCTGCGGGCCTTGAATACGCAGCCGAGCACACCCGGTGAGCGGGAAGAGGTTTACTGCACCAAGATCGGCAGCACGCATCCTGACGAGATGTACATCGTCGGCGGACACATGGATGGCATCGGCTGGGGCGAGGCAGCCAACGACGACGGCTCCGGCACGGCGCTGGTCATGGAACTGGCCCGGATCCTCTCCAGCCCGGACGTGAAGACCGAGCGCTCCATCCGTTTCGCACTGTGGAACAACGAAGAGACAGGCCTCAATGGCGCCTACGCTTATGTCGAGCAACGCGCCAACCTGCAGGGTGTCGAGTCACCCCCCGGGTCGGGTCGCTATCCGGAGCCGCGCTGGCTCGGCATGGTGCAGCATGACATGGTGCTGTTCGACCATGGCATGCCGCGGGCCGACGGCACGGTGGGCCCCGCGCAGCGGCCCGAGGCCGACATCAACATCGAATTCCAATCGCGCGCCAAGCAGGCCGAGGGGGCGCAGAAGCTGGCGTGGGCGTTCTACGCGGCCAATGAGGCGTATGCCACGGACTATCCGGCCAATGTCGGCCCGCACATGACCAACACCGACAGCACGCCCTTCATGGACCTGATCCCTGCCATCAGCGTGCGCGAGCACGAGCGCGGCACCCAGATCGGGGCCGGCTGGGACCCGCAGTGGCACCAGCCGACCGACCTCTATGCGACTTACAGCGATGCGGATTTCCGTCTGGGCCTCAACGCCGCGCAGACCACGCTCGGTGCGATTGCGCGGCTGGCAGGCGCGTCCCTCGTTGCGCACCCT
>Ga0123355_10020585_pt1 | contig 10542 bp, 2 predicted proteins | sample TergutEmb28metaG_3_FD_89872 | JGI IMG/M metagenome (GOLD analysis project Ga0123355, IMG submission 89872) | Embiratermes neotenicus P1 segment gut microbial communities from Petit-Saut dam, French Guiana - Emb289 P1 | ecosystem: Host-associated > Arthropoda: Insects > Digestive system > Gut ... | reverse complement strand
GTCTACAAAACGGAGGCGAATTTGAAAACGCCTATTTCTCAGCTGTTATTTGACAATCTCCTCGACCGTAGGAATCTCTTGAAGATTGTTAGGTGCAAATAGTTACAAAACTAAATTGCCGTGACCCTTCTACAAGTTTTATTGACTTATTTCGACTTTTGCGGTATATTATTAATAATACAAGGTGTTTTATGCGATATCTTGTAACAACGCAAATGTTCAGAGGCACTTAACTATGACAAAACACATCGGTATTTATATACATATCCCCTTCTGCATCAGCAAGTGCGCCTATTGCGATTTCTATTCTTTGGCCGACCATGAACCGCTCATGCCGCGCTATCACCAGGCGCTCACTCGCCAACTGATTGAAGCGGCCCCGCGGCTGAGCGAGTATTACATAGACTCCATCTACTTCGGCGGCGGAACCCCCAGCTACTACGGCGCAAAGCGGATTATAGAGCTATTCAACACCCTCAAAGACTGCTGCAAAGTCCTTTTGGACGCCGAAGTCACCGTAGAAATCAACCCAGACTCCACCAGCAGCAAGGATCTCGGCCTCTTGCGCAAAGAGGGGGCAAATCGCCTTTCCATCGGTGTCCAGACCGCAGACGATGTGCTGGCAAAGAGCCTTGGCCGACGGCACACCTTCCGACAGGTAACACAGACTGTGGAGGCCGCGCGAAACTCCGGCTTTGAGAATATCAGCCTTGACCTGATCTACGGCCTCCCCGGCCAAGCCAAGGCAGACTGGGCCGACACCATAAACCAAATCATCCTCATCCGGCCAGACCACGTATCCTGCTACGGCCTTCGGATCGAAGAAGGCACACCACTCCATGTTTTCAAAGACAGCCCGCTTATCCCCGGCGAGGACGACCAGTCGGATATGTACCTCTTCACCGTCGAAGCCCTCCGAGACGTGGGCTACCGTCAATATGAAGTCTCTAACTTTGCGTTACCTGACATGGAGTCAAAACACAATCTCAAATACTGGACCCGCGAAGAATACATCGGCTTCGGTCCTTCTGCCCATTCTTACGTAGGCGATCTACGCTATAGTTACATCAAAGGCGTAGAAGAATATTTGGATGCCCTAGACGGAAACCGCTCCATCCTCGCCGCGCAGGATAGCATCTCCAAAAGCGAACAGGCCCTTGAATATCTCATGCTGAGCCTACGCACCACCCGCGGCATCACGGGTGCCGAATACTACAATATCTACCAGTCCGGCTTCGCCCCTATTGAGGCGCTTTTACTCGATTACGAAAAACAGGGCTGGGCACATAGGGTAAATGACCGTTGGAGCCTTACTCCCACGGGATTTCTGCTTTCCAACCAGCTGATTGGCGACATCTTGGACGCCCACGCAGAGCAACGGGTCACAAGGGGCATGCCCTGGAAAAAGAGCGAATACACTTCTTATATTGCACAGACTGAATTGAAATGATCCATCCTGTCATTTTTGCTTGGGGGCCTCTAGGGGGTTTCTTCAAACCCCAAGTGATCGAATATTCGAGTGATTTTTTCGCCTGACAAGGCGAATGTTTGCAGGAATAATTGCTTTATTTCAAAAACATACAACGCAGTTAGGCGGTAAAAGCGCCGAATAGGCGATTGCGCGGGGATTGAAGATACCCCCTAGGTTCCCCACATTTACTATATTGCACTCCCTCTGGCCACCTCCCTCATGTATGAGGGAGCAAAAGACCCGAAAGAGCCTTGTCCCTCTCGTTTGCGGCCCGCAAGCGACAGAGGGCAACCTCAAATAAGAATTCCCATCATGCTCGAAGTTAGGTGAGATGTCAAACATGTCAACTGTAACGCCAAAGACAAAATCAAAAAAGAAAAAAATCGTCCTTATCGTAGCCATTGTACTCCTCTCTCTGACCCTGCTTTCAGGCGGGGCATTGGCAGGGGTCGGATTTGCTGTCTCCAACGGAGAAACGATCTTCCCTAACGTAAGGGTAAGCGGCACCCCTGTCGGCGGGCTGACAATATCCGAAGCTACAACCCGTCTTGGCGGCCCTATGACGGCGGCAGCCACAGACCGATCCGTGACGGTCTATCTCCCCGGCGACACGGTAATAACAATCACTTCCGAAGACGTCGGCCTCGCTTTCACCGGTGAAGATGCCGCCCAACTCGCATATGAATTTGGCCGCACGAGTAACGCCTTTGTAACTGGTTGGAACTTCTTCCGCGGCCAGATTGCCCCTGTGGACTTAGACCCCCTCCTCACCGCCTCCGCCAATCAAACCATGATTCGGAACGCTGTACAGTCGGCCGCTGCAGAGATTGACCTCCTCTCCCAAGGCGCTTACGAGGTCGTAGATGACTATCTTGTGGTCATCAAGGGCCGTCTGGTGGTCGTCTTTGACGAGGACCGCCTGGTGACCCTCATCGCAGAGTCCTTTTCCGAGGGGGCCCGCGAACCCATCTACTACGACGCCGAGACCATAGAGCCGGAACCCATTGATTTAGCGGAAATTTACGATAGCATTTTCTCAGAGCCGGAAAATGCTATCTTCGACAAGGACTTAGAGCAGCCTTCGGAGCACGTAGTAGGCATCAACTTCGATCTCCCCGTAGCCCAATCGCTGTATCAGGTCGCCGCCCCAGGCGAAGAGGTACGGATTCCCCTCACGTTCACCGACCCGGAAATCACCACGGAGCACCTGCGAGAGGTCATGTTTCGGGACACCCTGGCCGTCTCCTCTACCCGGCTTACGGGCGATGAAAACCGAAACACGAATATCCACTTAGCTGCCCAAGAAATCAACGGCATGGTTCTAAACCCCGGTGAACAGTTCGACTTTAACACCGTAGTCGGCCAGCGGACAGCAGATAGAGGCTTCCGACCCGCCGGCGCGTTCAGAGGAACTGAGGTCGTTCAGGCCACCGGCGGCGGGATTTGTCAAGTGTCCTCCGGCATCTACCACGCTCTGCTCCATACAGACCTGCAGATAGATGTACGCCGTAACCACACCTTGGTCGTCACCTACCTCCCTCTGGGAATGGACGCCGCCGTTTCATGGAACGGTCCCCATTTCTCCTTTACCAATTCGTCACCTTTCCCTCTGCGCATCATCACCTACCGAGACGGGCAAGACTTCCATGTTCGCCTCGAAGGAACCCAAACCCATTCCTATCGCATTGTGCCGGAGAGCGTTTATATCAACACCGTTTCCTTCAGCACCACCTATCAAGATGACCCCTCCCGGCCGGCAGGCACGACCTCCATTACCACCGCCGGACGAGTCGGGCACGTGGTGGAAGTCTTCCAACGCTTTTACGATGCCGACGACACCCTGGTCCGCCGGGAATTTGTCGCCCGCAGCTCTTACAACCCCATCCCACAAATAGTCGCCCGCGGCACAGGTCCCGCCCAAATACCGCCTGCCACACCATCACCTTCTCCCGACCCGCCTGATCCACCCGACCCACCGCCGGAAGAGTGACGCACATGTACACATTGCACAAAAAAGCCTCCTGTTGTAGGATAATTACGACAGGAGGCTTTTCTTGCTCGACATTACCATTGTTCTTGTCCGCTATACATACGGCAGTGAACAAGTGGCGTTGATTTAAATTTGTTTTCCCCCCGCCTACGGCGGGGGAAAACAAGAAATCCAACAACGCGTTTGTCCACTGCCTATACATACCCTGAACGTTCGCACATATGGTCATCAAATTCCATCGTTTTTATGTTGACAATACGGTAGATGGCGTATTATAATGTTTTTAAAAATATACAAAATAAGGAAAATATAAAAAACAAACTAAAAGAGGTATCTTTAATATGTAACGCTGAGGCGTGAAATAAAAAAGGCGGGTGATAAAAGAAGCGCGGTCCCAAAAGGTTCAACATTGGTACGAACACAGATCAATCGCACTTAACCATAAAAAAGGAGATATACTTACAATGAATTCGAAAAAAAGAATACTGGCCCTCCTGCTCACGATTTTGATGCTCGTGACGATATTCCCGGCCTCTGCGCTGGCCTCACGTCCGCAATGGCATCCGGATTATGAGATGGGGCTACAACCGGAATTGGTTGGTATCGCAAGACAAGCCGCAACCGAAGGCATTGTCATGCTGGAAAACGACATGAGGGAAGACGGCAGCAGACCTGTCCTGCCACTGGACGCAGGGGCAAATGTTGCCATTTTCGGCCGTCACCAAATTGACTACTTTTTTGTCGGTTACGGCTCCGGCGGAGACGTTCGCTTCCCCTATAGCACAAACCTCTTAGAAGCGATGCGCCGCCATCCCGGTGTAAACGTAAACGAAAATTTAGTCGATGTTTATGAAGAATGGATTGCGCAGTGGCCTTCCTGGAACCCGGATGTTGGTGCTTGGGCACAGTGGCCGCGCTCTCACCCGGAAATGCCGCTTACAGCGGCACAGGCGAATACAGCAGCGCAAGATTCCGATGTTGCTGTCGTCGTGATTGGCCGCAGCGCCGGGGAAGATAGAGACACGGTCCTCAACAGAAGATCGATGTCTTCGCACGGCAATGCACCTTCTCACTATCACGGCCAAGAAGGTAGCTGGTACTTAACTGACCGTGAAGTTACCATGCTGCAACATGTTACCAATGCGTTTGATGATGTTGTGGTATTGTTAAATACAGGTAATATTATTGATATGACATGGCTGGACGCAGATGTATCCTGGGTTAGCAACGTTCACAATTGTGCGACCGATGGCTTCGGGGCCGCGAACAGCGTGGAACGGTGCGTCCCCGGCAACTGTGTGTATCTACGCTATAGCAACATTAACCACGCAAACATCAGATCTGTCCTGTACGTATGGCAAGGCGGCATGGACGCGGGGACGGCCGTCGTAGATATTTTAACCGGTGACGCAAATCCGTCCGGTAGAATGCATGTTACGATTCCAAGATCTATCATTGAGCATCCCGCAACCACACAGGCGGGGAATGCGAACAATGGCAACTTCGGAAACTACATCGAAGACGTTTTTGTCGGATATCGTTATTTTGAAACATTCAATTGGCCCGCAGTTCGATATCCCTTTGGTTTTGGATTGAGTTATACAGAATTCGATATTGATATTGTAACCGCAAGCCTCATATCAAGGCCCGGCGGCAACGAAGTTGGCCATTATGGCTGGCCGAGAGATAGCCACCAAATCCAATTAGTGATTGATGTTGAAAACACAGGCACCAGAGCCGGTAAGCAAGTGGTTCAAGTGTACCACAACTCACCACAAAGCGCCCTTGCAAAACCGGCGAGAGAGCTGATTGCTTATGCAAAAACAAATCACCTGCTGCCCGGCCAAACCGAACGAATCACCATCAGATTCGATGTCAACCAGATGGCATCCTTTGCTGATTTCCAGCTCCCGGGCACGACCATTGCGCACGCTTGGGTGATGGAGGCCGGTGACTTTAACATTTTCGTAGGCACCTGTGTAGCAGACACGAGAGGGCCAAATGATTCCACAAACCCAACCTGGGCATTTAGACACACGGAACCGGCAACACGTGTCGTCAATCAATTGAGCGAAGCGCTTGCGGTTGACCCGAACGTACCCGGCGCTCCGTTTGATAGATTTGTTGTCGCCTTAGACACAACAACCGGCGACCCCATCCCGGGAACAGACGGGCCATACACCTTGGCATTTGCGCCTGTTCCGCTGAAGACAATTGATTTGCTCGACAGAATCACAACCGATCTTGCTGATCCAGACGGTTGGGCTCGTCCGCGTCCGTATAGACAGATTGGCGACGGGTTCTATCAAACACCGATGGCAGCGGAAGAAATCAGACCGTTAGTTGATGTCCATACCGATGATACGTTCTCACTCGAGGACTTTATGGCGCAAATGACCGTTCGTGAGCTTGTAGAACTGACCAGAGGCGGCGGTCCGATGGGGCACCAACCGGGCGTCCCCGGGAACGCCGGCGTATTTGGCGGCCATGCAACAAGACTGTGGCATGATTTTGGTATCCCCTACATCACAGCGCTAGACGGGCCTTCCGGCCTGCGTATGGAGCAGCTTGCGGATGCGACACTGCTGCCGATGGCGACCATGCTGGCCTGTACTTGGAACGACCAACTAGTGGAGGACCTGTATGCAGCACTTGGCCGTGAAATGCTCAGAAACGGTGCGGACGTCCTGCTTGCACCGGGCATGGATACCCAACGCACACCAATCAATGGCCGTAACTTCGAGTACTTCTCAGAAGATGCGCTGTTGAATGGCAACATGGGTGCCAACGCGGTGCGCGGTGTACATAGCGAAGGCGTTGCGACCTCTCCGAAACACTTTACAGCGAACAACCAAGAACAAAACAGATATCGTCACAATGCCAACGCCTCTGCGCGTGCATTACGCGAAATCTATATCTCAGGCTACGAAAATATTATCAAAACAGGAAACCTGCAAGCCACAATGAGCTCCTATGCGCTCATCAACGGCGTTTACTCTCCGATGAACTACGAGCTAAACCATATCGTGCTAAGAGAGCAACTGGGTTTCCAAGGCTTAGTCATGACAGACTGGTGGCTGCGTGGTGACCCGCGTGCGTTCTCGCCGGAGTTCGACCCGGTGCGTTCGGGCGGCATGGCACACATCCCAACCGCGCCGGCCCTGCCGACACTCCCAACCTCTATTCATCCTGCGCTGCAAGGCACGGAAGACAATCCCATCTCCCCGGGTGCTGTAGGTTCCTGGAACACGGGTGCCGCCGGGCTGGGCAGGTTCCCGCTTGGACCGCATGGTTTGGCCGAAGGACTAAAGCGTGTGCCGGTCACAGTTCCGGTCACAAGCGGCGCGGGTTTCACCGCCGGTGTTGCACCTCCGTTGCGGTTCGGGTACAATGCCTATCGCCTCCGCGGCCGTGTTGACCTGCTCATGCCGGGCGACCAATTCTGGGGCGCGATCAACGGTTGGGCCGATGAGGGCGTTGCCGCCGGTTGGATTCAGACGAACCCCATGTACCACTATCTGCAAGGCTCCATGCAAATCGGTGAGATTCAGGCCTCTGCGTACAACATTTTGACCTTTGCGCTCAGATCAGCAAGATTCAGAATCGACAACAATCTCCCGCTGTACGATTACGGTGCGGACGGCGCGATGACACCGATTTTCTCTGTAGAACAGCCGGCGCAAGTATTGCCGGCGCTTGACGGTATCTATATCGGCGGAGTCTTAGTCGGTGGATTTGTTCCGGAAGTCAGATGGTACTTCGAATTTGCAAGAGACATCACGAATTTGCCTGCTGTTACAGCGACAGCGCCTGCCGGTGTAACCGTGAATGTCGCTCCGCCTGTCGTGAGCGGCGGATACACAACGGTTGTGATTACGGCGACCAGAGACGGTCATTCCGTCCTTTACACCGTCCACTTCTCAGACGCAGAAGATCTGCCGTCAAGGAACCCGGATGGACTGGCAAGACTGACGGGGATTCAGGTCGATGGTGAGGAGTTGCTACAATTCCATCATACGATACACAACTACACTGCATTACTTGACGGTCCGGCTGAAGTTGCGGCTGCAGTGGTTACAGCAACAGCAGAGCCTGGTGTTGACACGGAAATCACCAGAGACGGCAACGTGGTCAGAATCCGTGCCGTGACGGACTATCAGGCGACAAGTTACTGGGTCACACTGAGTTATGCACGCGGCCCGGTAACGGACGAATTCACGACAAATTCACTGAACATGAACTTGTGGTCCATTCTGAATTCACGTCCGGCGCAATTCGGCGGCATGGTCCCGCTGGGCGGCGGCGCAGGGTATGGTCTGCAAATGACAACAACTTCAGGTGATTTCTGGGGTGTCCCGAATGACACGCCAAACTTGGTATGGCAAGAGGCACAAGGCAGCTGGACAATGACAACAAGAATCCGCTACGATGCGCTGCCGCATGCAAACTTCCACCAACTCGGAATCTTGCTGTTTGACGGCACACCCGGTTCTAACACAGCCGCAATGTGGCGACTGGAATCAAACGGCTATGTGCCGGGCGGCCCGATTGTATCGTTTGCGACGAGGGCGCCAGGTGCAAGCGGCACCATGACTGCCCGTGGTCATATGACCAACGCCAACATCAATGCGACCGGTCCAGCCGGTGCGGCGGCATGGCCCAGTGCAGGTCCGCTGCCTACGACGGACGGCCACTTCTATATGAGAATGGTGAGAGAGGAAAACGGCCTGACTGCCGTATCCTTCAGCCGCGATGGTGTAACCTTCATCAACACAGGCACATCCGGTACCCCTGCGCAACGCACACTTCCGATGGAAATGCCCAGAGTGGGTATCTTTGTCACAAGTGGGAATCCCATACCGACCCAAGTGACGGGTACTTTTGACTGGGTACGTTTTACAGACGTAACCGCGCCGGGCCAACAGGGCGGTGTTGAGGTCCCGGTCGTAGATATTGCGCCGGAAGGATCCTCGTTTGTTCGCGCGATTGACAGATTCCACCAGTCATGGTCCGGGGACTTTGTAGCAAACCAAGACCCGGTACCGGCGGCCCCGCAACAAGCACTCAACATGCAAACAGCCGGCCGCACAGCGATCTTCAATATTGACGTAGAAGAAGCGGGGTACTACTTTGCGACCATGAGATATGCTTCCAATCTGGGAGATGTCGCGTTCCAGCCAAGATTTGACATGTTCTTAAACTTGGATGCTGACCCGACTGTTAGATTTGCAGTAGGCGGAACCGGCGGACTGGGAACCGGTGGCGGCGGTGTTGGACATTGGGTCACAACAGGACGCGAAGGCGGCGAACCCGTGTTCTTGCCGGAAGGCCTCAATAAAATGATGGTACGCTCACAGGGCGCACTCAACCTCAACTGGATTGCATTCGAACGCGCCATCTCAGACAATATGCTACAGGCGCTGGTTGACTATGTGGTCGCCGAATACGATGCCGTTGACTATTCTGCGGCGAGCTGGACGGCTCTGCAAACAGCATTGGCAAGCGCAAACGCAGAGCTGGAAGGTCCTTCCACATGGCGTTCGAGAACTGACGCGTACCATGCACTGCGCACTGCGCTTGAAAACCTGGAATCACCGGCAACCCTCACCGAACTGGAAGCGGCGATTGCTGCGGCAGAAGAGATCACATACCGCGATCTCTATACAGCGGCAAGCTGGGCAAACCTGCAAACCGTGCTCGAAGCGGCAAGGGGCGTCGTAGCGGATACCGAGGCAACGCCGGCAGAAATTGACATTGCAACAGGCGAACTTCGTGCGGCAATCGCAGAATTAGCGCGCCGCGTATTCGAAACCCCGATCTCTGATCAGTTCAGCGAAAGCTTTATCACACCAAGTGAAATGAAGCCGAACTGGACGCTCGGTACAGCGGGCACAACATGGATTCCCTCACACTTCAATTACAACCCAACACGCGGAACAGGGTTCTTAGAGCTTACAACAACAGAGACAGGCGACTTCCAAACTCCGCCAAATCAAATTCCAAACCTGGTACATCAAGCGGCAGGCGGAAATTGGGTCGCGACAAGCAGAATCGAATATGACACGCTGCCCTACTTTAATTACCACCAAATCGGCATGATGGTATTTGATGCCCAGAATCCGAACGCGATGGTAAACTGGAGACTGGAAGCAAACCACTGGTTCTACGCATTGAACTCAGATTTAGGTTTCCCCGGCGGCCCAAACTGGTGGCAGAACTACCTGACACCGGGCCCTGCTCCTCCAATTGTTACACTGTCTGTCAGACAACCGGGCAGTACCACAGCGCCTGTCGAACCGGGCTCTATCACAAACCCAACGATGAATGCAACAAACGCAATCGGGCAAGCCGCCTGGCCAGGTGCGGGTCCTATGCCGACAACGAACGGTCATTTCTACTTGAGAATGGAGCGCGTTGGCGACACATTCACCGTGGGCTTCAGCCGTGATGGTGTTACATTCATCAACGATGCGCAAGTCACGGGCCGCGATTTAGGTCCTGACGGCAATCCTCCTGCAATAACACCGCTGGCACCTGTGACCGTGCCTATGGTAGAGCCAAGAATCGCGCTATACGCAATCGGCGGCAGTTCGCCGCTCGACGGTGCCCATCCAAGCGCACCGAGAACCCCCATCACCGCAAGCTTCGACTGGATTTCTTTCGATGAAGCCGTGATAGACACAAGCTACCTTGAAGCGGCCATAGATGCGGCGCTGGGTCTGGAAGAAGCCAATTTCGAACCGGAAAACTGGGGAGAATTTGCAGACGCGCTCGCCCACGCAGAAGCTGTTCTGGCAGACCAACAATTCGGTAATGTAAGCCAATCGGAAGTCGATGCGGCAACAAATAGGCTCATTGCGGCCCAAGCGGCACTGGAACCTCGCATTGACCGGAGCGCTCTACTCGCAGCTATCGCAGCAGCCGAGGCGCTGGATGAGGGCGACTTCCCACCGGCACTCTGGCCGCCGTTAGCGAGCGCGCTTTCTGCGGCGGAAAGCGTCCGCGACAACGCGGCCGCAACACAGGCCGAAATAAACACAGCGACAGCCGCGCTGGAAGCCGCGCTCAACGCACTCATCCC
>Ga0123355_10020584_pt1 | contig 10542 bp, 6 predicted proteins | sample TergutEmb28metaG_3_FD_89872 | JGI IMG/M metagenome (GOLD analysis project Ga0123355, IMG submission 89872) | Embiratermes neotenicus P1 segment gut microbial communities from Petit-Saut dam, French Guiana - Emb289 P1 | ecosystem: Host-associated > Arthropoda: Insects > Digestive system > Gut ... | reverse complement strand
GCCGGCCCAAGTACTCACTGTGTAGCCTACGGTAGCAGAGTACCCCATTTTCAGGGCCGGCCCAAGTACTCACTGTGTAGCCTACGGTAGCAGAGTACCCCATATAGCAGCCCACTTTGCAGTTAGTAATGAACGTCCTGCAGCCAAGCGATGAGTTCGATAACACTGCACAGGAAAATTTCTTAGTTTCGAACAGCGTCATGACTCCACATATTTTTGTTTTGTACCAGGAAAGAAGAGGATACTCACATTTGAAGGAGGAAGCTCTAGATCGCACTATGTGGAGAGCTCGATTTGGAAGAGGCTTTGGACCTGTCGTAAGACAGACTGCTAAATGAATGACCAGTAGTTATAGAGTCAAAGAACTGTACAAAATATAAATTGCCAGATCACAACAAATTATCAAATTTACAAGTCAGGCAGTGTACTGTGACGTAACATTGACACTCGTTTGTGCAACAATTGTTGCAGTGGAGAAGCAATAATTATTACATATTCTGAGTGTGTGTGTGTGTGTTTGTTTGTAACCTTAGGTATCCAGCATGCGATGCGCATGCGTCATATTGTCATCTGTGGCCTGCCCCACTCTACAACATTTCTCCACATTACCTCATAAAAGGGGCGATTTAAAAAAAAAAATATTGAACTTAAAACGTGTGTTTCGATTTTCTCTACAGCCTTTGTCCGAAACATTTCTCATTCTAAAACGAAATGAGCGGTATATTATCAAAAATGTATATTGGTCTTCATTTAAAGTGCCCTGTATTCTTGCCCGATTGTAATGAAATCTGTTTTCTTCGAAAAAGTCACAAATATCAAATTTCATGAAAATCCGTCCAGGGAGCCGAGTTGTTCCATGCGGACAGACGGACAGATGGACGGACAGACGGACAGACGGACGGAAGGACGGAAGGACGGACAGACATGACGAAGCTAATAGTCGCGTTTCGCAATTTTGTGAACGCATCTAAGAAACTGAATGAAGTGACAGAAATGTGCCTTAGAGTACTTTTTAACGCTTTGCCTACCATGGAGGAAGCAAACGTTAAAGAGAACTGGCTGCGGGAGAGGTTTACTGAGAGAACGCTGATCATAAAATTATCTGACACCAGGTGCGCATTGCCAACGCTATGTATCTCTTGGTCTGCGTATTGTATTGTACGTTATCAAGAAGCACAAGTTCACTTATTTTGCAATGAAAGTTTGGGCAAATAATTGTTGTAATACAAATTATTGTTTTCGAAGTAACACAGCTAAAACGTTTCTAATAACTGTGTTACTTCTTTGCACCCACGCAGCGTATTTGTTGAAATGTAGAAGGTAATTGATTCATACATTCTCAAAAAAAAATTATATATATATATATATATATACACACACACATAAACACAAACACACACACATTGCTTCTAATGCAGGCGTTCCATGCTTTAAAGTAGAGAAAGAAATTATCAAATAAAAGTCTTTGCCCAATAACAAATCCACCCTCCCATTATATTGTGTGCTGGCTCACGTCCCTAACATTCTGTGTGGAGTATCTATGTGCGGTGAGGTAGCAGCGGGTGATAACGAATCAGTGGGCGTTGATTCACCCGCAGTGGAATATGGAACTGCCCAGCAGGCTTTGCACAAATTTGTATACATAATAGAATTCGTCCTCCAGCTATGTGTCAGAGTGGACGGTCATACTGCACATATGATTGTGAATTAATATGCAAATATTTCGTAGCGCCCTGCATGCCAGACAGTCATCCACACAGAGTGACGAATACCAAATGTCGCATAGATACGGTTATTTCTCCTGATGTTGGCCACATAGTCGCCCGAAATATGTAGAGAAAAGGTACTAAGGAAAATTTGCACCAAGTTGGCTTTATTTACAAGTTTGTACAAGGATGGACGGTCAACAAAACATAAAAAAGTAGATATTTTATTTATATTTACAGAGATGTCTGTTATGTTTTTTTTTTTCTTGGGGCCGCTTTAACGTATTTTTATAATGTTTTATATACCGCCAATACACAAAAATATATCAGTACATTGATATAATATATACAGTCAGGTCACATTACGGCAACATGTTTCGACCGTAAACGGTCACCTTCAGGCCAATAGAGAATATTTTTAAGGTACAATAAGGTGAGTATTGTATCTGTAAAATGTTCTCTATTGGCCTGAAGATGACCGTTTACGGTCGAAACATGTTGCGGTAATGTGACCTGACTGTATATATTATATCAATGTACTGATATATTTTTTGTGTATTGGCGGTATATAATATATTATACAAATTTGTTACTACACAACGGGATGACCCCTGTCAAAAACGCTTTAACGTAGTTGTATTAAATAATTAACGATACTGCGTCGATCTAATGCAAGTCTTTTTAATGTAATTACCCAGTGCCTTCCTGTATAAAGGCTCTAATTTTATAGCTACTTACAGTACTTCAGCTGACGACGTTACATGACAACGATAATTTTTATACATTTCAAATCCGTAGCAGGGATTAGACACAACATTTTAGTGTTACAGCTGTGTTCGTTACTGTGTGCACATAGACCAAAAGAAGCTTCAGTTAGTGTATCCGATACCTTGACACTTTTCGAAACATATTTATAGCAAACAAGACAGGCAATATACGTATAACGTAATATTCTGACACGTTCACGTAACTATTGTTGTAGTGGAAAAGCAATGAGTATTACACAACCTGTGTGTGTTTTTGTAGCCTTAAGTATTCAGCGTGCAATGCGCATGCGCCATATTATCATCTGTGGCCTGCCCAGCTCTACAACATTTTTTCCGTATTTTCTCATAAACGGCAGAATTTTCGAGAAAATAAACAAGGTTACTAAATATAAAATGTGTTTTTCGAGTTTCTCTACTACTTTTATCTCAAATATTTTTCATTCTAAGAAGATCTGAGCAAGATATGATAGAAAATGTATATTGGTCTTCATGTAAAGTACCCTTTACGTATTCTTGTCCGATTTAACTAAACTTGAATTATCTCAACAGATTTTCGAAAAATCACCAGATATCACATTTAATGAAAATCCGTCCAGTGGGAGCCGAGTTCCATGTGGACAGACGGACAGACATGACGAAGCTAATAGTCGCTTTTCGCAATTTTGCGAACGCGCCAAAGAAAACTGTGAATGCCGATCCCAGTGGCCGCGCGATCTAAGGCATGGGTTTGCGGCCTTCCGCTTGCTGGGATTGCGGGTTCGAATCCCACCGGTAGTATGGATGTCAGTCTCTTGTGAGTGTTGTGTGTTGTCAGGTAGAGATCTCTGCGACGGGACGATCACTCGTCCGCAGGAGTCGTACCGAACGTGGTGCGCCTATGATCTCCAAAATTCAACACGCAGAAGGTCTAGGCCCATTAGGGCTGGCGAGCAATTAAAAAAAAAAAACTGTAAATCCTTACCGCTCACTGCACGTGTGTCAAGCGTTGTGATAAAATAGACCGACGCGCCGCGATGCCTTATTTCCTGAACTTAGCCACTCGCCAGATACAGGCAAGTTTGTTAGCCCACTCAGTAGCCGACTTTTTATTCGCAGAGAATAATATATTTAGAATGCATACCTTGTCCTATCTCCTGTACACCGGAAGACCAATAGATGTACAGTTCAGTCAGATCAATAAAATGGAACAGTCGGTTACAGTGCGTTTTTAGGCGCGTTCGCAAAATTGCGAAAATCGACTATTAGCTTCGCCATGTTTGTCTCTCTGTCCGTCCGTCTGTCCGCAAGAATGAACCGTGCTCTCACTGGGCGGATTTTCATTGAATTTGATATTTGTGTATTTTTCGAAAAATCTGTCGAGAAAATTCAAGCTCCATTAAAGTCTGACAAGAATAACGGTCACTGTACATGAAGACGTATGTTTATTTGTGATAATACCTCACTCATTTCTTCTTAGAATGAGAAATTTTCCGGAAAGAGTTGTGGAGAAAATCAAAACACATATTTTTTTATCATGCCATATATGAGATAATGTCGGAAAGTACTGTAGACCCAGACAGGCCACAGATGAGACAATATGGTGCCTGCGCATTGCATGCTCGATACCTAAGGCTACAAATACATACTCAGATTATGTAATACTTATGCTTTTTTACTGCATAAATGGTTGCACGAACTCGCCTCAATGTTGCCTGTTAAGTTTAATTATTTATTCATCACAACTGAATGTCTTACTGTAAAAATATGTGCAAATGGTTACACTCCTGTGCCACTCTGCGCTCCACAGAGAAACGTAAATGTACATCCTGTACACTGAATTAGTTGGCATTATGAGGTCCGGTCGCTGACATTGCGGGAGGAAAGGTAGCTGAAGGTGTCTGAGAAAATGGTGATGAGGAGAATATTTGAACCTAGGAGGGACGAGGTAACGGGTGAATGGAGGAGATTGCGTAACGAGGAGCTACATGATCTGTACTCCTCACTCAATATTGTGCGGGTGATAAAATCGAGAAGAATGAGATGGGCTGGACATGTGGCGCGTATGGGTGAGGAGAGGGGGTGTATAGGATCTTGGTGGGGAAACCGGAGGGAAGGAGACCACTGGGGAGACCTAGGCGTAGATGGTTGGATAATATTAGGATAGATCTCCAGGAGGTTGGGATGTTGGTATATGGATTGGATTGGGCTGGCCCAAGATAGAGACAGTTGGCGGACGCTTGTGAGTGCGGTAATGAACCTTCGGGTTCCTTGAAATGCGGGGAATTTCTTGACTAGCTGCAAACCAGTTAGCTTCTCAAGAAGTTCTCTGCACCATGGAGTAAGTAAGTAAGTATATGTTCGTATACGACCGCTTGCCAGCTAAAATTTATTCGGAGTTCAGTTTCGGAACTGCCGAAATCAGTCTGGCAATATACCGGAACGTGACTCGTCAAAAGTTAAGCTCAATCCATCATGCTCGTCATTTTACGGAACTGTTAACATGCTCTTTAATTTCCGGAACTGTTTAAACATTCCGAAGCCACTGAATATATTTTTATTTTATCCCTTCAAACTAAATGTTGACTACGTATGCATAAACTACCTGTTGTAACGTAATCTTCTCATTTTTTACATATAGTGTATTTATTTGTTTCGCATGGAGATTTTTGCGATAAACAGCTATAATTTTTCTACACATTATCAACCGATTTGTTTGCATAATGGAATCAACCGTGTTCTCTGAGAATTAGGGACCGAAACTCAAAATTTACGTATAATTTGGATAAATATCATTCATCACAAAGCTAACGTTGTTGTGACAGTTCAATTGAGATAGCTAAGTGTTCGTATAAAGTGCTACTTTTATGAAACCTCATCTCTTTAATTATACAATACATCCCTAGGCATCTGACCAGCAGGTTTACCTGCGGCCCCCATAAAACTTGTATGTCAAGCTTATGTCATATCATCCTGAGACAAATATGGCTTCACTTTCTGCTGTTCACGAAAAGCAGTCTTTTTTTTTTTTTGTAGCTGCTCACTACATGTGTTTGTGTGTGTGTCATATTATTGACTTGAACTCATTTCTTCAAAAATTTTAGGCAAATCCCGCGGGGGGGATTCGTGAACATATTGGCAGTTGTATACATACACCGCACAAGGCAGCTTTACAGATTTTTATTACGTATTTTCATTCAGATCCCTATCACGATTGTTTTCAGTGAAAATGCATATCTTGAGCCTATTTTCTTCTCAGTTGTTATTAATGATTACTTTTGGTGATCTTTTGGAATTGTTAATAACAGAACATTTTTTATTTGTTGGATTTCGAGCTATAAAGTATTTCACAGGTTAGAAACATTGCTTTTAAAAAATCTTCCACAAAGAAATAATTAAAACATCAGTGTTCTGAAAAAGAAGATTCTGTTTCACCTCATATCATATTTCGTTCATAATTCCAGGTGCAGTCAGTGAGGTCATTCAGATGTAATGAGAGGTGCCAACAAGACAGGCACTGTACATATAACGGAAGACTGAGGCGCGTTTGTGCAACCATTTTCTTAGTGGAAGAGCAGTAAGTTTTACGTATTGTGAGTGTATGTTTGTAACCTTAGGTATCCAGCATGCAATGCGCACGCGCCATATTGTCCTCTGTGGCCTGTCCGGCTGTACAATACTTTTCACATTATCTTACGAACTGTACGATTTTCGGAAGAAAAAAAAAGTGATTGAACCTAAAATGTGTGTTTTGAATTTTTCTACAACTTTTATGTGAAACATTTCTCACTCTAAGAGGAAATGAGCGAGATATGATCATAAATGCACATTGGTCTTCAAGTAAGGTACCTGCTATTTTTGTCATGTTTTAATGGAACTTGAATTTTCTCGACACATTTCTGAAAAATACTCAAATATCAAATTTTATGAAAATCGTCCAATGGGAACCGAGTTGTTTCATGTGGACAGACAGACGCGACAGAGCTAATAGTCGCTTTTCGCAATTTTGCGAAGGCGCCTAATCAACTCAAATTACATTTGTCATTTGCACAACCCTTGCCAACCGATCCAGCGATACAGACTAGCTGTAGTATCGCGAAAGTCCGCAGAGGCCGGGCTGCGATGGCAGGCTCCCGTTCCATTTTACTAGTAGTTCTCATATTAATTCGTAGGTATCTTTACTGTGCTTTATGGTAAATTGTATCAGGGGATGTTCAGTGTAAGAAATTTTTTATTGTTCTCTATTTGAGATTTCACGAAGTACATATAGTTGTTTTTAGAGTTGTGTTCCTTATGATCAATAGCTATGATACAAACAAAGCTGAGACGGTCACTAAAATCAAAATATATAAACACTTTAGGAAACGTAAACTTCCAAACGTCACGGTTCAGAAATGTGCATCACAGATGGAATTCTTGGTCCTCTTGCAAGTGAATATGAAGTGTCCCTTCCAGATATATTTTGTTATAATACCAGTGCTGGACGGCAATGCACCACAGCGCTTGATGCAACAAAAATTGAAGCTTTATGGAAGACATTTCCTTGCCGTTCCAATGGTTAAAATTTTCCCGATTTTAATATATCATGGAATATAGTAAAAGAAACGGGGTGTTTCTGAAAAGTATTTTATATAAATATCAGTTGAAGGGGAACGCTGAGTTTTGCAGGTAACAAGCCAATCCCAGAACAAAGATGAGTTAACATGACATGTATCACTCGGAGATGAAGCTAATCCCTTGAAGAAACACTAATTTTGTTTTGTCTTACCAGGTAAGCAAAACTGTATAAACGGAACGGACAATATAAGAACAGACTTTGTTGTTATAGGCTGTTCATGGAGGATGTGTTCGGATATTGGCCGAGAAGTTACGTTTGTAGTCTAAACCGCTACAAATGCACGTGGGTAGCGGCAGCAACCCACTCTGTGTGAGCTGCGCAGCGAGTATGGACTGCAAGTACTGTACGGCAAGTCGTCTGTGTAGTAAATCGCACATGGATAATCCATCCCACCACAGATTACTCAAGTATACCGTCTCGTATCGATTGCAGATGTGCGTCATCGTTGTTGTGTTACCCCGTGGAAGTGACGTAGCTTTTTTGCGTCAAAGATAATCCCTGTGTATCTGTGGTCTCGGAAGAAGGTTTGTCTTGCGAACGGAATGTGATTTGGTGTGTCAGTTAACTGCGAGGTCAGGGAGCGTAGTACAATTTGTTGTTTGTGTTGCGTGTTGATTGGTCTAGGCAGGTCACACTGTGGCAGAATATTTCTTTCTATTATTAATTTTATCACAGAATGTAGGTAAACTGTGACTGCTGTTGAATCTTCAAAATGTCAGATTCACCCGTTATGAACTTGTTTAAGGAAAATGAGTTCGTTAATGTTTGTGCACCGATGGTTCGGTATAGCAAGTAAGTTTTGCAAAATATTTACGTATACGTCTAGTTCTGGGAAAGTAAACTTTTTTTTTTTTAGTAAGTGAAGGCATCATGCTTAATATCATTCAATCCGTGTACGTGAGTGAATTTCAAAACTGCATGATTATGATTCATAATTGACAGGAAACTGTGCAGGATATGAAAATGCACCATAAAGTATTGACTTCATTTTGTCGTTGCATCAGCACTGCTTATTGTAGGTGTCAAAATGTTTGCTGTATAAACGCCCTTTTAGTGATGATGATGGTCAAGTTTGGTATGAGACATACAGGTAGATGGCTGCATTCTGTGGGTTATATTCAGTATGTGGTGCAGTATGTACATTTCACTACATTCGGTAAATACATGTAGTCTAGCAACGCGTATTGTAAGAGTAATACAGTAGTGCAGACCTGAATATATGGTAAGTTCTGTTTAAGAAAGTGTGACTTAAATAGTCATGAAAGCATTTGCACATGTTTGCAAAGCATCGTAGCTTTATCCAGAAACTGAACGTGGCCAGAAGACTGTTTGTTAAGCACCATTTAAGGAACTTGCTGTGTTGTGGAAGTTGGTTGTTTCATATTCATCCATTTGCATTTAAACATAATTGCAAGCAGAAATTTCAAATATTTCTGTTCAGTGTCAAATTTAGTTCTAAATGTAAGTATAACAAATATAACGAAGTTCATAACAAAGAATTCAGCACATTCCACATTATATATTGGTTATAAGGAAAAGTATGTATAAAGAGAGAGTGAATACAAAATTTCTTGGTTTGCAAATTGATAACCACATACATTCAAAAACCATATTGAGAAAATGATGTCTAAGGTAAGTGGAGCATGTTATGCCATTAGGTCATTGGTCCATATCAGTAACATTAACACTGAAATCAGTTTACTATGCATACTTTCATTCTGTTATAAAATATGGAATAATCTTTTGGGGTAATTCAACAGTGGGAGTATTTTCACTTTACAATAGAAAATCATCAGAATTATGGCTGGTGCACAACCTAGAATTACATGGAGAAATCTGTTTAAACAACTAGAGATTCTGCCTATACCATGCCAGTATATACTTTCCATTAATGAGCTCAATTATCAATAATCATGAAATTTTTCAAATAAATTCATCTATACACAATATAAATACAAAGAATAAGCATCATCTTCATAGGCCAAATGCCAACCTCTCTTGTTTTCAAAAAAGTACTTTCTATGCTGGCATAAAAATTTCCAGCAGTTTACCAGCTAGTTTGACATTCCTCAAGAATGACAACACAAAATTTAAAGCAGCCTTAAGAAAGTACCTAAACACTCCTTTTACTCTGCAGATGAAGTTTTTATATGTAGAGATGACTTATAATACTGTTCCAAAAAATAGGTTTTGTGATGGTGTCTAGTAGTGGGTTCCATCGTCAGCTCTGTGGCCTGACTGACTCAATAGTCCACTATTGACCACCTAATAAACTAGCGTATGGAAGGAACAAATCCTCTTAGCTCCAACTAGTCTCAGGTTCATGCCAAAATGCTGGGCAGCGTAGCCTAACATTTTACCATGGTTAAGACTATGTGAAGTCTTTTGGGGAAGGGCAGTAGGCATGTACTGTCTCAAGAAATTAACTTTTCATTTCTTACTACAAAATATATACTCTACAAAATTTCATTCATGACCTGATTTCCCAATAACCTTCTACAAGGGGGTTCACAGCCTTAAGGTGTGTTAGCAGCAGTTCCACACACACAGCAGGTTACAACAACAACATGGTTCCTACAAGACATACTTCGGACCAACAGGCGATGGTGATGGCAGTAGCCATTATGTAGTGTCGCTTAGGCTGGTGGATGATGACCACATTCCGTAACATCTGACCGGCATACCCTCCCCCAGCAAGTGCTTTCTGCTCCCTGAATTGCCATTTCCCCGGGTTTTTAAGAGAGAATTTTGCTGCATTCACATATCTGTTTCCTGGTTGTAATAATGCTTTTTATGATCACTGTGTTAGAGGCCTGCTGACATCAGCCTTTCATACCTGATGTGTGCTACTTACAGCCAGGAACTACATATTCTGCTGAGAGTTGAAATGGCATAAACTGCTGCAGTAATTAGGACAGGTGGGCAAATTGTGGTCAGTGGCCCAACCTCGTAATGCACGACATTACAGATTGTAGTATTTTACACTGTAAATTTGTAAATTTGTGTATTTCTGACTTGTTCCTCGCCCTGCTATCTTTATGACACACTAATGGATCCATGGAATGTGTATATGTAGGTATATATATATGTGTGTGTGTGTGTGTGCAAAATGTACACAGTGAATTTATTGCAATTCCCTATGATCTTAACAATTGTATGTCGTAATTCTAAGTCAGGTAATTATATTAGCTATTATGGGTAATGAGGTGCATTTTTGCTCTAATTTACAGACTGGCATTCCGATCATTGGTCAGGTTGTACCACTGTCATTTATGTTTTACACCAATGATTCTTGCAGATGCTTTTATCAAATCATCCAAGGCAAGGAATAATGAATTTACTACCAATGAAGGTATGAAAATTCACTTCACTGAAACTGAATAATCATCTGAAGGTTTTTTTTTTTTTTTTTTTTTTTTTTTTTTTTTTTTTTTTTTTTTTTTTTTTTTTTTTTTTTTTTTTTTTTTTTAAATTT
>Ga0123355_10020583_pt1 | contig 10542 bp, 7 predicted proteins | sample TergutEmb28metaG_3_FD_89872 | JGI IMG/M metagenome (GOLD analysis project Ga0123355, IMG submission 89872) | Embiratermes neotenicus P1 segment gut microbial communities from Petit-Saut dam, French Guiana - Emb289 P1 | ecosystem: Host-associated > Arthropoda: Insects > Digestive system > Gut ... | reverse complement strand
TTGGATGTCATTCTTGTTTTTAAGCTTACGCCATGTTCTAAATGTAATTTGTTCCTTTTTTGGTAATTCTCCAGCGTCTGAGTTCTAATTGCCGTCATTTCGGAACTCACTATCGGTTCCATCTTCATAGGCAGGTGAATGAAGTGTCAGTGGTAGGATTGTGCGTGGTATTTATACCTGGTTGGGTTGGAGCGGGGAAAGTAGCAGAGCCAATAGGAAGTGGTGTGCCCGTGCGGGGCGGTCGGCAATTAGAACTCAGACGCCGGGGAATTACCCAAAAAGGAACAAATTACATAGGATTGGATGTGTCTGCACATTGTGCACCATTGTTAGGAAGTTTTGAAACTGCAACAGTGTTTACCAAAACAGTGTTATGTTTGTTATGCATTCATTTCATTCTTTAGTTTGCAACTGATCTCAGTCATAACGTCTCAAAAGTTGAGGTCTGCTTTTTTTGGGATATTATGCAACGTAGAGTGTTAATTCTATACTGGTGTTTTAGGACCGATAGGTTCAGTAAAGCGACATGAATATCATTTGTTGTACAGGTTTGATGAATATCCTTGTCAATGACAGGTTTAGTGCAGAGTACGTACCATTCATTTGCAACAACAGTGTCACAACTTAAAATTTGTGACTTTTCAGGAGAAATGTTTAAAGGTTTTGAAGTGCTATAATTTTCTAAGAGTGCGATGATGACACAACTGCTCTCCGGCGAGTTTTGCAAACGGCGTTATGACACTATACCTGTTAAAAGTGCATCTGCAAAGTTTATTTCTATACCAGTAACTCAAAAATGTCAAATTTTGTGTTGTGACACTCTTGTCAGTCGCAAAGGAGTGATATTGTTGGATCAAATCCTTTTATATTCTGTATTTCTCATCTGGATAAGGAAAACTGCAGCAACAACACTTACATTGAATGTTTTTTTTTTTTTTGGTAGGTTGTTGACACTGTGGCGTCGTATACCGCTTCACTTGTTGGTGATTGTTGCTTGATGGAGCCAGGTGTTGGTCAATCACAAGGAATGGGTGTTGATAGTGAAGACTCATATCACTGTGAAAATGTTATATGTAATGAATGTATAAGGGGAAAAACTGCTGATAATGATGCTGATTTGGATGGAATGTCCAACAGACATGCAGTTTCACATATTGGTGTGGAATATAATCTTGAAGTGCAGTCATGTTTAAATAAATCAAAGCAGTCTTTTGAACACACACATATATACCAGACTGTGCATCATATTTCTGAACTAAGACAACCTGGGAATGAGAACTGTGAACAGAGATTTGCTGTTTCTGTAGGTGACGTTTGTACAGAATCTCCATTAAAATTGGCAGGTTTACATGAGGGGAAAGGGGAATGCTACACTGCAAGTGGAACTGATGTCAAGGTTTCCAAGATGGATATAGAAAATAAGAAACATTTAAGGTCGGTAAAGTCTGTGTTAGGTGCTAGAGTTGTTTTGCCTCCAAGGAAATGTAAGACAATGCATTTGACATATGATGGAAGTGTGTTCTCAAAAGATTGTGCTTCCTTGAAACAGAACAGACACATTAACCTTGAAAGGGAGAGTTCACCTAATGTAATCAGAGCAAAGAAACAGTTTGGTCCAAAACCTGAGTGTGTAGTGAAATTAGAAAGACTGTCACCAGAAACTTTGGTTAAATTTTTGTCACAAAAGAAGGAACACCAAAGATCGGGAGCGAGATCTGTGACAGAAATGCACCACAGATGTAAGGCTAGGAAGTATTCTTATTTCCAGAAGTCTTCAGGCAAATGTCATGGTGTAAAAGAGCATACGCAAGGAAGTGAGAGATTTCACAAAGATGGAATGCGTGACAAGCAAAATTGTGACACTACCTGGGGAGATACTAAGCTTGACTCATGGGGAAATGTACGATACCTCAGAGAAGGACATGGTGAATTCTCTGAATCTGAGGAAGACTGGTATGGGTGGTGGGTACATGTTGATTCTGTCTATAACTTGCCCAATGCTCAGCTATACAGCGTATGTGATGGAGTGAAAGAATCACGCACTGTTATTTGGGATAGTGCCATTGAACCCATGATTGCAACTCTGAACAAAGGAATTCAAGTTCCTGAACAGACAACCAGTGTATGTGACAAAGAGCAATATAACACAGAAGGATGTGTAAGCATCTGTTTCAATGTTTCAGATGATGAGGGAACTGAATTTAGTGGATGGTGAATTGTTCATTTTTCAGAAATTACACATTCATTTATATGAAGATAATTTCTTTATAGATCAGTCCCTTCACTAAACAGTTTTGTATAGTGTTTTTCATATTTTCATTAAAGCTGTGATTAGTAAGGTTTCTTTCATTAACCCTGAAATGTTAAATTACATATTTTGATAAGCTTCACATTGGGCCCTCAACACAAGAAACAGTGAAAATCACCATCCCATTCAAGCAATTAACAGTGGCAAGATTTTCACATCAGCGTTATGACTGTCTTGGTCCAGTATGTTCTCTTTGTTTTATAGATGGACTATTCAAAGTATACACATATTCATTCTGTGAATACCTAAATAGGCCAGTGTATAGTGGATGTCGGGAAAAATTAAACAGGCTTAAAGGAATGCCCATGTTCATCGAAGGGTTAATTCTGTAATACATTTCCGTCCTTCATGAATGTTTTATTTTTTCCTTTGTGCGTGGATTGTATGTCTGCCATACCACTCTGTTGTGGTTAAAGGCTTTGGGATAGGATGAGGCCACAGTCTTCACTGTTGATCAATCCTGTGCAGTTTACATACAAACATGAGAAACTGTGTTCTTGAAGATTCCATTCTGCTGTAGTGTGGCACAGCATTGCTGAGTAGTATGTGCACAAGATTTAAGATATTGTAGTGTTCTCATCTTCAAGGGCCAAATGTCCAACCTTGAAGATAAGACCACTACACTGTCTCAAAAAGTTGGACACCAGTTATCAAGCATTACCACACCACAATCCAAAAGAACAGAAACCTCAGCTATACATATGAAAAATCGTAGAAACTGTTAAACTCTTCAGTCTTCTTTACATTGCATGGACATTAAAAATATACTGATAATGGTAGCAAAAGTTTATATCAAAGTGCAATATACAACCTAGGTTAGTGTGTCAATAAGAAGTAAACATGTAGACCATCTTATTTGTATTCCAACACAGTGGGTTACGTAAGTTTAAAATTAGCGTGTGCCTGTTCTATTACATTTTTACAAAAATTAATTATACAATATATGTTATAAAAAACAGCTCATAAGATTTCAGAATTGCTTCAGTGATCTGTCTAGGTTTTGCCAGGGAAAATGTTGAAAGACTTTGTCATTTGAATTGTTTCTTTGGGCTACGTTTTCCATGCAAACTACAGGTTGAGTGGGTCTGGGCATTTGTTCCACTGTTGTTGCCTATGAGCTATTGCATTAGTGGCCGGGTCTATGCACTGGTTGCTTGTCTTGGGATTGTTGCCAGTTTGTAGTCATTTTATTTACTAAGCTAATATATATTTTCTGTATGTGATTAACTCATTGCCACATATTCAAACAGTGTATCTTGATGTACCAAACCAGTTAATCTTTTCCTTCCTCCATATATTTTTCTTCCCTCCAGCGTTCTTTTGGTTGCGTTTCATTACACTACATTTAATATGGTGACCGCAGTAGCACAGTGGTTAAGTTGCTGTGCTACAAATCGGAAGGTAGCTGGTTCGATCCCAGCCGATGTCAGTGGATTTTTCATTAACATAAAATCCTTCCAATCGCACTATGGCCCTGGGGTCGACTCAGCCTCTAACAGAAGTGAGGACCAGGAGTATTTCCTGGGGGTAAAGGTGGCCTGTGCATAAGGCTGACAACCTACCACCATCCTGTGCCTTTGTCACGAAATCTAGGAACTTTTACTTCCTGGAACCCTCTGGGCCTGTCCAGGCTTGTAATGGGACTGCTTTACCTCTACCTTTTACATTTAATATGTGAGGTTTGGCAGAATGTAAAAATATGTTTGATTGATTGATTGATTGATTTGCGATTAGGTTCGAGACCTTACGGTCCTGATGCACCTAGGCCTTGATTGACGGGCCCTTTGTGTCCCATACCGATATATGCGAGCCCTGTTGCTTTACTAAAGTTCCTGATTATAGTACGTTTAGTACATTCCTTTGCATTAAACTGTATTTTTTATACTGATGAATGTAGAACAAACATAGTTATTTCCATTGATGTCAGACATTTATTTTTCATGTGGAGTGTTTTTGTAATAAAATGTCATATATCAGTTTGTTAAACCATTGTTAACCATTTCTCTGGGTTGTTTGCCCATATGGGTAATGGCTCTTGAATGTCCGTAGGTGATGAGAATGGCTTGCTTAGTGAACAAGGAATGTGAGATTGGCTTGCTCATTGAACAAGAAATGTACAGTTCACTTTTAGAAAATTATGCTGAGTATTTCTTTTGAGTTGGATATTTACAGACATGAGTATCAGATGGTGTGTACACAGGAGACCTCGCCATGAACGTTCAAGCATTTGTTCCGCTGTGGTACCAAGGTTGTATCCTGGCATGCACCTGTTTATTCTAGTAGTACTTGCAGTAGATGGACAAGGGTGAAATGTGGGAAGTGTCAGATTGCTTATTCAGATATCGGGTAGCACTGAAGAGAAATGTACCTCACACCATTTGTAGTGGGACATTAGGAGGCCAGTGGTAGTATAATATGAAGGTTTTCTTGTGGTGCTTGTGTATCAGTACGGACTAGGGCATACGTTTCGTGGAATTCGAGTGACTGCTGGTCCCTCTATTTGTTTTATGGCCGTGATTTTTGGTCACACGCTTGTAGTGACATACCTGGTGTAATTTGTATTGAAACGTTCATCACTACATTGATGGGTTTGGAGAAGAAAGTAGGAATTTTTTTGTGTAGGCAGTGTCTGATCGAAATGTGTGAACCACTAAAGGTGTACATGCTCATTACTGGCCGATATGCAAGTTGCTTTTTAACCATTCCCGTTCTGACGCAATTTTCATGCACATTTTGTACCTTATTCCCGTGGTGGTGGGCCATTCAGTTGGTCACGGAAAGAATGCTTTGCCCCATGTGAATGGAATTTAGGGAGTAAATGATGAAAAAGGTCTAATAAACGATTTGTTGTTGGACAGGAAATTTGATGCTATTAAGTCTCACGCTCCTCGCAGGTCACTACAATCGCCGAAAAAAAACTTCTTCACACTGATACCAGGCACGTGTTTTGTCATGTATAATTATTATTTAATAACATGGACTGGGGGAATATTTTCCATTATTTTACACTGGCTCTTGGGCCATGGAGAAGGATGTGATTATTAACTATTACCTATGGGATGTTATGCCTGCGAACAACTAGTACTCTTTTTAACAAGGTTTACCGTATGTGATTGAAATCACAGTTGCTCAACACGCGTGATAATTTAATACGTGATCGTAGTTGTGTCCAACATGTTTGTAGTGTAATTTGTGTCACGTCAGCATTATATTTTACATTTGGCAACATTGTTTATTTACGTTTAGCATGTATGACCCAATTTCCGGGAATTTTTCGGGGGTAACGTAGTTGAGTGGAATAGCAATAACAAGGTCTTAAGTGGGGGGACGTGTTCTGCTGTGAAGAGCTGCAATCGTGTGAACCAATCAGAGGCAACAATCTGACGTCATTCATGTCTTGAGGGATGAGTAGTTTTGAAAACAAGTCGTGTGTGGTGTTGTGATCCGGTGTGTAATTTTTAATAGTGTCTGCAGAAGATGGACTCGCTGAGAGAGCAAGTGATGATCAATCAATTCGTATTAGCTGCAGGTTGTGCAAGAGAGCAGGCGAAACAATTGCTACAAGCCGCACACTGGCAGTTTGAGGTGGGATATTTGTAAACAAATGTGGTTCGCAGACGAAAATGGCTGCTGATGCGTAAGCCTAATCAATCGTTAAGGTTGATGTCTTGGCGTGGTCAAGGGCTTGAAGGTCACCCTTTGAGTAAAGCACCCCGAAATTGTATATTTTTGTCGTCCGGAATTTGTTTCCTCTAATTCTCATCGTAGTCGTAACTGAGGGTATGGTCATGTAACTACTGCCGTAAGTTCACTAAATACATGCTGTTCAGTACTTAATATCCGAAATTTTAAATAGTGTTATGTTATTGCCGTTCTTGTTTATATGTCAGAGTATTTTGAAATCTTTCAGCCATTTATGCAGTTTATTTTACAATGTTATTCCATCATTTGTTGCTTTGAAATATGGTACGCTTAGAAAGGTAAACTGAATAAAAGTCTTAGAAAGCATACTTTATTTCAGTTTATTTTCGTATAGAATTGTATAGTTTTACTTGCTTGTACCGTGATTTGACGGACATTGTGCACATTTTGAGAATACTGCTCACGGTTTTCCGTCCTTATGAAGTACGGGAAACCGTGAGCAGTATATGTAAGTAGTAATTTTGTTTAACCCTTTAAACGCCCAATTAAATCCCGTCAGCTACCTGCTGGCATTATTAGAAGTCCCGCATATTCTCCACGTTAGCAGGATAAGGGTTAAAGATGAATTGAGGTACCTCTGCCATGTAATAAAATTATCTGTGTGTGTGTATATATATATATATATATATATATATCAATTCTTCATTAAACAAAATTACTACTTACATATCATACTGCTAACGGTATATATATATATATATATATATATATATACACACACACACACACACACGTAATCTTCTTCTTCTTCGGTGGTGCTACAGCCCGGGGTGGGCCTTGTCCTCCTTTACAATATGCCTCCAAGCCTCTCGATCCCTTGCTCTATCTCTCCATTCGTTTATTCCCATCTTTCTCAGGTCCGTGGACATGTCATCCAGCCATCTCATTTTTGGTCTTCCTCTTTGTCTTGTTGCATACAGCTTTCCATACAACATCTTTTTTTGAATTGCGGTGTCTTGCATTCTTTATATATGACCAAGCCATCATATTCTTTGGCATTTAATGAACCTGACAATGTTCTCCCCCTTGATTATAACTTCTAATTCATCGTTTCGTCGAATTCTCAATAATTCATTTTCCTTCACTGGTCCATATATTTTCTGCAGTATTTTCCTTTCAAATACTGCTAATGCTCTTTCCTCTTCCATGGTGAGTGTCCACGATTCTGAACCATACATAACCACTGGGTGTACCAACGTGCGGTATATCTGCAACTTGCTGCTTCTTGATACGAGGCTGCTGACACACACGTATTCACACTGGTCATAATCGGTGTCTAGACCGTTTCAAGATGCGACATTTGTGTTTGTATTGTAGTGAGATACCTAGCAAGGAATGAGTTGTGGTTATACTTTTTTAATTTTATTTTAATTGCATTATGATGAGCTGCTTCAGTGACACTAGTTGAGTACTGTGTCACTTGAGGTATAAAATGTTACATGTCTTCAGGACATGTAGAATGTGGTTTGCAAGTCAGGTGTTGTACTACGAAAAAACAAATTGTGAATGTTTTTCCCTTCTTTAGTGTACATATTTTATGTGAAATTTGATTGCATACTTTTGAAATTGCTTGTTTTAGGTTGTTGGATCGAATTTCAGTAGACTTGCATTAATTTTATTACACTAATATTTATTTATGCAGTATGTGTGCTGCTTACGTGTCAGATTTGGTGGTTTATGAATAACATCTTTGGTGTGACTAGAATTTCCCCATTTCTTGCTGTGAGTTATGAAGTAAGCTTTGGGGCTGCATTTGCAATTAAATTGAACTGGCCCTGTGGGACCACAAAGTCCAAGAAAACTTGACTAATACATCAACTTGGGGCATTAGGTGATAAGAGTCATCATGAAGCTGGAGATCATTATGGTAATGTATTTCATATAATAATGTTATAAGCATCCAAGTGTAATGATGATTCAGGTTAAAACAGCTGAAAATTTGTTCCATTTCATTCAACATTTTTCCCCCTATTTTTGTAAGTGTTGCAAATGGCAGATGTGGATAGTGAATGTCCATTACTTCAGAAGTGAAACATCACAAATGTGTGGTCATTGCTTCTGCCTTATGTCAAGTTCCATGTTTTATATTGGGTTAAGAGATCATGTCGTGACTGAGCCTTTTCCATGACATATTCTCATTTCTTTGAGGAAAAATTTTAAGGTACCTTAACCTTTTGGCACCGGAATTATTTTTTTTTTAATCTTAGCACATCCTCTATATAAAATGTGAATAAAACAGGAACCAAATACTTAGATTTATGAAACAAACTGCACTTTGAAGAGGAAAAAACGGAGAGTATATACCATGTTTAAAATATTCAGTACATATATCTGTTGAATAAATATATTAAATTCTACGTTTAGAGGTTAGCGGTGCGGTATGACCACTATAGTTGTCATTAGATGTCAAAGGGTTAATATTGGCTGTGGCTGGTATTTAGTCATTATTCTTAATTCATCACACGTGAGGCAATGTACTGCAGTCTGTGTGAGTAAGCACTGTTAGCACATAAAAGTAAGATTACACACATTTAAGCATGCTTCCTGCGGATGGTTGACAATCTCCAACCCATATTTTCCAACTGTATGTGGCATACATTGGACCACAAATTTTCACATTCGTGTAAGACTTAGTCACATATTGGAGGGAGAATGTTTGAAAGAAATGTGCCCAGGAGCCTATTTAGACCAGGCCACAATGAAGTGATGGAGAATGGAGAAAATACAAATTATAGCTTCACAGTCTGTGTATGAGTAATTAAACTAAGATATTAGGAAAAGAATACAAAGTTATGTTAGGGAAACCAAAAGGGAAGTATTTAATTGGGAGACCAAGGCATAGATAGGAGGAGGAGATTAAAATTTTTGGGCATGGCTTGGGTTGCAACAGATTAGGAGTGGCCAGTTGCCGATGGTGATAAAGCAGTGACTTTCTTGATCAGTTGAATAATGTCTAGACTTCATCAAAAACTGAATACATGTTGAGGACATGCAGTCGGTATTGTTTAATTTTCCAAACCACAAAATGTGGCCTAGTGATTTACATAAGTTAAGAATAATGTAGGTCGAACACAACTAGTTTATTGTCAGGGTGTTAATGTAACATGTTTCGGCCTACTCAGAGGCCATCATCAGGTTTACAATGTTGGCTCTAAGAGGCAAATAATGATGGCCTCTGAGTAGGCCAAAACACATTGTTACATTAACGCCCTGATAATAAACTAGTTGTGTTTGACCTACATTATCCTTAACTTATTGTTACATACACAATGGGGATGCCTCAACTTAAGATGAGTGATTTACATTTCCACTTTTGTTTCCACAACTCAATAACTTCTTTCTACCCAAATCTGGACCAAAATCTGTTGTATTATAAACAGTTGTGACACAAACGTCACTTTTATTTGAAACATTTGTGGGTGTGCATTTGCAAGTAAGCGTAAGGAAAACGTTTATATCATATGTTCGTTTTTTGTAGCTAGGGTAACAGTAGCACTGTGATATTTGTAGTATATCAACAGTAGATGTGTATACAGGTAAAAGGGCACCCTGACTGTTCATTAATTCGGAAACTGAGCACTCCGTTGTGTGAAATTCAATGTAAATACAGCTGTGAACGTGACCTTGGTGGAAAGGTACAGCATAAGATTGCGAAACGGATGCATGTTGGCTCGTGTAGTGGCATGGCGATAAGAATTCTGTTTTCCGTTCGCTGAAGTGCAATTTGAGGCTGTGTAATCGTTTTGATACCGTAGGAACATTTTTGGAGCTTGATGAAACAGGGTTGGCCAACCGAACGTCTGTTCCCATTGTGTACAGTACTCATCGTCTGGTGATTATTATTATTGTTGTAATTATTAGAAGTTACTTTGTTGGGAAAGCGCGTCAGATTTCTGATCATTCGGAGTGACTGATTAAGTTGTACTTGGGTTCATAAGCGTAATTGGAGGGGGGAAGGGTTGGAATGCCCCTCCAATATTTTATCTACCTAAGAAGAGTCTTTATGGCTCCTGAGTTGAAGAGCGGTAGATAAAAGAGTTTGAGTCGGGGGGAGGAGAGGGGTGTATGTACATTAAGGACCGGTTCAAACCAATATTCCCGCTTTGTGTAACGTAATTCCTTCGCATATTACAGTTCGTAATACCCATGGTTGATCCCTCCCGCCCCCGATATTATTAGTAAAGTTACGCCTGTGCTTGGGTTTGTGGTCCAGTTAGCTGTAGTGGTTATTCAACGTCCCTAGAGCCTTAGATAATTTTTAAAAACTTACAACGAAACTTCAAAAAAAAAAAAAAAAAACCTCTGGCTGGTCTTCTGTTCAGAAGTTCATGGGGTTAACACCAGCCAGATAATGTGCGTATTGTTACTTCAAGTTATCAACCAACGAATGCACATATAATTTCACATAAAACAATTTTAAAACACTCCGACATGTTTCGATCTTGTCAGATCATCATCAGGGAGTTTTGTTCCTTGCTAAAGTTATATTACAGTATTCACAATTCAATTCGTATTTGCAAACGAGGTGTTGT
>Ga0123355_10020582_pt1 | contig 10542 bp, 6 predicted proteins | sample TergutEmb28metaG_3_FD_89872 | JGI IMG/M metagenome (GOLD analysis project Ga0123355, IMG submission 89872) | Embiratermes neotenicus P1 segment gut microbial communities from Petit-Saut dam, French Guiana - Emb289 P1 | ecosystem: Host-associated > Arthropoda: Insects > Digestive system > Gut ... | reverse complement strand
GCCAAAACTGAGTCAATTGTGACGGTGCAACGGAGGTTTCGGATCATGTACCACACAGAACCACCTACAGACAAAACAATTCGTGAATGGTACATGAAATTCCAGCAGAGTGGCTGCCTGTACACTGCGAAATGAAGTGGCCGTCCGGGCCCATCGGGTGAGACTGTCGAGCGTGTGCCAGAAGCGTTTGTCAGGAGCCGCCAGAAGTCAACAACTCGCGCGAGCGAGCAGCTGTAAGGTTGGACAAAAACTTGGAAAGATTCTCTATCCATTGATATGCTTCTTTCTGCCGTGTCTGTCTTGGTTGTTGCACAGTCAATTTTCGAAATCCCGGAGGGACTTATGAATAACCCTGTATATATATATATATATATATATATATATATATACACACATATAATATTATAGTGTTACTGATATTATTATAGAAATAAAAAATACTCATTTTTATGCTACGCAAACTGGAAATGAATTGTAAACTTCTGTGCGCTTACGTTAAATGCCGGATGAGATGGCTCAAGGTGGTGGTGCTATGTTAGAAAAGCAGGTGGGGGAGGAGGTGAGATAGATCTGATTACGATGAGAAAGGCAATGATTATAATAGCTGTGTTACTGAATTATGCTGTCTCACATCCATGCGGTACAGAATTCTGTTCTTCTGCGATATGATGCTGCATCACTGGATAGTTTGTTGTCAATGTTATGGTGTGGAGCAGAGGAGGAAACCCCAGTCAATGTTCTGTATAAGTGCAAAGCCTTGGCTTCACTCAGACATATTTAGTTGGGCTCCTCTTTCTTGGATCCAGAGGATGTTAGGAGTCTAAATCTGGGTGTGATCTAGAACTTCAGCAAAGGAACAGGGCTACCATAACTTAGCATCAGATTATGAGGCACAAAGGGCCTGTCGAAAGGCCTAGGTGCATTGGGACCAAAGGGCTCAAACCCAATCACTATTCCATTCTAAGCCATCCTATTCTCATTGTTACGGAGGAATACAGTGTTTTCAAAACACTGGGAACTAATTAATCAGTGATGCAGCATCACAACCTCGAACAGAATCCTTAAAGAATGGATGCTTTCTCCACACTGTTCTGTTCAACTACTACCTTAATGGTAACACTGTAAAGTGGTATTACACAAGTAAATACTTACTATGACTGGTACATATTCAACCTCGACCAGCTTGTAACAACCACAATACACATGTGATTACTGATTATGTTTCACATAGCAGCAGCAAATGTTTGACACTTCAGATGATCAAATTGGAAGTGACAAAAAAACAAATAGCATTCAGATTGGTACAACAAATACATACATCTTCTTGCCTCCTTTTATGCCACACTTCCAGCAACACCCAATGCATAACATAATAAAACTGAATGTACCCCATCACAGTTTCAGTTTGTGTGATGGATATCATCTTCACTTCCTGCCACTATTTTGCTGTGCATGTGGGAAGGTTGGCAGAGGGGACTATATTAAAATGATAAATGAACAGACAAGACACACTAAGCAATGTTTCTCAGTTAATTAAAGATCCAATTAAACACAGTGCCTTACGAACTACAAGGAGCAAGGTCCTTCTGAACAGGTGACAGTCACTCAGCAAGTTCAGAAATTTCTCACATTCCATGGTGCATGACTGTGCTTTACAGACTTCTAAAATGCCAAACCTTCTGATCTAATATACACTTACCAACATTCTGGAGGAATCTGCTGTCTCCATGCGGAGATTAGAACCCTAAAAATGGAGTCTGCAGGTTCCTCTAAAATGCTCACAAATTTATCATGCTATATGACAACTTCATCCCAGAAAACAACAATCATCATAGCCACTACCAAGACAAAACCAAACTGCTTTACAAAGATCACAGCTCTTCTGACTAGTCTGCACCCTATGACTGATGGATCTGGTTCACATTTTCCCACCCTACATCCTCAAACATCCTCTACATATAATAACCTATATATGTCTAAGTGCCTCAAAGTGCCACTGCATTCCTTTCTTAATCATGCCATGTATCAACACTGTTAATCACTTAGATTACATAGCATCAGCGACAGGTGAATGAATGAATATGGCGAGTTGATGGAATAATACCGAAATGGCGAAATCAAAGTACTGTCCTCAGAGAAAAACCTGTCCCAGTGTCCTTTTGTCCACCACAAATCCCACAGACTGGCCTGGGATTCAACCCAGGCCCCCGCAGTGACAAACCAGTGACTATCAGCCTGGGCTGTGGCATGGCCCTTCCCCTTCATGTTTCCAAACATGTATCCTTCTCTAATCTCTCCCATGCCTTGTAGGCCTTGTTCACCTCCTGCAAGTCCCATGCAAGGTTGAGAATTTCTTGACTAGCTAAAAAAGACTGTGAGACTTTACGACTCTCCTCCACACAGTCAGCTAAACATTACGAATATCAGGATCAAATCTCATCCCATTTTGTTTTTTGCATAAAAAAGGACATTAGCCATCTATCACACATTCAGGATTTCACTCCAAGAGAGTCATTCATTATATATATTTATTCAACAAAAATATATACTGCACCTTTAAGACATCCTGTACCATCACACAACTGCTGTTTTATTTCCCATAAAATGCCACATATTTCAAAATTTTTGTTATTTTTTTTTTTTTTGTTCAAATAATATTCGCCTTTTACATCAAGGATGTGTCAAAATTTAGATGTTCAGCCCTGTCAGTTAAGGGTTAATGATTCATTTTGGAGATAATGCCGAGGACAAACAGACTTAACAAATAATATATATAAAAAAATTAAGCCCAAAATAAATTATATGCAACCATATACGGTATACTGAAGTTGAAGAGGAAGAAAAAAAAAAAAAGAAGAAGAAGAAAAAAAAAAAGAGCATAGAAACAAGAATTCAATGTATACTGGTCACACGAGAATGGGCTGGAAAAACAAACACAAAAGGCACGTATCTTATGCAAGAACTGATCACATACTTTGTGACAACACTTGACACATCCACTGCAAAACACAAAACACACGCTGAATCCAAATGCCATCCCAAGCATTTTAGACTGAATGAACATACTGTTCCACTGCATGTGTCAGAAATTGATACAGATCAATCCTCAAAACTCAATCTATGATAAGCCAAGCTTCTGTGCCATTTAAAGAAAGATTATTATTCTTGAAAGAAACTATTAACATGGGAAGTACTGCCTCATAGACACAGTAACTGGCACAATTAGCAGCAAAATTACAAAAGTTCACATACTAGGTGAGTAAAGTACCAACCTGATATCCCTCTGGCAAAGGATCATGCTGGATAGTGAGAACAACTTCATCTCCAGGCTTCAAGAGCTTTAGCACTGCCTCCTGATGACTTGATTTAGTAACATCTTCTCCATTTACTTTGAGAATTCGATCCCCCATCCGTAACTTCCCCGATCTCGCAGCTATTCCACCTGGTACCACCTGAAATACCAGAATAAACACCTGCTCATCATCCCTCCTTCATATTCTACATTCAGTCTATTTCCTGTAAAAGAAATTCCCCACAGAACACTATCAACTATACCACAGTTTCAGTGAAACATACTACCTTTATCTTAAGGGCAGAGGACTTGTAAGGGTGTCAGTTCTATCCTGATTATGGAGGGAGTATGTTCCTCCAAAATTCTGGTTCCCAGCTACCAGAACATATGGTGTAAAACCCAATAGACAACAATACATTAATCACGGTATAAACCTAAAACCCAATACAGCATTCATGATGATCTCACAGCATCAGGGTGTTAATAAATTTAAAATGACACAGCAGAGGTCAAGGACCTGCTACATTCATTAAAGCAAACGAAGATGAAGAAGGAGAAGGAAGAGGAGGAAAGAGAAGAAGGACAAGAAAAAGATGATGAAGAAGAATAAGAAGACGACGACGGAGAAGAAGAAGACGAAGAGGATGAAGAGGAAGAAGAGGAAGAAGACGACGAAGAAGAAGAAGATGACGATGAAGAAGAAGAAGACAAACAAGAAGAAGATGAACAAGAACAACAACAACAACAAGACGACGACGAAGAAGAAGAAGAAGATGAAGAAGGAGAAGACAAAGTAGAAGAAGGTGAAGAAGACGAAGAAGATGATGACGATGAAGAAGATGAAGACGACGAAGAAGAAGAAGAAGAAGAAGAAGAAAAAAGAAGACGATGATGACAAAGAAGAAGAAGCAGTAGATGAAGACGACGACGATGATGAAGAAGCAGCAGCAGCAGAAGATGAAGAAGACGACGAAGAAGAAGACGAAGAATAAGCAGAAGATGAAGAAGATGAAGAAGAAGCAGAAGATGAAGAAGATGACGAAGACGAAGAAGATGATGGTGATGATGATGAAGACGAAGACAACGACGAAGAAGCAGAAGACGAAGAAGAAGATAAAGATGAAGAAAAAGACGACGACGACGAAGGAGAAGCAGCAGCAGCAGACGAAGAAGAAGAAGATGACGAGGAAGAAGAAAAGAAGAAGAGGAAGAAGAAAATCAAACCAGTGATCACACAAACAGATTTTAAGTAATATTAACATAACACATTGCAGTTCCAGCAAGTATTAAAATTAATGGGTAAAAATAAATGTATTCATGGATTTGTGGAACCAAGAGCCCTCAGTCAGTGTTGTGACTAAGCTACAGATTGGATGTATGAGAAATCATGGTCCGATTCTTGGCTGGCACTGGAGACATCTCATCTTCACAGCATCCAATCACACCCAGCCTCCTATTCAATGGATATTGTGGGCTTGTTTGTTGAAGGAGTCAAATTTCTCAGCGGGTAAACAAAAACAAGGTGGGAGATGTGCATAAAATATAACATCATGATGCATTCAGATCTATGCATCCCTATTTATCAAACTAGTTTGTACTGTCCTAATTCTTTTCTGGGGCTTATGCATACAAAATGTTTTAAATTTCATGTGTATTCTCTATTTAATGTAAGTACTAGTAAGAGTACTTTTTAAATATACTATTCTTTTTATCACAAATTATAAAAACAAACAAATAACCCTCTTGCAATGCAAATGGAAGTAGTAAATTCTTTGACAAGAGAAAATGTTAAGTGTTGTCAAGGAACTGCAACAATGAATCCTCTTTTGTACACAATGCTCTGTTGTGTTTTCACAGCAACACTTGTAAACTGAATTTTCTTTGTGCCCCATTATGTTTCATCATCAATGGCTTGTCTGATCTACCATATATTTTTTTGTAATTATCTCACAAGCAGCAAGATATTTTGGAAAAAAATACGTATTCAACATGAGAATGTCAACTTTGATTTCACTTACAACTTTCATCTGAAACTTCTTTCATTCTGAAAAGAAGTCAGTGAGCTATTATTGTAAACATACTTAGGTCTGTAAACAAGTCGACTGATATTATCCGCCTGACCATAAGCAAACCTCAATTTTCTCAACATATTTGAATAAAAGTACCCAAAATGAAATTTCATGAAAATGAAACAAATAGGAGTCAAGCTGTTCCATCCAAGAAAAGATGGATGGAGGGACAGACAGGATGAAGCTAATGGCTGCTTTTAGCAACTTTTCAAATTCCCCTAAAAATCCACAATATTTCTCCTGTAAATGGCATGCAATATCACTCAATTATATATAAAACAGAATGTTAAGACTAAGTCCAATATTAATCATGAAGATCAAGCCTTCAAACACACATAATGAAAATGATATGAAGGATGTCCTCACAGTCTGTGGTGTGTACAAAAATATTCACACTAAAAAATATTCCACTGTGTGCCATTACTACTGCCATTTCGAACAGACAAAGCTTCATCTTTATCATCACTGCAAAATCTTAGTGCTATTTTTTAATTCTCCAGAACACATTGTACTTACATGTGATATGAAAATCCCTGGTTCACTTGCTCCAAAAGGCGTACATGCATGATCTGTTCCTCCAATAATACTGAATCCTAATGAGCCACCCTCTTTCACAAGTGTCACTTCCTGCAAGATACAATTCAAGTAGTGAAGAGGGACTGGTGGCAGTAATCTTGCTCATGAATTGAACACCATGTTACAGACTATGGATCACTACATAACATTTCAAGTTACCATTTCAAAGCAGAACTAGTGCATGGAAAGGCTGAAACTTTGTAACGGATGATATCCAGAAACAGCCCAAATTAAAACTGTATGTACTAGTGAGGGTGACAACTTGTCTTCGTGGAAGTGAAATGTGAACATCAAAAGAGCCCATTACATTGAAAATGTCTATGAAGATTCATTTCCTGGAACCAGCTTCATGGAGACAAAATACAATCAGAAATTATTCAGTTACTTAAAAATATTTTGTACCCGCAAAAAGTCTCCATGGTACTTAGAAACTGATTTTCTACAGCATGATGGTTCAAAATATTTTAGTTTCAACATACTTTGACTCCTGCCTTGTCAAAAAAGGTCTCTATTACAAGTATTATTCAATTTTCACAACACTAGCATTAGGTGTTGGCACAAGGTTTTGATAGTCTAAGCATTTAAGACAGATGTATTTATGACACAAACTTCTGGGTAAAGATACATACACCATGTCATGAATAGGAGGAAGCTCATTATCTACACTTCAGCTGAATCCCCTCCAGAAACGTTTGGTAAGATCAACAGGCACATCATTCCTTAGAAATACCAAGCGTCTCTTCAATTTTTGATCTGAGCACAGGAAAACATAGGCTTGGCTATGCAAGGCCACCCAGACAAGGACGTCAGTGCTGCAGTTATATGGCTGTCAATTTGCAATATGAGTCACACAAAGGGTTGTTAGTGCATGTGAAAGAAGCATTTTGCTGAACAATCATTTGCAAAACATTTCCACAGCAAATCATGAAAAATGCGGCTGAAAGTTTTGTAAAAAATACAAAGAGGAATTGCTGCTTTTGTCTCCAGGGTAGGTGAATAAATAAGAAAGCAGTAGGTCAGTAAAGCTCTGTCAGACCACACAGCCTCACATCCCACAAGATTTAATTTCCCATAAGAAACTCAAATCCTCAAAATATTAACCCTTTTGAGACTGAAGTTGATCTACATAATATACACAATTCAGTTCATACCACACAATCAACACACCGTCCTCCATTTCAACCACTGCACTTTAAAGTGTTGCAGAAATGCAACCTGCAACAGTGCTCAATTAAAAATACTGAAATTGACTTCCATTTTATGCTGAAATGTTATACTAGTGCTGTGAGATTAATCATACTCCCATTACACTTCAATCTGTTTACACTTTCTTCAAGAGAATATGCTGCTGCAGTATTTCCAACACTACTTCAAAGCCACACACAAATTTATGCTTTACGATTTGATCCCTATCACTGTCTCATTAATATGCCAGTCATTTCTCCTTCTTGACACTTATGCACTTCCATACATAAATGCACAGATTTCCTTTCAGGAAGAGAAACAAGCAGGTGTAGCCACATAGAGTCATCAAGAAACTAAAATATGCTACGAAATATAAGAGATACAAATGGAGAATCACCACAAATACGTGTATGTCTTTTGTAAATGTGCACAAGAACAATACTAGCAAAAACATTGTTCACTATGTATTTTTTTATTGAATCCTGGAACATTTCACATACCTCCAGGAGCCACAACACAGCTATTCATTGTATCCACATCTGTCCCTTACCCTGTCAAGCAATGGCTGAAGACATCACATCTAAGTGTAAAAGATCCAAAACAAAAAAGTGTAATGCCGCATAACCCCTGCTTAACAACACGCCAGAAGGAAAACAAAAGAGTGTTAATTTATCACATAATCCAGAATTAATTACAAGAATGAAACATATGAGGTGTTTCCATAATTTTGAAGAGCCTGTTAAGCAGATGTTATGACTAGCTGTCCTACCTTTCAGGTGCCATCTTGCCATCAAAGACGTATTTACTCAAACTCTGTTCTATATAGGATCCATACATATAACATGAATAAGCAGGGTTAAAGCAGTCTGTAAGAAGATTTTGCATTCAAAGACCTTGTCATTAGTGTTTGTAATCCAAATACTTATAATACAATACTTTCTGTCTGCCAGCCTGCAGTGTTTTAAATATAGCAGACTGAAATAAAACAAACTAAACCAATAATGAACTTCTGAAAAGAAGCTATTTCCCCCACCTGCGAAAATACAAACTACACTGGTAGAAGGGTAGTTTCCTGCTGAGTTTATCTATTCCTGTGCTATGACAGATGCTTGCTATAGCATACAAATCATGACATTATATAGTGCATTTATATCTATGTTGACTGTTCCTACATAGAAATAGGGTTTATCCCAAAAGATTGATGGAATGTAAAATATAAACAAATAAATAAATCTGTGAAAGCACAGACATTTTACTCTGCATGTCTAATCCACCATTCAAATTAAGAAAATCTCTGTCGCATGAGAAGGTCAAGACTTAACGACCTACTTATAAGTAGCAATTGGATGCATAAACTACTTACAGATTTACAAGAATTTTGTGCAGGAAAAAGTGCAAATATGTAGAATACATTCACCTCATATGAGACGGAAAAAGAAAATGAACAAAAACCTTGAGTGAAACAAGAACAAGTCCCTTACAGACAACAGCCCAACTGTACTATCATGCCCATTAACTTAGAAGCAAAGAAGCACCAAGCAAGCCTAGCACAGTGTTTTGTGATTCATTTGAATTCAATGTACATGCTTGGTCATGCGTAAGCACACATCAGAATTCTTCAATTTTCTTGCAATAAAACAGGCACTTCTTAACAATGCCTTTCTCCCCAGTTATGGACATTAAATCTTGCTGACCTCTGACTGCATGGTGTGAGTGAAGGAAATCAATTATAGGGTGCCAATACTCTGTTGATGCAATTTTGGTAATTCTCAAGAACAAACTTCTTGGTTTACTGAAGTATTCTCCAATTGAATACATTATATAAAAGGAAGGATTATGCTGAGTAAAGAAGTAGAAAGAATGTGTAATGAATCAGCCATTGGCTATCATCATAATGAGATGTATTTTCAGATATGCTCAGAAATACCACAAGAACCTCAGCGCAACTGATCAGGTTTGAAAACCCTGATCCTCTGAAAACGAAACAGTAATTCCAGTCACCACATCACAATTTTTAGTCCCCAAATACTGACAGTGTGGTGCTGAGGGTGATTCACAACCATTCCTGCATGCTAGTACCCAGTATTTTACTTGTAGACCAAAAGATTTTGCCTTGGTATAATTGCCAAAAAAAAAAATACCCCAAAACAATGCCCTAATGCAACAGCATGATAATATTCACCTCTACTTAGAATGAAACTTTGTATTCAACAGAACTAGTATGGTGAGAGAAACATTTCATTCACCAAACAAAAAAAGCACATAGGCAGTTCTTAGAAATATGTTTATAAGCCATTCAGAACTGTACAGAAAAATAATATTCTAATATTCAACTGGCCTTCAATAATATAGGCATTACCACTCATGCTTATGCATAATGAAAGATTTATATAATGAGTTATATAACAAATAAACAGTGTAATGACCAATACCTCTGGGAAAAAACAGAGTCAGATCTACAGCCTGTATTAAAAACAATTTTGAATGCAGTGTCTATTTAAATAATACATGGAAATTCATCAGAGGACTATCCCTATCACCATATTTCCTCAATTATAAGGTACCATCAACTATAAAACACATCATTTATTTAATAACAAGTTTCTAGGACAAACAGTGCTACTGATTGTAAGTCACAACCGTTACGGGTTTTAATATACATAGTACAAAAGGAACTTCAACTATCAAACATAAAATTGTTCATACCAACAAACACATTAAACATAAAAATGGAAATTTACAACGCGTTAAACAAAGGCATCTGTACACTGTCTTCTTCACTTGTGCACTCAGCCTCACACTCCATATCGATCAATTATGCAGTCACTTTTTAAATCAGAATAGCTAAGATCAGATTTGTCCCATAAGATGTAACCTTCTGTACCAGCAAGCACTTCTAATGCAGCACATGCTGAATGACAATAACAGTGTGTTCAACAATTATAACTCTCTTCTGAAGCTCCCAACAAGTGCTTTATCCATTTTCAAACAAAACAAAATTCAACACAATGGGGACACACAGAAACAGTTCTGAATCTCCTTTGTTGCTGTCTCTGCATATATTGCCCGATACTTAGTTATGGGCATGATGATTTTCCTTGCATCCTTCCTTTTACAGTACGGTATACAACACAATTTTTCCAACAATGATTCTTAGATGCTATCAAATGTAAGACACATCAGGATATCAAAAACCTAAAAACATGGAAATAAATGTATCTTAGAATTGAGGAAGTATGGTATTAGTTTATTCGAGAATAGACTTTATGGCTATGCAGCACGCAATATGTACTGCTGATTAACCTTTAGCGTACCTATGTGCACTTTTGGTTGAGTGGCTAGTAATTCTGAACTCTTCCAATGTGCACTTTTGGTAGAGGTAAACTTCGCAACACTTTCTGTCCTCTGCCTGCACATTGT
>Ga0123355_10020581_pt1 | contig 10542 bp, 8 predicted proteins | sample TergutEmb28metaG_3_FD_89872 | JGI IMG/M metagenome (GOLD analysis project Ga0123355, IMG submission 89872) | Embiratermes neotenicus P1 segment gut microbial communities from Petit-Saut dam, French Guiana - Emb289 P1 | ecosystem: Host-associated > Arthropoda: Insects > Digestive system > Gut ... | reverse complement strand
TTTTTTTTTACCCCCACCCGTGTCTTCTCTATATATATATATATATATATATATATATATATATACATATATGCTGCAAGTAAGGCTAGAGCCCAATAAATGAATTATATACAGGGTGTCCCAGGAGGAAAGGTCAATATTCTGGGAGGTCATAGTATCGGTCATTCTAAGCAAAAATGTTTCTATGAACGTGTCCTATTCCGAACGGTTTCCAAGATAGAGCTATTTGAATGTACAACCGCAAAATTGTTGATAAGAAAGAGAAATTACGTGTACATACTGTTTATAATACCGGTATTTATTGTTCAAGTGACAGAGTAGGTACAGTTTATAATAAATGTTCAAAAATTCCACCATCAACATCAATGCACTTTGCAACTCGTGTGAAGACATGGCGTGTTGTTCGTCTGAGTGCGTCTTGATGTTCCTTTATGCAGGCGATAACATCCAGTATGTTAATGAGCAGTTCGTCTCATGTATCCACTTCTTTTCTGTACACTTCACTCTTCATCAAACCCCATAAACAAAAATCTAACGGGGATAAGTCTGGAGATCTTGGTGGCCAGTTAATGGTACTGCTACGACCGATCCACCTATTAGGGAAAGTGTCATTGAGATGTTGCGTCACATGTCGGGTATAATGAGAAGGGGATCCGTCATGCTGACAGTACATAGCAATCCGTGTAGCCAAAGGAACATCCTCTAGTTGTTTTGGTAATTCATTTTGCAGAAAGTCTAGGTAATTTTGTCCTGTCATATGATCGTCTAAAATAATGAGACCAATCAACATGTCGTCGATCATACCGCACCACACATTGATAGAAAGAGTGAAGTGTACAGAAAAAAAGTGGATACATGAGACGAACTGCTCGTTAACATACTGGATGTTATCGCCTGCATAAAGGAACGCCAAGACGCACTCAGACGAGCAACACGCCATGTCTTCACATGAGTTGCAAAGTGCATTGATGTTGATGGTGGAATTTTCGAACATTTATTATAAACTGTACCAACTCTGTCACTTGAACAATAAATACCGGTAGGAGAAACAGTACGTACACGTAATATCTCTTTCTTATCAACAATTATGCAGTTGTACATTCAAATAGCTCTATCTCGGAAACCGTTCGGAATAGGACACATGTTCATACAAACATTTTTGCATCAGAAACAGCTACCAAGTTCCATTTACATTTTCATTTTGTTGGCAATGCTGCTAATCACATGTGCAGCTGTAAGTATGAGCATATGGACACTTTGTCTCCATCTTGCACTTTCGATCTGAAAGATCAGTTGCTGCATTATTGTCATTGTTAATGACTGCTCCACATGGTAATAATTTTTTAATACAAAATAATTAAATCCCAAATCACTACAGTAGTGTCATATATCAGAAGAAAAGAATGCTTGACAAGTACCCTGTTTAACCATCAGTTTTGGATTAAATTACTTTGTGCAATGTAAAGATTGGGCATGTAGGAGATGGGAGATGTTTTGGTGTGGACCAAATCACATGCACAAAACCGTATATGGGACATCTGCCAGGTACTGGCCTGTGTAATATGTTTGCACATTCTATATTGATTAAAAATGAAATTGCCCATTTTAATCCTGTCTTCCAAATGATATATTTCAAAGAACTGTCCTTGCCAGATAGCCTGTTTCGTCCAAAGCTGTGCTGTCCAGCAAAGTAGCAGTGACAGCAGCACAAGCCAAACTTCGACACAGCTTGAGAGCAGCCAGGAGACACTTTACTTTGTCTGCAGTTATCTGACTGCCGGAGTGTGCAAGTGTTGTTACCTCAAGCAGATGGGGTACCCAATTTTAGGCCATGTTATAAATGAATGCGTAAGTGCAGGGTACTAGTCTCTGAAAATGGAAATATGATTTGCTGGTTTTAAAGGCATCTATTTTGTAGATACTTTGGGACCCAGTTAGTAAAGGAACAAGAAAGCATCCAGGAACAAAGCTAAGCTGCCTTCTCAGTAGGCATGCATGGTTTTATAAGCATGAACAACAGGACAGTAAACTTAATGTTGATTGTGACTCCAGATCTTGCTCTTGGGCACGTGAACAACAAACTGAACCATTACATTGAGAAGTAATTTATTTTTGTCATTGACATACGAATAAATCATAATATATTTATTAAAGCATGGCTTGAGTTCTTATGTGAAATCTGTAAACAGGCTGATATGATGAGAAAGTATATGTGTTGCTTGAAGTTAGTAAATGTATTCTCTAACAATTTTGTACGTTCGCCCGCTTTTACTGTTTGAAAATCATTGGGACTTGCATAGTACCGAAAAGGTATATTAGGAAAAAAAAGTGTATCGTTCACAGAAACTTGCCAATCTTGCAGCATTGCTCCAATTACGAGGGGGAATTGGCACAGCGAGCCCCACAGGCGCATTTTTTTTTTTTGCATAGCTTCGTCGCGAACGCAACACACAAATCTATACGTGAAGTTTTCTGAATAAATACCCACATCTCCTTAAAGATCTCATTTAATATACAACGGAAAGGGTATCATGCAACCAAAATAACGTAGGCATATAAATAATTCACTTTGGGGTCAGTATCAAAATTCACAACGTATGAATAAACTCAGTGCGTCCATATTCGTTTGTTATAAAATTATTGTACTTACAATTGATAAACAAAGCACTGGAAGAGAGAAAATAACTGCCATGAGATGCTGCTGTGTGTAAATTACTGGACTATTACCTCCATTAACTGTTGAAGGTTGGTTGCACAAGTTAGCCCGGCATACTGGATTCTTATTAGTTTGTACATGGCTTCGTTTCTGCTGTTTGTTGTTACAAGTATGCCGTTTCGGCAGTTGTTAATTTCATGTTATTGTATATTATCTCTTTCAGTTTGTGTTTATTTTATCGGTATCGAATAATCCCCGAATAGAGGTTGTTTGCGCATGTAAGTACAATGTAAATTTGGCGCACGACGGAGGCTTAACGTTAACATTTTTCGTATAACGACGCTACGCGCCTGTCAAAGGTAATCAATTACATGTAATGTAAATGCTCGTATATTACACTAACAATTTTTCCTTGTATCAATTTCAAAACTTTTGCTGTTAGTCTTGGTCTTCCGAAAGGCATATTTGTGGTTAGTCTGTGTAGTGGGGATCTGGCGACGCCGGAATGCGAGGGTTATCTCTGTTTCTGTGTTCTTCCAAATTCAGTTTCGTGGTTCTGAAATGAAGTTGGCGAAAATGTTTGTCATATCACAAATACCGAAGTTGCTTGTGTACCTCTTCCATACATCTGCAGCTAGTTACTCATTAACGCGAATATAACGTAAGTCATGTTTAAAAAAGCATTTTTGATACACACCAGTCATTTGAGTGCAGTTAATTATGTGAGTTGCATTACTTCTGCAACTTGGTTTGTAAATTTGGGGAAGGGCACGAAGCATCAAAGTGCATAAATGGTTGTTTAATTCAAGTTAGGTTAGGGAAGCACATCAGAAACTGGCGATTTCCCCCCACCCCTCCATTATCACCCTGCTGTATCGGCATCACGCGTGTGTGCGGCATATATCGACAGTGTTCGTGTTGTAGTGCATTGTATCATGACTGACAGAGGGTTATTACAGGCAAATTTGCACAAGATAACACACAGTTTGAACTGATTGTTTTGCAGTATGTGAAGAAACGGTAAGATGAAAGTGTCACAGTTTGAGTGTTTCTTTGAAAAGAAATTTTCTTTATATGGTGAAAAGTGTTTTGTAACTTTCTTCATGTGACATACTTTCTCAGTACACAAATGCATCAGAAACATTCTCAGGCACATGCAATCCCAGAGAAGAATACTCATGTAAGGTGCCTGTTATTGCTAATTTTATTGTACAACTCATCATGACACTTGTACAACAGAAAATTTACTTTTCAGGAAAGCAGGAAACAACCCCCCACTTATCAAGCAGATTTTGGAAACTGTTTGTGATTGTGAGTGATGGAAAATGTACCTAAGGCAGGGAACCTGTTTCACCCAAGCTCCTAACTGCTTGCCTTCCCTTGTGAACATGTATGTTTCTGTGGACCACTGCTGATGCAGACCAAGCAAGCTGGTTGAAGTGATAGCATTTTGACCTGTGATTGGGGGTTCCTGGTTCAAATCTTGGCCAAGATGCTGTCCCAACGAGTAGTTGCTTTTTATTAGTCCATCTAGACCTATTCGGTGACAGTACCCAACATTTTGCCTGACTGTTTCTTTCAACTTTGCTATTCACTGATTTTCTGATCAAGATACTTTATTGTCATTAGTAAGCAGTGAAAACTAGCAGGGAAGCGCACACAGTACAAAACTTAGCAGTAGGCATTATCCTTATTATGTTGTCAGCAGTGAAAGTGTTAAGTCTGTTATCAGTTCTGTAATTATTTCAGATATTGAAATGGATGGTGTTAAAAATGAGCCTGATTTAGAGAGTGACAAGGGGTTGGCTACTCCACAGTATGAGCCTCAGTTCATTAAAGTAAAAGAAGAACATGTGCCAGAGGATGATGAAGATGAGACTTCACACATTATTAGAAGTGATGAGGACCTCAGTGATACGCCAGACGAAGAGATGGCTGAAGCAGTCATGTTTCCTATTGTTAAGACTGAGTATGACACTGTGGACACTTCACAGAAAGATGGAACTGATGAACAAGCATTTGGCACAGCCAACAATGACGATAAGGTGACTTATGATAAACACTGTTTATCCTTTGTTATTATACAATAAAGTACAAGGTCAGAAAGAATGAGGTACCACTGCATGGTCCTGTCACATTCACCAGAAAAATGTGCAGTATTTGATCTTTCTTAGGTCCATCAGCATACTGTGATGAATATGTCAATTATATATCAGTTTCACTTAGCTAGATTTATGTACCCAAAAATTATTTTAGTTGACACATTTATAGATTTGTGAGGGTCTGCATGTCATTATGTAGTTCTGCACAATTCTCACTGCAAGTCTGGAGTCCCACTCTTATGCGCATGAATTCACTGCACTCTGCTCTGGACTCCTGTGATCACTGTCTCTCAAGCTGCTCACTGCTCGCTTGTTGCTTAACTCACCACTACTACTGTCTCACTCTTTCTCATCCTAAATATTGGGCAGTTGTCTGACATACGTTTTCAGTGCCTCTCAGAGTCTCTCATGCTGGCTCAATGTCTCCCAGACATTCAATATATTCTCACAGCATAGCAAGAGGTGGAAAATTTTTAGTTGGCTGCTCTGACACAGGAGGCCAGACTAGGACTGTCAGTCCAGGCTGGTGCAGTTGGGACGTTGTTACAGTGTGTTAGCTGTTACAGACTGCGGACTTATGGAAAGTGATGCAATGTGGTCTGGTAGATGGTAACCGTTTGGACTGAATGCAGTTACATCCAAACTTGTCACCCGTCTGCCAGTGCACACTATTGCACCACAAATTGTCAGTCATCTACTAGGCTGCATGTCACAATATCCCAAGTGGCAACCATTTTCCATGCCAGACAGTCTGCAGTCCAATTATACACTGTTCCAAGAACCAGGATTCAGTTGATTACCATTTAATCCTTATAAAATTTTTGTTTATGTGTTACCATCCACAAAAACGAGGTTTTATAATTTTCAAACATGCATGAATGGCAGAACAGACACTGTGCATGTGTCACATATGAATGGTATATTTTGTTAATTTTAAATCATTTCAGGAGACAATGTATGTTAGGCTAATGGATTGTGGTGCAGGTTTTTACCACTTCCAATTTGTTTAAGCATCATGATATGTTTTGTGTGGCTATGACAAGAACAAATTATTTTTCTGTGTTCAGAAGTAAAGTTTTCAAAAACATATTATTTCTTTAATAAATTCTTGTAATCTAATTTTCCTTGTCTACAGCTAAGCCTGTTACTTTATGGTAACAGAGTTTTATCTCAGCCTGTTTGGTGTACTGTGGATAATTTCCGCTAATTTCTTGGTTTTAATCAGTTCCATGCATTGGAAGCCCCAACCACAAAGGATGATCTGTCTGCAGACGAAAGCGAATATATGCAAGACAAAGTTGAAGTCAGGTAAGTACGTGGTGTCTCTTTTATCACATCCTTTAGCATGACAGCTGTCCTGGCAAGCCTCAGTGGATACAGGCTGTATGTGTGATTGAGCTGCCAGTTTTGGGCGTGATAAAACAGGAGCTTGCTGAATGTGCTTGTATCGACTCTCATCTCTTGTTCATGGACATTTCCCTCCAGCAAATTATGCAAAAAGGGAAGAAATGTTTATTCCAGAAAATGAGTGACATAGGATTAGAATCCATAACCAAATGTTCAAAGATAAAATTCAGCTTGTGGAAAAAATACTTGCTGGAAACTGCCGCAATTTATAGCAGCTTTCTACCATATTCCTCCCTGTTCACCTTGTCTACTCACTGATTCATTCGTATGTAAATTGGGCCCTTTCTTCTGCTGTCAGTTAAATACGTGAATATATTCTCTTTTCATTTTGAAACTTCACAACGGGAATTCAGTGTCATGTGCTCTCCTATTTTGCCACTCTTAATTGAGTCTACTCCATTAGTGAGCGGCTTCGGTGGTCTAGCGGTAGCGTGCTGCCTTTAAATGCCCGAGTTCGCGGGTTCAAACCCAGCCAAAGCCGTCAGGATTTTTAAGGGTGAAAAAATCCTCAGCACACCTTCCTTCGGAGGGGAAGTAAAGCCATCAGTCCCATGTCGTAGATTTGTGGCATGTAAAAGATCCCTAAATGGCATGAAAGTCATCATTTAGGTAAAATTAGCGGAACTTTCTTGCCCACACAGTTCCACCTTTCGCTGCTAGAATCTCTCGCGTCGTTATGGACGTGGAGGCACCTGGCGGCAGAAGTGGGAACGTCTAAAAAGAGGGGGGATAGGGTAGTACAGTAAGCCTTAAAGGCTGCGGTACATCTGTGGCATTAGCTACAGGCCCTATTAACGAAGAAGAAGACTCCATTAGCGACAGTGGGCAGTGAAAGTAAATGCTAGAATGTACCAAGTTCAGAATCAGTACTAAAGATCTTAGACAGTTTTATAGCAGATAAACCATATTTCATTACAGGCATGTATGCTGAGTCTCTTGTAACTAGTGTATTTTGAAGTACAGTTATAGAAATAGCCATGGAAATATTTAAGTGGTCCTGGCAGAGGGGCTGTCACCAACACATGGGAATCTGCAACCACTGATTCACAGAGATTCACACCCAAAACTGGTAGTTCTTATGGTCTTTGTCAGGGACAGTTCAAGACTGAATGTGATAATGATAAACAGTGCCAAGGAAACGTGGATATTATACAGTTTTTTTGAAGACATTGCAAGCAAATGATAAGGCAGTTGGGTCAGAGTTCATTGTCATTGTAGAGTCATTGACTCCAGAAATTGGCCTGCTTGAGTTTAACAGTGCAATCGAAAGAGAATTCTATCATAGGATTCTGATGACACCTTATGTCCTTTGGAATCATTACTTAATGGATTTTGCCTATTAAACATTCTAAAAATAACACCACTTTTGGGTACAGGACAAATTCCTAACCCCAGGCTAAAATCAAGGTTTGCACTTAACTTTACCAGTCAGGCTCAGCTGAATAGGCATTAACCATATTTTTCGCCTCACAATAGGCTCTGATCGCATCTGCAAAATATTATATAGTTTTGTTTTTAAGAAGGGACAGCGAACTTAGTCCATAAAGTAAATGATTCCAGAAGAGAATTCCTTTTTAAGAATCCAATTCACTTTACGTTTCATCAGCATTCAAATTCATGCTTTTCAGTTTCCCCTGGGTAAAGTTTCATACATTTGGTTAAATTCAGATATGTACAAAATCAGAGGCTAAAATGAGTGTGTAGTGCCATTCTTGCACTGTGCATGAAATGTTTTTAGTTACACAGTTACAGATATGTGACTCTGTATTTCTGTACACCACAGATTGGAAGACTTGAAGAAACAAGATCTTGTTGCTGGCAGTGGTGGACGGGCATCAAATGCACAGCACTTCAGATACACCGGACATTTCATGCAGCAGAATGACGAACGCCGTGACCAAATGTGCAGTCAGTGTGGTGCAACATTTAAGGGCCTTTCTGCAAAAACATCATCACAGAATAATCAGAAAGTCCTCTGTAAAACGTGTATTAGAGGAGGAAGTTCGTCTGCGAAGTTGAGAGGTGGTTCTCAGGGCAGTAAAGTTGACGGTTCAGTGGAAAAATCATTTTCATGTGAGTTCTGTAAAAAGGAGTTCCAAAAACATGAATATTTAATGAAGCATTTACGAGTACATAATGAAGGGAATCCATTTAAGTGTGATGTGTGTGGTGAAAGTTTCTCAAGGTACGGCGATCTCAAACGGCATTCTGTCGAACACACCGGTGGGAAACCTTATGAGTGCAAGTATTGCAATAGGAGATTTTCAGAGAAGGGAAACCTGAAGACCCATTCTCTAATGCACACTGGAAATATGCCTTATCAGTGTCACTTTTGTCAAAAGCAATTCCCACATAACGCTTACTTGATCGGACATTTGCGTATCCACACGGGTGAAAAGCCATATGAATGCCACATATGTAATAAGCGTTTCACTCACAACAGTGGGTTAAAAACCCATATCCGTGTCCACACTGGGGAGAAACGATATCATTGCACGGTATGTGATAAAGTTTTTTCCACCACATCTATTCTTAACACACATTTTCGTATTCACACAGGCGAGAAGCCATATCAATGCCAAACTTGTAAAAAATGTTTCCGTTCAAGCAGCAATCTTAAAATGCATACTTATATTCATACAGGTGGTAAAAGTTATAAATGCAAAGTTTGCGAAAAAGTATTTTCCACTACATCTTCACTTAATCTGCATATGCTACGTGTTCATTCTGGGAAAAAAGAATACCAGTGTTCAGTGTGTGAGAAAAGATTTTCTGATGTCTGTAAATTGAAGACGCATTCACGCATTCATGCCGAGGAAAAGCCATATGCTTGTAATATATGTGACAAAAGATTTTCACATCGTCCAAACTTGAACCTTCATATAAGAACTCATACTGGAGAAAAGCCATATTCATGTGACGTTTGTGAGAAACGCTTCAGTTCAAGCAGTGCCCTTACAAGTCATGCACGAATTCACACTGGGGAGAAAAAATACCAGTGCACAGTATGCAACAAATTGTTTGCAAATAGTTCAACTCTTGTTACTCATTCTTATATTCATTCTGGAGAGAAACCGTATGAATGTGATGTCTGTAAGAAGCGATTTCGTTCTAACAGTAATTTAAGAACACATTCATATATACATACAGGAGGTAGGCGATACACCTGTGCAATATGTAACTCGCACTTCTCAAGCAAATCTAACCTTAACACACATTCTCTCCATGTTCATAAAATAATCAAGCAGCTGCCACCAAACAGAGTGTCGCGGCCTGTGCTCAGGGTAACTACAGACCCACTGCTTGTAAATGATGCAGCTGCAGAATCTGTGCTTCCAGATGTTCCAGTAACAGAGTCTGTGCTTCCAGATGTTCCAGTCACACAATCTCTACCTCCTAATCATTTTGTCACAAAATTAGAGCCACCAGATGTTTCTCCCAGTAATACCACGTCTGAGACAGAAACTGATAATAGCTAGATTTAATGCTGTATGAGTCAAGCCTCATACATGAATTTTTGCTTTAGAAATAAATCAAAGAGTGCTTCTAGTTGAATTAATAACATAAGGAACCCAAAAGTCAGTTTTATACAGCATGCCACATTATTTCCTATGAAGCTATTGATGATACAAAAGTATAGATACCAAAACATGTAACATTTTGCATATTTACACCCATAGAACAAGTTTTGTACACATTTTTAACATTCCTGACTCCTCATTGTTGTGTTGCATAAGAAGTATACAGACTTTGAAACTCTTACACAGTATTTTTCTGAACATAAGTCTCATTTATGTAATATATTTAATGAAGACTAATTGATAGCTGTGCATAAATGACATCCTTAGGATATACTTATAATGAATTATCCTGTATTGCTGTAGGGCATAAAATATGTTTCATCACTAGTAAAATATTAAGTATACAGGAACCTGTAGCTATAGCTTCTTACAATTTTTACTTATGTTTATTAAATGAATATGAGGAGAAGATAGAAATACTATGCAGAATAGTTGAAGAATAAGAGACCAACTTGATGTCACAGTTTATTAAGTTTTATTTCACTTCTTCTATGCTCAACATGTTTCAGACATTAATACATCCATCATCAGGAGCCTGCGACTTTTCTATTGTATCACGACATTGGTTGTGTGTTCTTGTTTTGATGTGTGTTGGAGTTTCGGTGTGTCTGGTTGGGGTGGTATCTGTGTGGCAGGCTGAAGATTTCACTTCTTATGTGCACAACATGTTTCAGACATTAATATATCCATCATCAGGAGCTTGCGACTATTCTGTTGAATTACCACATTGGTCGTATTGTTCTTGGTTCGATGTGTGTTGGAGTTTCGGTGTGGTTGGGGTGGAGTGGTATCTGTG
>Ga0123355_10020579_pt1 | contig 10543 bp, 6 predicted proteins | sample TergutEmb28metaG_3_FD_89872 | JGI IMG/M metagenome (GOLD analysis project Ga0123355, IMG submission 89872) | Embiratermes neotenicus P1 segment gut microbial communities from Petit-Saut dam, French Guiana - Emb289 P1 | ecosystem: Host-associated > Arthropoda: Insects > Digestive system > Gut ... | reverse complement strand
GCGCTAACCACGTGACACCCCTCTATCCGCAAAAGTTGGCACTAACTTCGCCTACTGGCGGCGGCCGCTCTGTCGGTATGGTTCGCTCGCGGACTAAAGCCACGGAGTTTAGTTTAGTTTATACATATATATACATACATATTATTTAAGAAGTCTAAAATTTCTATTAAAACATTTAAAATGCTCCTACATGTTTCAATCACACGATCATCCTCAGGGAGCATACATTGTTCCTTGCTAAAGTTATAATTTAAAACGTTCAGTGAATTACTTCGTTATGTTAACTTCGTGCTCTGGCAGCATGTCTGTAAGTAGAAAATGTGTTTATTAATTAGACAGTTAAACAATATAGTAAGTAAGAATTGAATATTATACACAAATAATTGGGCTATCCGGATTGAAGCTTGTGTTATGGTTACGACTCACACACAAAAACGCGGTAAGCATAACACAAGCTTCAATCCGGATAGCCTAATTATTTGTGTATAATATTCAATTCTTACTTACTATATTGTTTAACTGTCTAATTAATAAACACATTTTCTACTTACAGACATGCTGCCACAGCACGAAGTTAACATAACGAAGTAATTCACTGAACGTTTTAAATTATAACTTTAGCAAGGAACAATATATGCTCCCTGAGGATGAACGTGTGATCGAAACATGTAGGAGCATTTTAAATGTTTTAATGTAAATTTTAGACTTCTTAAATTATATATATATATGTATATATATATGTGTGTGTGTGTGTGTGCATGTGTTGGTGTGCATAATTGAATTGACTATTGTTATTATTAGTCGCATTTTCTTTTTCATTATTACTTAAGCATAGATTCTTCCTATATTAAATTTTCCGGATGTAACGGCCAAGATTTGCGCTGTAGCGATACTTGAAAATGTTGACATATACAGAATGTGTCACGTGGAATTTCTAAGACTATTGCAGTAACAGAATGGATTAAAATGCGTCTAAGTTAAACCCAGTTATACAAAGAACTGCATCCGCTGAGTTGAAGTATTAAAAATCAATATTCATATGAAGTTCTGTTCTATCTAAAAAACGGGCCTTTAGTTATGGCTATCGGACTGAAAATTCAGGGAAATGTCCGCACGGTTGCCATGTTATTGCATCAGAATCTTAAAAAAAAAATCGTCTGAGAATGATGTGTCTCTAGAAGATCATAATATCATAAAATATATCAGACCCCATAATAAATTGAGCTAGTTCCCATCCCACAGTTATGCGATGGTAACCTCCTTATTCCTGATCGTCAGAAATTACAATGTGGAATAGAAGTTTCGGAGTTGTTTCATACAACATTTCGTTTGAAATCGGTCAACTGGTTAAAACATTGGAAAGTGGACGCAGACGTCATGGAGATCTTATAAATATGTTCTGTTCCGTGACAGACGAAAACGAACTAAAAGGAAGTAAAAACAAAATTAATGGGCTGTATAAATTTCAAGGAACCCAAAATTCTCAGGTGTTTACAGAGAATGCAGATTTTCTCCCACAGTGTAACTGGATCAGATTTCGTGCCTCGAACGGATCTCCTTTGGAATTGAGAAAATCTGAATATCATGCATTTGAAATGAAATTCTCGTTAACCAACATTGCTCTGTTATCTTCTCACCACTTCGTTACTTTCCGTTTCGTTCCTTACAGTTATATTATTATTAATTCCTTGAGACGTTTATAATATTGTCATGCACCATTAATCTCTAAGAAGGACCACGTACTTGGTAGCAAGGTGAGTGGAGGGAGGCACTGTTCAAGACAAAGAGATTTTTTGCTGCCATAACTGTCTACTGTCTGTTAACACCACATCACTGTCTCGTTACCAGAGAACGCGAAACTAAAATGAAAAAATCGCCTCTTTTCAGATGACGAAAAGCCCTGCAAAATTTGGGTCGCTTCGGCGTTTTAGAGATGTATCTGGAATTCCCTATCAAGCTAAACTTTCGTACTACTCTACACTGTGTAACTCTTTAAAGACGAAACGTGATCTGTTTTACATAAGGACTCGGTGCGTATCGGGCAGTAAACACTCTTAACTTCGGTTATAAAAAAATAATCTGTTGATGTCGTTTAAGACAAAAGTCGCTGTTCGTTCTGAGATTCATATAAAACGTATAAACGCAAGGGGAGTACTACGTAGAATTTCTAGACGTGTTCGCAAAATTGCGAAAACAGCTGTTAGCTTCGTCGTGTCTGTCCGTCTGGCGGCGTGGAACAACTCGGTTCCCACTGGACGGATTTTAGTGAAATCTGATATTTGAATATTTTTCGAAAATATGTTGAGAAAATCCAACTTTCTTTAAAATCTGAAAAGAATAACGGGTACTGTATACGAGGATCTAGGTACATTATGATAATATCTCGCCGAATTCTTCTTAAAATGAAAAATTCTTCAGACGAATGTTGTAGAAAAAATCAAAACACCCAATTTAGGTTAACCCTTACCCTGCTAACGTGGAGAATATGGCGAGCTCCTAATAATGTCAGCAAATGGCAAATGGGATTTAACTTAGCGTTTAAAGTGTTAAATAACTTTTTTCCGAAAATCGTGCCGTTTATCAGATAATGTGGAGAAACATGGTATAGCCGGAGAGTCCACAGATGACAATATAATACGGCGCATGCGCTTTGCACGCTGGAAAACCAAGATTACAGACACAAACTTAAAATATGTAACATTTATTGCTTTTCCACGGCAACAATGGTTACGCGAACGCGCCTTGATATTACGTTGTACGTACATTGCCTGTCGTGTTGAATGTCAAACCTAGTGGTAAGTAAAATAACCACGAGGCTTTAAAAGAAAATAGAGCACATCTCCTGAAATAGTTCCAGAGATATTGGAAAGTCACTTAATTGGGATTCATTTCGAAGAATCGTCGATAAAACGCACCTCACATTCTTCTGATTGTCCGTTTTCTCTTTAATAAGGCACATATTTCAATAACTACACAATATACCTTGTTATTTAGTGATTGCTTTTACATCAAACGAACACAAACTTGCTCATTTTTATTGTCCATGTCTTCATGGGTTAGGACACATAATGCCGTCCTCAGAATCGTCTTTCCAAAGTCTCATTTTTTCTACCCACTCTTAACCTTGTAGGTTAACAATTCTAATTTGCACCTCGGCCTTAAACAGACTCATGCGGTAAGAATTCTGAGTCTTAATTGGGGAGAACCCTTATTTACGAAAGGCTGTACGATGTCGAAAACAACGGTTCATACACACAAGGACTATCAGACAGCGAAAACTGGCTCAAAATATAAACCTTATGACGCGTATTGGACCCATGACCTGTTGGAATATAGGCCGGGACATAGACTATCTTTAATGGGGTTTGTCGTGGCTTTCCTCGGTTCCTCGAGGTAAATACTGGGATGATACCTCAAAATATGCCACAGTCGCTTCCTTCCATACACTAGCCAATTTACTTTCACTTATTATCTCATCGCTTGACAATTTATAAGCTCAGGGAATGAAACTGTCCTTACGTAAACCGTAAATAAATAAATAAATAAACAAACCAATAAAGCAACAACAACTTGACAACGAACCTGCTCCCAGTTCCTGTAGGTAGCAGATCTATGATACTGGAACTATAAAGTTGGTAGAAGGGTAACAGAGAATGGCCTCCTGGGAGCCAAGTCGTTCTGCATTAATATGAAGACTGCGTCCCTTACACAAACGTACAGGAATGCTGCGACAGTACGGTACGTTCTCCGTGACAATAGACACAACATAAAGGGCGACACCCTCTGATATCACTTTGCTTGAAAAATATGTAAGTTCTTCGTAGTGAATGATCAGATGTTCAGCATAGTTTCACTTAGACCCTAGCAGTACGCGTCCAAATGATTAGGTCTTTTTCTGAGATATAGTGATGCGTTACAGACACTGCAGGTTCATTTAGAATCGTGCCTGCATTATGCAGTAATCGCAATTACAAAACAGAAGTTGTTATTCCGTTCCGGAAGAGGCCCTTTCCCTTTTTCATTCACTAACTTATTCACACTAATCACATTGTATAAAGTGGCTATCTAAATCCGCGTGTAGAATCGGAGATCAAACTTTCGGACAGACAGACGTTATGCTCTTAGTGTATGCTGTGTTCAAAGAAATGGTATCTTAGACAAGAGGCTAATGATCAACATCATTACAGTGCAATAAATAATATATATTTAACTGTCTTTAGAGTATGTCGTGAATGTTCATAATATACACACACGACTGCGATGTTGCGCCATGTCCTAAAACGAGCCATTTATACTATCCAGACCCTTACATTCATCCCAAGGCTATGCCTGTTAGAGCAGATGTTTCTAATGAGCAACGTCAGTAACCGGAAACGAGAGCTCTCACGTACTAACATCAAAGTGGAGGCGCCGAAATCTGGAATACGAATTCCATCGCCAGCGCCACTATAATCATAATTAACGCCGACAAATGTTTTGAGTTTTAAAAAATATATTTCCTTTGCTTTAGCTCAGTGTGCAGCCATTTATCCTCTGCTAATAAGAATACAGACTGTTTGTAGGGAAGAGACTCGTGCACCTGGTTTTCTCGAGTAAATAAATTATGAAATTTTATTTCTTAACGACTAATACAATTTTTAAACTCTGTGCGTGCACCAGTTTGTGAATGCAAATAACTTGTTTCTGACTTGTAATAAATTGCCTATATAGTATGTCGCTCCTTACTCACAAAATCTTGGAGCAGCAGTACTTTATACTCGTTCTGCATTCCAACCAAATTCTCTGTCTTCGTTTACCTTCACTGCCGTCACATGAAAACCGGCTGTGGGATCTGCAGCGTTCTATACAGTGAGTAAAAGGAGATATTTTCCTGAGGACCAAGAGGTCTGATACATCCCGAAAGAATTACTACTTTCTTGCCAAGAAATGTGGTGATTGATTGTTTACCTCTGTGTCACCTTCAACAACCGTAACGTGGTGCTCAGGCACAGGGGAGATTAGTTTTACATTTATTTCGTTGGGCAGACCCATCCGTGGGAATACATGTCAGCTGCGGAGTCGGTCACTGAATGCGGACCGCGTTAATATTTCCGCTGTAGAGTAACAAACTTTTACGGTAATCTGTATAGTCCATTCTACGTACTCACCTTAACGCGCAGAACGACAGCTTCTTCAGTTATGTCAAAGAGGACGGTTATATATTGCCCTCCCCCTTTTAAAATCGCCGAATCCAAAACTTCTTTAAGTGAGCATTGGCGTATGCTCTGCACTATACGCATCCGGTACTTTCTTTGATGTCTGGATTCCAGACATAAGCGATAAGTAAGGTAAAGTGATCCCGCTACAGGCCCGGTGTGGCCCAGAGGGTGGGTAGAGGTATAGGTCTGCTCTTACATGACTGCGGCACTAGTAGGGGGTGAGTGGTCAACAGCACGCACGGCCGCACTTTACCCCCGGGAAAGACCCGGTACCCATTTTACAGGAGGCTGGGTGGGCCCGAGGGCCGGTCTGGACGGGCGGAAAATCTCGTCCCCACAGGGACTCGATCCCGAATCATCCACCCCTTAGTCAGTCGATAAGCGATAAATTTTAGCGCTAAAAGTGAAGAACAATGTAGACCCAGGGCCCGCTTTACCAACCCAATGCGGCTAAAGCGGATTTATCAGTGGTCTGACAAATTTAATTTCGGCTACTAAGCAACTGTTTCACAGTAATTTAGTACTTCTGCTTACGGGCTGACATACATTACAAACCTTCAAAGAGCAAGACTTATGCAAATTTTACAAAACAGGGTTCACATTCGCCGACCTTCTTAATATTTTTCATCGGCTACCACACGAATCACACGTGTCTCGTAATTTTAATTATGTGTGTATTATGCGTACGTAATAAGAAAGTAGTGTTTACTCAGTGCCTACTCTACACGCTACACCCGCTGCGCTACATGGTGAAGCTTGGGTCGCTGCAGTACCGGGCAGAGAATCCTCGTACCCGTCGGGCAGGGAGGCGGTTGGACGCAAACAGTGGTTCTGACGTAGCCTTGTGACAAGGAAAATCACCCTGTTCCTCCCGGGGATTAACCCCAATCTTTCAGACCGTAACCAGATAATTTATTGAGACATCGCAAGACAGGAAGATTTGAAAGGACGCAGTGCTTTAGACTGGTTCCGTCATCTTGCAACACTTGTGTCGGTACAATAACACACCTTCGTCACACACGGTACTAAACAGCATGTTGGGCATTTCATGCGTGGGTGTATTTAATTCAGGTCTTTTTATTGCTTCTCCTGTGGCTTTCAGCCTGCGGGTGTGGTGTTGTAGCATTCAGACTTCGCGAAGCCACAAACTCGCCAACTGTTTGGAACCCGAAGTCCCAATACCATTTTCGCACGAACCCGTCATGGGTTTCTACCCTGTGCCACATGAATCCAGTCCTCATATCATTATGATCTATTTAAATATTATCCTCCTATCTGTTCCTAGGTCACTGAATGGTTCTTTTAACGTTGTGTACACCAAATATATCTCAGATAGTGAGCAATATCAAACACGATATCATTACAAGTACACCAGAGAGCTCAGCTGCCGGAAGGGCACGTCTTGCAGCTATTGTTGCTGTGCTGTATGTATAAGCACGGGCGTGAGCCGTTTCGTACTCACACTACGAATCGAAGTTGCATTCCTCAATGGACAACACGGCTGCTGCGTTACAGGTGGGGCCTGCGAGGGACAGTAGGCTGCGTACAGCTTGATGAACAGACTGTTGCATTAATCTTCGCGAACTTAGTTAAAGGCGCTGCTAAATGTTCTTAGTAAAATTGTATAGTGGGCAACCGTTAATAGCACAATTCTTGTAATAAAACCAACTAGATCAACTAATTTCTCAAATTTATTTTTGGAATAAAACTCTACATGTTTCGGAGAGTTCCTCTGTCCATCATCAGGAGTTTTTCACTCTACACACAGCAATATTATATGTCATAAAGATTTGCTGACAGCTTGCGAGCAGGATCAGGACGGAACTGCAGTTCCGTCCTAATCCTCCAAAAATAAATTTGAGAAATTAGCGCATCTATTTGGTTTTATTATAAGAATTTATCACGATACACGATCACCTGAACTTCAAATTCGTTAATAGCACAACCCACTTGATTCCACATGTTTGTACCGAAAGTGGTATGGTCTGTCTTTTGGTGTAGCAGTGATTTTCTGAGGACCATAAGAATAAACGTCTTGAAGATAAACTTTGGACCTAACTGAGAGGAAGCAATAGGGTAACAGGGAAAATCACGTGAAGCTTCACAATTTATACACTTAATCTGCTATTGCTAGAGCGATTAAGTCCAGAAGGGTGAGATGGGTCGGACAGGCAGAAGGGAGATTTTCGAAAAAGAAACGCAGAGCGCAACGTGTTTGTTTAGCGGTAGGGCTGTAAAATTAATATCTAGAGGACTCGAATTCATATCTTGGCCGGACTGTTTGGGCTGAGGTTTTTTCATGATTTTTTCAGTACTTTAAGGTGATTTTCAAAATCTTACTAATGTAAGCCCAAAGGCAGTAGAAGAGAGACACACAATGTGAGAAATGAAGGGCTCAATCATAAATTCACACTTGATGCCAGAACAATGCAGTAACATTAACATTTGCAGATGATGATGGTGATGATGATGATGATGATGACAGCGATGAAGGCGACCTGAAGTTGACAAGAACCCCTATCATGATCGTCGTCCCATCGCATTTAATGCTTTGTATTTGTTTTCCGGCATGGAAACACCCTTTTTAAGCACTCAGTCAAGAGTTGGACTGTACTGGCCCAGAATTAAGACCATGTCAGTCCTGTCTAAATACGACGCCAACCTTTCGAGCTCCATGAAGAGGTGAAGCTTTTTCGTGGTCTGTATAATTATCCATAGCGTAATGGATTTGTGTGGCAGTTTAAAAACCCGTGATGAGATGTAAACTGTTGAACGTGTTGGATTTACGAGACATTCGTAAGAAATTTTACGCACTCGGAAAAAAAATGACCCTTCATTGGATATTCCTATAAAATGTTATTGTCCCTTCCAGGTGTAGTTTATTTAATGGCATTTTGTTCACCGCACGGTTTATGTAGGTACGAAATAACCACCACGATAAGCAGTAAACTGACCAGTTAATGCTTTAAGGCCGCTTGGACCAAAGACCTGCATGGAAGTCATTGTGAGTGAGAACTAACAGTTGCCTACCCACAAAACTATCATTTCCACATTCATCTAACGCAATTTCTTATCCATTCTTCTTCTAGAATTTTAAGAGAACCAGTAACCAATATTTGCCTGTGTATTATTTTTCGTCTTACCCATACCAGGCTGCATGTACTTCACAAACTGATGTTCACTACGCACACAGTTATAATACGTGGCCTGCACCAACCACGAAGTTCCTTATTGTATGTCCTAATTTTATTACTTTAAATGTCGAAATTTCGCCTCTTTTCATGAAGTTCCACTGCTTCTGATTACAACTTGTAATTAGCCCAATTTGATGATGTCTAAATTCCCAGAAGAATTAGTTTCCATTGTGTTCATGCTTTGTGGATTAGTTCTCCTTAACCATGAAGTAAAAACACCAGATATAAACTTTAATTCAGTTTTCGTTACAGTTGTAATGATGTCTTTACATTACAACGTTACAGTCCCAAGAACAGTATCATCCTCCGTTGTTTTACGCATGCGTCCATGCAAAAATACACATACTGAGGCATACAGTAGGTCCTAATGACGCGACAGATTCTACACAGTCATTTTGATGCAGATTTCAGCATATGCAGATGATATGTAAGGATAATTAGGCATTTTTCTTAGTCAAGCGACGATTTTTCAACCTTTTATTTTATACAGTTTGAATGGGAGGATGGTTGTGAATGATTGTTGAATAAAATGGAGTTACACAGAAACAATTTTAAGGCAATATCCAGCAGTTACATAGGAGGCAGTCCGGTCCCCGTGCCGATAATCAAACTAGTGCCTTCCGAAATGCAAGAAATCCAACACGCATTTTGTTATTTCTTTGTGTATGTGTGTGCTGTAGGTGTGAGAAGAGAGAGAGAAGGGGGTGGGTGTTGGTGTTGTGGTCGAAAATTTAATGTGCTTGAGCCAGAGTAATACATTTACAGTTGCACTTAAACTCTACTGGGCAGCCAGAATTTAATCTCAGTTTTTACACCTACTTTGCAGGAGACGAGATCCTGGCAGTGAATGGAGAGGCCCTCCAGGGAATGTCACACGCTGAAGCCATCGCAGCTTTCAAGCGCATTCGCTCTGGGCCAGTCGCGTTGCGTCTGGCAAGAAGACACGTGCTCAGGTACGTCACACAACTATCATGTCATTCCCTGGCACCTGATATCCCATGTAAAGAATGTCCCTTTTATCTTGTCCCTGGGCAGGGCAGCCTTGTCGCATGGAACGCCAGTAGGCGGAGATGCATTTCGTGAGAGCTGCCGTGCTCAGAAATGCGACAAAAGGGACAACCTGTAGTAAACATACTGAAGGAAGAGCACACTGACCACAAAATACTGACTAGAGATAATCGCTGTCTTAGTGCTTGGGGGCTCGATTGAGTTACGTGACTTCGTTAAGACGTGCACGATGGCTCTTCAACCTACCCAGTTTCTAGCCAGTGGGATTTATCCTGTAGGAAGTATTAAACTGGTCACGTCCATCTAAGACTGGGGCTAAGATTGTACGTAAAACTTGTACAGCGCCTGTTAACCGTCACGGTTGGTTTTAGGTGCAGAAGCAAACTTGTTCTACAAATGTATCTACCATGAAAACTAACACATCTACTACATGTTGTTTAAGAGAATTTAGAGGTTCTAGTAGCGGTAGCGATCCAGTCTTGTGGTATGTGAAGCCATGCAGATCAGTATACAGGTGTCAATGTTTCGGAGGGGCTTTCTGCCTCCATCTTCAGGGTAATCCAACCGGCTTTAAAGGAGATGAATCTGCACATTTCCTATTTTACAGTCAATAGAAGACGCGTTTAGTGGGTGCAAATTAAAACTGTAACACTGCCGTGGATGTTAGAGTTTGTGGTTATTTCTGGATCTACTGCAACTGCAGAGATTACATGACGTCAGATGTTTGGTGTATGATCTAATTGTGAGTAGGTGTAATATCGAGGAACGGAACTAACCCTCTGAAACCAAAATTTATGTAGCGAATATTTAATAATTCAGTTCGTACCACACAGAAAACACAGTATTTCAATTACAAAGACCAACAACGTTAATGTTATTTGGAGAAACAATCACTACGTGTTCTGAGAACCATAAAGAAACTTCCACATGGGGTTAAAATGTGTGAGAAAAATGCACATTTATTGATGTTTAAGTAGGCGGCAGACAAGCTGGGCTGCTTGAAAGAGTCAATTAGCCCAGTCTTATGTTTATTGGACCGTGCATCATTGTGATAGTTGAAGAATAAAAGACCAACTTGATGTCACTTGCTATTTTATTTCACTTCTTATGTGCTCAGCATGTTTCGGACATTAATATATCCAT
>Ga0123355_10020578_pt1 | contig 10543 bp, 11 predicted proteins | sample TergutEmb28metaG_3_FD_89872 | JGI IMG/M metagenome (GOLD analysis project Ga0123355, IMG submission 89872) | Embiratermes neotenicus P1 segment gut microbial communities from Petit-Saut dam, French Guiana - Emb289 P1 | ecosystem: Host-associated > Arthropoda: Insects > Digestive system > Gut ... | reverse complement strand
CGGCCCGCGGGGGGGGGGGGGGGGGGGGGGGGCGAGGAACCAGTTGTTTACAGTTGGTTAATAATTGCTCACAAAACTGCCGAGCCTCCCTCTGCCGCCCCTTTGTTGTACACTCGGTGGACGTAGCACAGGCCACGACATTTGCCTCCTTTGTACTGCAGTGTTCATTCTTCACTGCATTATTTTTCCTGGAAAACCTCGCAGATTGTAAGTTCTTGATCAGTTCACCATCGTTACGTTCTAAACTGCAACATGCCAACACCGTGCTAAGCAATCGCTTGGCACATCAGGCACTCATTGTCCTGGCCTTACATAGTCACAAACACAAACCCACAACCCCACATCTGATATAAGCCTGACATCTAACCTAACCCAGGTAAAAGGTAAAGCAATCCCTCAACAGGCCTGGATAGGCCGTGAGGGTTCCAGGAGGTTGAGGCTCCCAGATTTCGATACACTCCACACATGAAGGTGGTAAGGTTTTCAGCACTACGCACCGACCACCTTTACCCCCCAAAAAACTTTCTCGTTTTTGTTAGAAGCTGAGTCGACCACAGTGTGACCGAAAGGATTAGAACCCGCGACCTTCCGGCTTGTAGCGCAGTGTATCTACCAACTGCACCATCGCGTGCCGCCAAACTAACCTAGGTAAATAACCAAATCTTCTGCAAGCACAGACTCCGAAATAATTTAAAGTAGTTTGGTCACACTTTTTATGCCTGTGCGGTGGAATTGTGACGTCACTGTGGGTGAATTTCTAACGTTTAGAAACACTACAGTAAACACTACAGGCAATGTAACTTTGAGCGGCGATCGCGTAACCATTGTTACAGTGGAAAAGCAATCAGTATTACATATTCTGAGTGCGAACTTGAAGCATTAGGTATGCAGCATGCAATGCGCATGCGCCATATTTTCATCTGTGGCCTGCCCAGCTGTACAGTATTTTTCCACATTATCTCATAAGTGGCACGATTTTCTAGGGGTGGGGGTGGGGGTGGGGGGGTAATGGAACATGAAATGTGTGTTTTGATTTCCTCTGCAACTTTGTCTGAAACATTTCTCATTGTAAGAAGAATACAGCGAGATATTGTCATAAATGTACATAGGTTTTCATGTAAAACACACGCTATTCTTGTCAGATTTTAATGAAACTTGAATTTTATCGGCAAAGATGTTCAGATACCAAATTTAATGAAAATGAGTCCAGATTGAGCCTAAATGTTCCATGACCAAGATAACAGTCGCTTTTCGAAGTTTTCCAAACATGCCTAAAAGGGGCAATAATTACGAGTTTTTCACCTTTCAAAATGAAGCGTGAAATGGCTGACAGAGCGAAAAATGGTTAAACGTATCCACTGTGACATGAACTGTCATATTTCTGATGCCGTCTGTGTCAAGCAGCAAGAGACCAAAACACACATACGCCAGCAAGTTAGACGTACTTGTGGCTAAATACTCAAATTAATAAAATTGGCTGTACGTCATGTCAACGAAGCGAGATTCTTGGGGTGGGAAACAATATGAATATAAAGATTTGTAAAGAATGGGTAAACAGTGGATTAACTTGTTGTGGCGAAAATAGACAGCAACAGTTGATGATGACATAAAAATTTCTTACAGAAACAGAGAAAAACAACCAGTTTCTTGAAACATTGTGTTACAGATGTTTATCTCGCGAATATGTCACAACTGCAAACATTTTTCACACGGCATACAGAAATTAAATGGCACTGACATGGGACGACCTCTTCAGTCAAAGAACGCCTGCGTTAACATCGTCATTACTTACTTAAGTAAGTACTTACTTACTTACTCCATGGAGCAGAGTCCTTCTTGAGAAGCTAATGGGTTCACAGCTAGTCAAGAATTTCCCCGCATTTTATGGAAACCGAAGGTTCAATACCGCATTCACAAGCGCTCGCAAACTAAGCCAGATCAATCCAGCCCGCGTCCCCATCCCACTTCCTGAAGATCGATCTTAATATTATCCTCCCATCTACGCCTTGGTCTTCCAAGTGGTCTCTTTCACTCAGGTTTCCCCACCGAAACCCTGTATACACCTTTACTCTCCCCATTCGTGCTACATGACCCGCCCGCTTCATTCTTCTCGATTTGATCATCCGAAAAATATTGGGTGATTAGTACAGATCATTAAGCTCCTCAATATGTAACTTTCTCCATTTCCCTGTTATCTCGTCCCTCTGAGGCCCAAATATTACCCTCAACACCCGATTCTCAAACACCCTCAGCCTGCGTTCCTCCCTCAATGTGAGTGACCTCGTTTCACACCCATACAAAACAACAGGCAAAATTATAGTTCTGTATATCTCTATATCTGTAAATTTTTGGATAGCAAGCTGGAAGACAAAATATTCTGCACCTAATAATAGCAAACATTCCCTGACTTCAGTCTCCTCTTAATTTCTTCCTGAATATAATTGTGATTTGTTAAAGTTCTTCCCAAATATTTCAACTCTTCCACCCTTTCAAAGGAACTGTTATCAATCTTTATACTGTGACTTCATCCTGCATCCTGATTTCGAGACATGATCATGTACTTAGTTTTATCAACATTTACTTCTAGTCCAAACTCCTTACTAGTAACTACTAAAGCTTCTGCGTTTTTCTTTATAATATGTATGCTCCCACCCAATATATTAACATTATCAGCATAAACCAAAAGCTGATGCGCATCATTTAATCGCAAGCCATCCTGGTTTACCTGAACCCTCCTAATGGCGTATCTAAAGGAAAGTTGCGTAACAATATCATCAACGTATTAGTGATAACATGGGGTGGTGAGGGGGGAGAGGTCTGATGAAATTTCTATTTGAATAGTAAAACTGACAGTCAAACACACCGAGAACAAACATCTACGTTAATGGTGTATGTTTCACTTTGTGCCTTGGATACTGGAATGAGGCCTTCGGTAAAGGTGTCTTGGGCTTGACAAAATTCGAAATTGTTACCGGAAAAAGAATTATTGAGTCTTTGTTGTGCGGTTTTCAGTTAAGCAGAATGGTGTAAAACTACTTAAGAACTCACGTAGGAAGGCATAGAATACACAAAAGGAAGGTTAGGAGAGTCCTTAAAGAAAATCGGGAAATCAAAGTAATGCATGGCCAGTATATTAGAAGTGCACACAGACAGCTTATTGGCGGAGAAGACAGGCCTGTCGAGGGGAGATCTGAATGGAGACACTGAGAGTGAAATAATGGAGGCACAGGATCAGGCATTACAAATCAAATATCGTGCAATAAAAATATTACAAACAGAAACTGACAGCGAATGAAGACGTCAACAATTTGAAGAGACAGCAGAACACGTCATATCAGCACGCCAAGTACCGGCAAAATTAGAGTACATTAAGAGACGTGATGGAGAGCGTGTGCTGAACTGCACTTTAACATTTGCAAGGAAATGGGAGGAAAATTAAACAATGTAAGGATGTAAGGACACCCACATGCCATTTCATCTCCTCCTATTCAATCCCGTTTCAACTCTCAGCTCTCCTTCCTCGGTCTCTACACCAATCAACACATACAGACCTAGTCAAGTGTACGTAGTACCTTAACCACCACAGCAAACGACTCTCTCACTCCCTCCTTCTCTATCTACTTCTACGAACAAACAAAAAGCAAAGCAAAACCAAGCCAAGCCAATCAAAGCCAATCAAAGCCAAGCCAAGCCAAGGTGTTAACTAAGGACGGGGACTTGCGCGAAGCGCTAGTCGACGTCCCCCCTGTCTGAAGAAATTCCTGCGTTTGACCGCATTGCTAGGCTCAGTAACAGACACCTAAACTCTAACCGGGGAATATGCTTGCGCTAAAGATTTTGAAGTCAGGCTGATGGCCTTGACTGATATTCCCAAAGACTAGGGCCTAGGCTGCCCAGGACTAAGTATGGGTGTAATAAACTTTGGTTGGTTGGCTGTCTGGGTTCCGAGCCCAGACTGGCTCTGTCGCGTATTTATGCGACGTTTGTCAGGCGCTTAGGTGAAGCCACCGCTCCTGGGGGAGGGGAGTGAAGGCCGTGCCCCGACTTTGCATCGAATACCCTGGAATTTGCCTTACAACAGGAAAATCACGGAACACCGCAGTAAGTGTAACCGAATGGCGTGCGGCTGTTCAGCGCCGAACACGATTCGTGTTGTCGCCTTGGCCATTGCGGGCGATGACCTCGACTGGCCTGATGCCCCCTTCCGCCCTTGGCTTTCGCGTCAGATGACGGGGTCAAACCTCGGTCAGCTGAAGTATCTGACGAGAAGCCCTACTAGGGGGGTCCCCATATCAGCTAACTTTGAGTCAAAGCTCTCGGTCAGGGCTATGATATGGTCGGAAAACAGCGGAAGTCCAGATCCTTGTGTATCATTATGTTACTTACGTAACAAAGGACACCAGTAGTGAGGCGCAAACACTTGGATTGTAACACCTGTAACTTCCGGACTTGGGATCGGGCAACGGACCTCCACGCGGGGCATGCTAAGTCCACCAGGGGCCGGATGAGCAGCTTATATAGCAGGACTCCGTTCCTGACGGATAGATCACTCTTCCTATTCAGGACGGGGCCCAGCATACCCATCCTTTGAGCAGTCCTCTTCCTGACCTGGTCGATGTGAGGCGACCAAGTGAGTCGTGTATCTAGGGCCACCCCCAGAAAACGAGTAGTGTCGACACATTCGATTGGTTTCCCGAAGTGTGTTACTAGTCGGGGCTGGATAAAGCGCCGTCCGGCACGCGCGAAGACTATCGCGGTCCTCTTAGAGACATTAATGGTGATTCTCCATTCACTCAAACACAGTTGGAGGTCGTTGAAGTATGACTCCAGGTAGCTGACAAGCATCGTCGGCTTGCGGGACGTGGCTATGATGGCCGTGTCATCGGCGTAGAGGGCTAGCTCGAAGTGATGCGAGGGTGGGGCATGTTGTTGACGTACAGACTGAAAAGGACAAGGGGGATCAATTCCCCGAGCTACTGCAGTCCGCATGCCTCGACGAGATGACGTGGCCGTCTGGAGGGACACTTCGAACGACCGATACCTGAGTTAGAATGAGATTATATGGACTATGTAAGACGGGAAGTTGAGGAGCGTTAGCTTGTAGAGGAGGCCATCGATCCAGACGGTATCGAATGTTTTGGCCACGTCGAGAAAAACTGCGCCGGTAAGCCTCTTTTCGCCGAAATTCCTGTTTATTCATTCAACGAGGCGGGCCAGCTGCAAGGACGTGCTATGTCTGGGTCTGAACCCAAACTGCTCGACTCGCATCAGTCCACGTTCGTTTACTACATGTAAGATCCTAGCTAGTAGGGTCTTCTCAAATGATTTACCAATCCTGTCCAAGAGACTAATGGGCCGATAGGAAGAGGGCAGTGCTGGATCCTTCCCCGGTTTAAGGAGAGGTATCACTCGAGCGTGACGTCTCACGGCCTCCGATACCGGCCGGCATTCAGGATGAGATAGCCCGAAAAACATGGCTGCGGACACAGTGGCAAAACACCAGGGACCCCACAATGAAAGCCGAAGTCAACCGCCTACAGTTGCGGTGACCCGCCGGCTCAACGAGTGGAGAAACGACCAGTGGAGCGCTACACTCGATCCTGAAGATGAATCGCTGTGGAGGATGACAAAGCGGGTGATAAGAATTCCTACTCCATCTCCCCTCCTCGTCACCACAAGGGGAATCGCTCTCTCAGGCTCTGAGAAAACCGAAGCCCTTCCAGACAATCTGGAGGCTCAGTTTCAGCCTGTGATCGATCATTCGGTCTCGTCACTTATTTGGACGGTTGAAGTGGCGCTGAGTTCTTTCTTCTTAAGCCCCGCCAGCGAATCCCAGTTAACCACCCTGACGAGGTTCACGAAGCCATCAGTGTTCTCAAGGTCAGCAAGGCTCCGGGCCCGAACGGTATACCGAACAGGGTATTGAAGCAACTTCCCAAGCGAGCGGTTTCCCTCCTCGCCCGCATCTTCAACGCAGTTCTCCGCACCCATCACTTTCCCCACCTTGGCAGCGCGCTCGAGTGATCTCTGTCCTTAACCCGGGGAAGGATCCCGCACTGCCCTGTTTCTATCGGCCCATTAGTCTCTTGGACACGATTGGTAAATTATTTGAAAAGATCCTATTAGCTAGGATCTTACATGTAGTAAATGAACGCGGACTGATGCGAGACGAGCAGTTTGGGTTCAGACCCAGACATAGCACGTCCTTGCAGCTGGCCGATCTCGCTGAAAGAATAACCAGGAATTTCGGCGAAAAGAAGCTAACCGGCGCAGTTTTCCTCGACGTGGCCAAAACATTCGATACCGTCTGGATCGATGGCCTCCTCTACAAGCTAACGCTCCTCAAATTCCCGTCTTACATAGTCCATAAATCTCATCCTACCTCAGGGATCGGATGTTCGAAGCGTCCTTCCAGACGGCCACGTCATCTCGTCGAGGCATGCGGACTGGTGTAGCTCGGGGCGGGGCGGTTGATCTCCCCTATACTTTTCAGTCTGTATGTCAACAACATGCCCCACCCTCGCATCACTTCGAGCTAGCCCTCTACGCAGACAACACGGCCATCATAGCCACGTCCCGCAAGCCGATGCTGATTGTCAGCTACCTGGAGTCATACTTCAACGACCTCCAACTGTGGTTGAATGAATGGAGAATCGCCATTAATATCTCTAAGAGCACCATGATAATCTTCGAGCGTGCCGGACGGCGCTTTATCCATTCCCGTCCAGTAACACACTTCGGGAAACCAACCGAATGTGTCGACACTACCCGTTATCTGGGAATGACCCTAGACACACGACTCACCTGGTCGCCTCACATAGACCAGGTCAGAAAGAGGACTGCTCAAAGGATGGATATGCTGGGTCCACTCCTGAATAGGAAGAGTGATCTTTCCGTCACGAACGGAGTCCTGCTATATAAGCAGCTCATCCGGCCCCTGATGGACTATGCGTGCCCCGCGTGGAGGTCCGCTGTCCGCTCCCATGTCCGGAAATTACAGGTGTTACAATGCAAGTGTCTGCGTCTCGTTACTGGTGCCCAATTGATACGTAAGTAACATGCAGATACACGTGGATCTGGGTGTTCCGCTTTTTGCCGACCACATCATAGCCCTGGCCGAGAACTTGACTGAAGGTTAGCTGATGTGGGGAACTCACCAGTACGGCAACTCGGCAGATATTTAAACTAACCTAGGGTTGTCCCCGTCGCTTGCCGCGAAAGCCAAGTGTGGCAAGGGACAGGAGGCCAGTCGAGGCCAACGCCTGCGATGGCCAAGTCGACAAAACGAATCGTGTTCGGCGCTGAATAGCCGAGCGCCATTCGGTTACCCTGAATGCGGTTTAACTTGATTTTCATGTTGTAAGGCAAATGCCAGGGTATTCGATGCAAAATCGGGGCACGGCCCGCACTTCTCCCCCCCCAGGCGTGGCGGCTCCACCTAAGCGCCTGACAAACGTCGCATAACACCCGTATGCGACAGAGCCAGTCTGGGCTCGGAACCCAGACAGCCAACCAACCTAATTTTATTAATCCCCTACTTAGTCCAGGGCAACCTAGGCCCTAGTCTTTGGGAAGATCAGTCAAGGCCCTCAGCCTGACTTCAAAATCGTTACCGTTAGCATAATTCCCTGTTAGAGTTTAGGTGTCTATTACTGAGCCCAGCTATGCGGTCAAAAGCAGGAGTGGCTGACAGGGGGACTTCGACTTGCGCGAAGCGCAAATCTCCGCCCCCAGTTAACAGTTTGGCTTGGCTGAACGAGATTCATTCATTCGGAAAGGAGGAACCGACAACACACATCAAGAAAGGACTCATCAAGACAGGAGACCCGACTCCCGACTGCCCGGCCACGTAGCCCCGTGGACCGGGCACACCAACGCTCATTCGGGACATCCAGCAGCAGCCCATCAGCACCAGTCGCAGCCGCCTCCGTACCCCCGCGGACCACCGGCCAATCAACCGCGTGATCAGCGGTTCATTATTGCCCGCGGCCTACCGGAGGCCTCGTCACGACATGGCAACGCAGCTCAACACCGCGGTCAACACCACTCAACATCAGACGACAAAATAACGGGAAGTAGGCCGCGACCTCACTTATCAGACTGTACGACAACTTTTGACATTAATAAATATTTATATATATATATACATATGTGTGTGTGTGTGTGGTACTGTAGTTGTCAATCCAACACAACCTTACAGTACGTCCATAACAACAAACACCGGTATGACCATGTAGCGATATCAGTCGAAACAAGTCCTGAAGGTAAGGCAACTGTATTGTGGAACCCACAGTGCAAACTGGCAACAAACCGGACATCATAACGTGTGATAATGATAAAGGAACCTGCATGTTAATAGATGTTGCAATTCCTGCAGACTGAAATGCATGAAGAAAGAAGCTGTGAAGATTCAGAAATAGAAACATTACAATAAAAATACAGCACATGTGGTATGTAAAAACAAGAGTGATACTGGTAATAACAGAAGCAACTGGAACCATTTCAAAACCACTCAGATAATGCCTGGGCAACATACTGGGAAAACACAAATTCAAGAAATTACAGAAAATAGCCACACTGGGCACTGCACACATACTGCAGGAAGTGCTGATGTAAAAGTACAAAAATATATTTAATGGGCAAAATAACAGTACATGTAGCACAAATTGTAAATACAGAACAACTACAATACTATATACCCTTGAAACATGGTTTGTTTCAGGTATATAATTGTAAATACCCTGCATAAAGCTGATAACAAGGATGATGATGATGATGATGATGATAACAATAATAATAATAATAATAATAATAAACGAATTTGAAACAAATAGGATAGGGGGGTACAGACTGAATTAATCTGCCTCAGGAGAGGGAGCAGTAGTGAGTTGATGCAAACATATAACAAATATTTGGGTTTGATAAAAGGCAGGAAATTTCTTGCACAGCTGAGGAACTAACAGTTTTTAGAGAAGGAATCTGCTCCCTAAGTCAGTTAGTGATACCGATGAAGACGTCACGTAAATTTATATGTAAACGCCACGATGTCCCAAGTTCTTGGACTGTAACAGGACTTTCATTTTACGGACTGTGCATACATATTACAAGCTGCACATTTTGAAAAGTAGAGTACAGTACAGTAATACTGCAACATGATGCTGAAATGTAGTATTACTCACCTTAATCGACTCAGCCACTGAACTCAAAGCCACAATGTAATGTTGCACATCAAGTGAGAATTCAGAAGCACTGTGACCATATGCTGATTTTGACATCAAGTCAGTAACGAGCACAAAACAGCACCTTGCAGCGAAATATGCAATAAAAGTATGTAACTGAATTCAGAGTACAAGTTAGTATCTGTGGGCAGGGCTAATGACAAATATGATATGTTTTAATGAGTTCTTAATGATGTGACTTGCATTAGCTGACTGATAAAGTCCCTGTGCATGCGAGTGGTCAGCCGTATACACCTCTGCTCTTCCCCATACGTGCTACATGCCCCGCCCATCTCATTCTTCTCAATTTTATCACCCGAACAATACTGGGTGAGTACGGATCATTAAGCTCCACATTATGTAGTTTTTCCCCACTCCCCTGTTATCTCATCCCTCTTAGGCCAAAATATTCTCCACATCAACTTATTCTCAAACACCCTCAGCCTACGTTCCTCCCTCAATGTCAGCGACCAATTTTCACACCCATTCAAAACAAAAGGCAAAATTATAGGTCTGTCAGTGTCATATACTATGGTCACGCATTGCTTAACAACAGGGATACGTTCTGAAAAATGCGTCATTAGGCGATTTCTTCAGTGTGAATGTCATAGTGTACATAACACAAACCTAGATAGTATAGCCTACTACACTCCTAGTCTATATGGTATAGCCTATTGCTCCTGGACTACAAACCTGTACAGCACATTACTGCACTGAATACTGTAGGCAATTGTAACACAATGGTATTACAATAATATAATATTATAATCTTATGGGACCACCATCATATATGCGGTGTGTTGTTGAACGAAACGTCATTATGCGGCGCATGACTATATTGACGTTAGAATGGGAAACTGCTGACCATAAAATGTATGAGAAAATGAGACATCTTATGCATGACAAGCAAACTTTTTGCACTTATAAAGAAACAAACATCATAAACAACAAATAGTATTAATCTTCATTTATTTTCAGTCATGCTTCTGTCAATCCATACAACCATACATTACCATCACAAATACAAAATTACTGATTCTGTAAAACCAGAATTGTTTTGAAGGCAAGAAAATTCAGTTTTGGAGCCACACACACAATTCTATGTCTGCTCAGATTTACCAGAGCAAAATTCACATGCTTTCTGTATTGTTCTGAAATCAACTCACAAAAATGCTGAGCTTCAATGGACAGAATGTGAAATGTTATAAAAGAAAAACAACCACTAACTCACCTCCTGAAAAAAAAAAAAAAAAACAAACCAAAAACAAACCTACAACTTTATTACTAATAAATCCATTACAAAATTATAACTTTATTTTCAAAAT
>Ga0123355_10020577_pt1 | contig 10544 bp, 8 predicted proteins | sample TergutEmb28metaG_3_FD_89872 | JGI IMG/M metagenome (GOLD analysis project Ga0123355, IMG submission 89872) | Embiratermes neotenicus P1 segment gut microbial communities from Petit-Saut dam, French Guiana - Emb289 P1 | ecosystem: Host-associated > Arthropoda: Insects > Digestive system > Gut ... | reverse complement strand
TACGCAGACACCAAAGAAGTCCACACTTTTCTCTGGCCAATATCTCCGTAACCATTGAACTTTGGATATAAGTGTTTTGGGTTATATCGGTATAGTTTGACCTAAGGAACACTCTCCCGAAGTCTGGCACATTCCTCCTGGGACACCCTGTATAGGAAGGGCGGTGGCTAAAGATTGAAATCATGTCCTGAAAACATCATTATATTCCACAAGGCAAAATAAATGGCACTGCAATCATAAATTTAACCTTCTTACATGAAATTCTTTTTTGTACGGAAGGTCTCTGTAAATACTATACATATTACGCACGACATAGTGCCCTGTTATATTAGAAACCTCATGGCCCACTCTCGACAGTAGCAATGCGGAATCTACAAGTTTTAAACTGCACTGGAAGAAACCACAATATCTGGTATTTCTCCAGTCATGTTGCAATCCTGATGTAAGCAGTGCTTAACGATATGCGAACATTAAGCAAGATTATTTTTTAAATAAAAGGAACAATACAGTGGGCATGACTATGTTAAAAACCTACCTTCAACATCCTTAACGTGTGATGTGCACACATGCCCAACATCCTTCACATGTGATGTGCACACATATGCAACATCCTTCACTTGTGATGTGCACACATGCACAACATCCTTCACATGTGATGTGCACACACGTGCAACGTCCTTCACCTGTTATGTGCACACACACGCAACATCCTTCACATGTGATGTCACACATGCGCAACATCCTTCACGTGATGTGCGCACATGCACAACATCCTTCACATGTGATGTGCACACACGCACATCCTTCACATGTGATGTGCGCACACGTGCAACATCCTTCACATGTGATGTGCACGCACGCGCAACATCCTTCACATGTGATGTGCACACATGCACAACATCCTTCACATGTGGTGTGCACACACGCGCAACATCCTTCACATGTGATGTGCACACATGCACAACATCCTTCACATGTGATGTGCACACATGTGCAACATCCTTCAAATGTAATGTGCATACATGCAGCTTCCTCCGTTTCTTACTTCCACAGACATGAACTGAACTGGAGGGGCACACAATAGGTTATCATACATAAAAAGAAGAATTACAAATTGTGGTCAAGTTTTAATATAATTAATTAATTAATATTTCTTACAGAACTAGATCATAATTAGGGATGTAGTAGTAACTGCTCCTTCACATACGCACTTACCCACCATCACCTCTTAATGAAATTATGCCGAAATATGCTTAACTGTGCTTCAGATATCACAACCTTCATAAGAAGATATTGGCTGTCTTTAGGATCAGCTGTAACTTCTGTCACAGCTGCATTCTTGTATAGCCATCTGCAATATAAAATGAATGATATTAATCCTGACGGATAGGACCAATACATACTTGAATTCAGGAAACACTTAGTTTGAATCTCAACCAAGCTACCACCTATCCTGAGACCTTCATGGTTCTTTTGCCTTCTCTTTCATTAGTGCTTCAGAAACTAATCCACGTGACAACAACATGACACTGAAAGTAGACAGGCAATGTACGTATAACATAACATCATGGCGTGTTCATATAACTATTGTTGCTATGGAAATGCAACAGTGTGTATTGTTGAACCACATCACCTTCAACAATATATAACTTTTAAGTGTTTTCATGAAAGTGCATTAATGTGTTCCCTTTGCATTTTCGTCAAGGAACTAAATATTTAATACAGCCATTAACAATATAAGCAAGTGTTAAAAATCCTACTATAATAGAGACAATAAGGTTAAATAGATTACGTTGGTTTGGGCATGTACAGAGAATGGAAGAAAATAGAATTTGGGAACAAGACTGAGAGGTAAACCAAGAAATAGATGGCAAGATGAGGTTATAGAGGATGGAAGAATAGTTGGTGGAGAAGGGTGGCAGAAAAAAGTACATAACAGAGAATAATGGAAGAAGCTCCTGAGAACAGCAAGGAATCGTCACATTCTGCACATGCCAGTGGAATGAATTAATCAACAATATAAATGTACTTAGGTCTTCATGTAAAGTACCTGATAATTTGTCCTGTTTTTAACCACATTTGTATTTTCTTGAGAGATTTTAATAGAAGTCTCCAATATCAAATTTCACAAAAACCTGTCCTGTAGGAGCCAAGCTGGTATGTGCCGATGGATGGATGATGAGGCATGACAGAGCTAACAGGCACTTTTCATGCGTAATTTCAGGCTTGTACCATGAAGAAGATGAGAGCTGCGCTCGTGGGTTATCACACAGCAAATAGTGGCAATTTCTTGCTGATTTCTATATTTCTATAGTCAAACCAACTAGATGCACCAATATATCAAATTATTTCATTTTGGAATGACACTCCACATGTTTCGGACGGTCTTTCCTTCTATCGTCAGGAGTTCAAGACTGTAAATACACCAACAGGAGTATGTACAGTCTTGAACTCCTGATGATGGACGGAAAGACCGTCCGAAACATGTGGAGTGTCATTCCAAAATAAAATAATTTGATATATTGGTGCATCTTGCTAGGATCTCTCGTGTCGTTGCAGATGGAGGCATCTGGCAGCTAAAGTGGGAACGTCTAAAGGCGGGGGAAAGCAATGGCAAACTACACCCAAGAACTTGCCCAGGATGCAGTGTGTCAGAGCCATACCGGTCACATGACTGGGCTCTGGTTCCTGCCAAGCCCGGCCTTCAAGGCTGAATACTAATGAATGAATGATTGGTGCATTAGTTGGTTTTACTATAGAAGTATATTACGATGCACGATCCTATGAACGTCAAATTCTTACTGATGTTTTGGGACAAACTATCAGTCCCATCTTCAAGGGTCAAGTAAGGAATTACCACTACTCGCTGCATAAGAACCCAGAAGAGCACAGTTCTCAGGCACTTTGACTACATGATGGCACCTCATAATGAAACTTGAACATGGCAAAAGTGTTCATATAACCAAAACTGGCTAAACTCCATGTGTGGCATGTCTTTGTCACTGTGGTATGTCCAATCAGTTACCTTACTTCTTCTCCGCCCATTCGCACTCGTACAACTAGAGAACGCCTTCCAGTTACTTTAAGCATAGTTCTATCAAGCTGCATGACTAAATCATCCAACCCTGTAAGAAAGTAATATAACTGTCCATGGAAATACAGATACCTGCCAGATAATGCCTCCCCTCATACCATGAAACTGTTACAAAAATCAATGCATAGTCAACAAACGTCTATCAATGGACTGTAACATTCTGTACTGTCTATATCAGCACTCAAGTTAAACATGAAATTTACTATGGAATCTGAGGTTCTTGTGCTGGTGGGTGTTTATTAACCTTTTGGCGCCGGAATTATTTTTTTAAATTTTAGCACACACTGTATATAAAATGTGAATAAAACAGGAACCAAATAGGTTAGAATTATGAAACAAACTGCATTTTGAAGAGAAAAAAAAAACAGAGAGTATACAACATGTTTAAAATATTCAGTACCTATATTTCTTGAATAAATATATAAAATGCAACATTTAGAGGTAAGCGGTGCGGTACGACCACTATAGGGGTCATTAGGCGTCAAAGGGTTAAGATTACATGCTTCTGGCATGTGACAGCATTACAGCCTTGTGGACTGTGATCTTAACAACTACAGAAAAATACATAACCGTTGCACTCCGCTATCAGAGCCTCCACTACCAACCTATGTATTGACAAATCACTTACACCAATGCATGGACAAGACAAACATATTGTAATACCTACTTACTGAGATGCAGCATTTCGTAATCTTTGGGAATACGAATTTGGTTTCACTTGCAAATCACATTTCATTGCAGTCTGTTTCTGTATGGTTTTATACACCGTGGTTTTGCTTCCAGTTTGTAAAGAACAGAAAAAACTGCATACATCGCAGTAAAAGATTCTAGGTATTTAACACACCATGTTTACCGAAATACAAGGTGACCTTACAATGCATATGACTGTCTTCACAATCTTCAGTTATCAAGAAAATACTTGAACTTCGTGCAAGATTATACGGCAACCTCCTCATTTTCCAGATAATGAATTAGGAAAAAAATTCTTGGCTTATATTCAGGTCAATACATTAATTTAAATGTAAGACAATAATTACAGTACTTATCTACAGATGATACTCCACATGTTATCGACTTGCCATGTTACATGCATGAATATTTATGAATAGCAAACTAACCTAATCCTACAAGCATGTGAGACACAAAGCTGTCATAGCAGTGAAGCACGTGATTCCGTTCACAGAATTAGACTGTGTTTGAAATGTGATGGCACATACGCAGAAACCAGATTTCTTCTTTTGGCGAAATGGACGAGTCCATTTAAATCAGCGGGGGCGTCAGTTCAATCGACTATTGGCAGCCGAGGTGTGCACATCAGCGGTAGTAATGCTGGATACACCATGTTCCGAGGTAGTGTGAAGGGTACTGGCTACCCACTCCATTCACCAGTTTCCCCTTCACTTCCCCTCCTCTGCATCACCGTGTGTCATCACATTTCAACTGCAGTCTACTCTCCGTATACCAGACCTGCAGTATCAGTAACTTAACAACTGTAAGGCCACGCAATTTCTGGTAGAGACCAATTGAAATGTGATGGCACACATGCAGAAACCAGAATTCTTCTTTCGGCGAAACGGACGAGTCCATTGAAATCGGCGGGGGCGTCAGTTCAGTCGACTATTGGCAGCCGAGGTGTGCGCATCAGTGGTAGTAATGCTGGATACACCATGTTCCAAGGTAGTGTGAAGGGTACTGGTTACCCACTCCATTCACCAGTTTCCCCTTCACTTCCGTTCCTGTGCGTCACCATGTGCCATCACATTTCAACTGGACTCTACTACGATGTGTCACGTCTGTCATTAATACTGACTTACCCTGATTAGTGACTGATGATACAAGTACATTGCAATTAAAATCTTCAGTTGGTGTGTTTTCTGGCAGGAGATCCATTTTATTACCCACAACAAGTATATTATCTAGCAGGTCTGAACTTAGGTTCAAAGATTTTAGAGTCTTTGTTACTGTCTCTGCTTGTGCTTTGTAGTCAGGATGGCTGACATCACATACATGAATAACAATATCCTGTACAGAAAAAAAGAACTGGTGATTGAAACCATATAATCCTGAAGGTAGATGTGACTGTTTTGTGATTCTGATATCTACTACAGAGTCTACAATCTGAATGATCACTACAAAGAACCCATGAAAGCACTTGTGTTTATTCTGACTTCACATATGCGCACACACAACCACAATCTGTAAATATTTTTAGGAAAATATTGCATATACCAACAGTGTAAATTCAGTAAGCAAGCCCACCATTACGTGATATTTGTTTGTTATTTTTCTTTTATTTTATGACACTTTCAGTTTTCTAATAAATGGCGAACTGATGGAATGATCACAATAGAGGAGAACTGATGTATTTAAAAAAAAAAAATCTGTCCCCGTCCCATTTTGTCTACCACAAATCCCACATGCGTGAACTGCCCTGGTACACAGCCCAGGTCTCCACAGTATGGCCAGTTGGTAACTGCCTTAGGTATGACGGTCCAATATAACATTCTCACTTACAACATAATCACTAGCCACATCACGTGCGAAATGACGGTATATTGTCCCAATCACTGTCACATCTAAAGTTATTTTACAAAAATAGAGTACGGAGTCTCCATGCCTTATCACAATAACGACTGGGTGATCCCTGCTCCTGCTGAATGCTACTCTACATGATCGCCCTTTTATAACTTGGTTGTCCTGACATTACTCAGTCTGGTAGGTGAACCTCTTTCATGAGACAGGTGTGGTTCATCAAATCATATATAGTTTTACTTATTTTCTTTTTTAATTTTTATTTTATTTATTCATTTTATTCTTCATGTAAAGTGAAAGGCGTGCTGTATCCGGTTAAACAACGAAATCATTTTTTTATTACAATAACCCAGTCACTTGTACTCCCTCACTCACACCTCTTGTACACAACTGACTTCCTTACTGGACTGCTAGTGTCCATTGTCCGCAGCTAACATTTCCTCGTTTAAATCTCTCCCTGTACAACCCCTCCTACCTATCACCAGTGGTTCCTGAACATACATTGACAGATTGAACCCAAACCGTACGGCCATGAACCGTCCATAACTGATGCCAGCAAACCTAAGAAACAAATACCGTATATTCTCGAATGTAATCCACACCCATTTTACAGTTTCAGAAGGCTAAAAAATCAGATGCGGATTAGATTTGTGGTCGTGAGCTGGATTTTGGAAAAATGATAGAGCCACTGTATGTGCCGTAAGAACAATACAATAATTTATTATTTCATAATATATTTTATAATATTATATATTATATAATATTTATAATTTATTATTCATCATACTCGCCGCCATCACTCATGACTGAATTGTTATCCGTCACCCGGTCACTATCATCTTTATCTTCACAATTGTCCTCCCATAGAATGTCATCTTCAGATCCATCCAAAGTATTGCTTATGCAACACTTCTTGAAAGATCTGACGATAATGTTCTCCGGGATGGCTTTCCATGCAGCCAACACCCACCGCGCTACTTCTTAAGGCGGTTGAAGGAAAGGTGCAGATTAGAACTGAGAACTAACTTTTTTTCTGTTCAAGAAATCGGCAAAAACTAGTGCGGATTAGATTCGAGAATGTACGGTATACCAAAAATGATCAGCTACACTACCAAGCACACTACACAATACCTACAGCGAGCAAGGCATCCTCTAATGTAGCCACAAATGACTCAATGAGATTGGAAGGGATGTCAGAAATGAAGCCCACTGTATCAACATACAGCACCTTCAGATGAGATGGTAACACACCACCATGAGCTGTGACATCTAATGTGGCGAACAGGTGGTCCTTGGGCTCCAAATCTCTCTCCCCAGTCAAAGCCTTTATTAAAGAAGTTTTCCCTAGAAATAAAATATGAAGCACAGATGATGACAAATTGCATTTTAAGCCACTGTACTGTAAGGGAAATTGCTTATACTGCAATTATGTCACACTGTATACTGCAACTCTTAAGAATATGTAATGTGAATTTGGCTCAGACAATAAATATTGTTTAGAATGTTCCTGTAATTAAGTATAGCTTTACGTAACTTCATCTTCCATACACAAACATGGTAAAAACACTTCATTATCCAACAGATGCACAAATATAACTCGTAGATACAATTAGAATTATTACAAAATATTTAAAAATATTTAAAAATGCTCCAACATGTTTTGGATCACAAGGGATCCATCATCAGGGAGCTTTATACAGTGCTTGGCTAAAATTGCATTAACGGTTCTATCTTGTCCGCTGACATGGACGTAGTCGGTGTTATGGCAGCATATTTGCCTGTGGTGCATGTGTGCACTGCACTGTCTAGAGTGCCTCTCTAGACAGTGCAGTACACACACACACACACACACACACATCGGGTTACAATATGCTGCTGTAACACCGACTACGTCCATGCCAACGGACACGATAGAACCATTACTGTAATTTTAGCCAAGCACTGTACAAGGCTCTCTGATAATGGATTCCTTGTGATCCGAAACATGTTGGAGATTTTTAAATATTTTTAAAAATTTAGAATAATTCTAATTGTATCTACGAATTATATTTGTGCATCTGTTGGATAATAAAGTGTTTTAATCATCACTGATGCACGGTACAAACATGAAGGAAAAAAAAAAACATGGTAAGACCGTCAAATAACGTGTTATTACATTGCGAACTTGAATAGTTGCCTATAAAATTACTTCCTCTTCATCTCAGGAGAGCAGTCACATATTCAGTAAAATTAACTAAGTGGGCAGATGTATAACTTAAGAAACTGCTATTTTAGCTGCAATACACAATCCACTTGCAATCAATCCAGCCAACTTAACAGTATTAACATACAGTGATGTCTCATATTTGAAAACTATATTAGATTGTGATATTATGAATTTAATAAATCAATACCAGCATTTGTGTATCCAACAACAGCAATTACTGGGTACTCCAGCCTCTGCCGTTTATTACGCAGCAGTGTCCTTTGAGCACGTACTTTATCCAACATGCGTTTTAGCTTCACTTCTCGATTATTCAAGATCCTTTTGCGAATTTCAATATGAGTTTCACCAGCGCCTCCTATGGATGCTGCAGCACCTCCATGATGATCCACAGCACCTTCAACTAGGCCTTTTATTCTCATCCTGCAAAAGGTGCCTTCCCGTTGTCAATGCAGAACAATCCCACCAACACATGACTTTAAAAACACATTCCCTGACACATATTTCACGAGTTCTATGTTTTAATGTAAATCCAGTACCTTGGTCCTATTCTCCATAATTATGAACTTGTGAAATGAAATCTTCAGTTAATAACTCTGCATATGGCCATTTAAATGTCAGGTTTCTGCTGTGGTCAGAGTACTATTCTATAAAACGCCCACCGCAGGACAGTGTTTTCCTGTTCAGATGGAAAGGGCATATATTTAATGCAGCGACATTGTCCCATTCATCTGTTACAGGTTAACTGTGTCAAAATGGAATAAATTTGTTTCACAAACAGTGGGTCTCCACATCACAGTTGAAGGAACAAAAATTCAGTTCGTACTGACAATGTTCATAACCTACAAGACTTGAATGCAATCAGTTCCTGTGGAAAACTTAAATCCTACTTAGGGCATGCATCTGGAAGGGATAGAATAATGCTTCATATACTGGATAAAAAAAAGCACTTTCTTCATGTGGGCCAGGTAGCTCAGTTGGTATAGTGACTGACTACGGGCTGGACAGTCCAGAATCAAATCCCGGTGGGGATGAGATTTTCCGCCTGTCCAGACCGGCTCTGGGGCCCACCCAGCCTCCTTTAAAATGGGTACCGGGTCTTTCCCGGGGGTGAAGTGCAGCCAGGGCATGCTGCTAACTACTCACCCCCTCCTAGTACGGTGGTCATGGAAGAGTAGAGCTATATCTCTACCCACCCTCTGGGCCACACCAGACCTGTAACAGCATCACTTTACCTTTACTTTCTTCATATATGTCAAATTCAAATCCATAAGTTGATCAAATGTGCCAATTTGTGATACAAAGTACACCTAACGAATTATATTTCTTCAGATGAAGCACAGAAACAATGGAATTCAATATTCCAGCTTAGGACATATTTCTCAACCCATACCCTTAACCAGAATATAATACCTTCTATCTCTCCATACACTTACAATATTCTGTCAACACTGCAGTACAAAAGAAAATTCTTGGCTGGAGCAAGACTTTTCTCCAAAGTGCACGCACCTGCTCCGAGGCCCACAACACTTCCTATTCAACGGGAATCAGGGGCGCTTGCCAAGCGAGATAAAACGACCAGGACATGACGATAGCCACTCACAAACATCACAGTGTTACGGTTAAGAATACGTGGAGCTGTAACTCCACTCCCCCATCTTCCTTCATAGTGTGCAAAGGGACAACAGTACCTTTTACCTTAAATAAGGAATCTCAGCCATGGCGATCTGGAGTTTGGCTTCCTTGCTAATGGCATGCTCCCGGAAGATCTGAATTACCACCATATAGCGATCGTACACAGGTACTCCAAACACCTCTTCCAATTCTCTGTTACATACACATTTTAGTTAGACTTTACATGACACTGTTGATGACATTTCTAACTCATTTCCATTGTGTCAGCAAGAAAAGCACCATTCTCTTTCAGATCAGTGATATATTCAGTCTGAGAGTATAAAAAGACAAAGCAAATCTTATTGAGATGGAAGCAGCACAGTCAGTATGGTGACTCGCTATGGGGTGGACCGTCCAGGTATCGAATCCCGGTGGCAAAAATATTTTCTGCACCTGTTCAGACCAGCCTTAGGGCTCACCCAGCCTCCTGTACAATGGGTACTGGGTCTCTTTCCTGGGGGTAAAGCGGCCAGAATGTGGTGTTACCCACCCACTCCCATCTAGTGCGGAGGTTAGAGAAAGTGTAGAGCTATACCTCTACTCCCCAGGGTTCTCACAACCTGTTCTAGGATGAACTTGACCTTTTAACCTTCACTTAGATGAAAATTTTGAAGTGCCTCTACACATCTGGATAAAATATCACTTCTGTACAAACTTAAACTTACATGATACTACTACCTAACAAGTTATGGTAGATTCAAGTGTTCCAATTATGCAATACTTTGCTCTTCTTTTCTGGAGAAGGATGGAAAAGATCAGTTGGACTGATCATGTGAGAAATGAAGAAGTATTGCTGAGAGTCAAGGAGCAGAGGAATATCCTACATGAAATAAGGAAATGGAACGCTAACTGGATTGGTCACATTCTGCGTAGAAACTGCCTTCTACAACAGGTTATTGAAGGAAAGATAAAAGGAGGTATAGAAGTGACAGGAAGACAAGGAAGAAAACGTAGGAAGCTACTGGATGACCTTAAGGAAAGGAGAGGATACTCACATTTGAAGGAGGAAGCTCTAGATCGCACTATGTGGAGAGCTCGATT
>Ga0123355_10020576_pt1 | contig 10544 bp, 11 predicted proteins | sample TergutEmb28metaG_3_FD_89872 | JGI IMG/M metagenome (GOLD analysis project Ga0123355, IMG submission 89872) | Embiratermes neotenicus P1 segment gut microbial communities from Petit-Saut dam, French Guiana - Emb289 P1 | ecosystem: Host-associated > Arthropoda: Insects > Digestive system > Gut ... | reverse complement strand
CCCGAAATTGAGGCGAAAATCCGCACTGCCATTGAAGAATTTAAAGAAAGCGCAGAAATCCGCATAGATGACGAAGCGTCTGTTAAAGCATAAGGAGGTGTAGATTATGGCTACAATGCGCGAAATTAAAGGCCGCATACGCTCTGTTAGCTCTACGAAAAAAACCACAAAAGCCATGAATCTCGTCTCTAGCTCCAAGCTTGCGCGGGCAAAGGCAAAGCTGGTAAAATCTACGCCGTTTTTTGATCAGATGCGCAGAATTATCGCCAACATCATCTCCGTAAATGAAGATTTTGACCATATATATTTTGAAAAACGCATCGCCAAGCGCAGCCTTATCATCGTCATTGCCAACGATAGGGGACTTTGCGGCGGCTACAACAACAACATCTGCAAGCTGGCGGCGGAAGTGGCCGATGATCTGACGGCCAATGGCAAAGAGGTATCGTTTTTCTGCATAGGCAACAAGTCCCGAGACTTTTTCCGCCGCAGAGGTGACTATATCCTGGATTCACAAAACGGCATCTCCGAAAACCCTTTCCACGAGGACGCCCAAGAGATAATTGACAAAATTTTGCCCCTATATCTTAACGGCCGCGTGGACGAGGTGCATATCTGCTTCACCGAATTTGTGTCCGCCATAACCTACGCGCCGCAGTCCATAAAGATTTTGCCCCTATACGAGGCGGACTTCGCCGACGCAGCCGAAACCGACGCGCGCCTCATTAAATTTGAGCCAAGCCCTTATGAGGTGCTGGACTATGTGGTGCCAAAATACCTTGCATCCATCACCCTTGAGGCCCTGTCCACATCGGCGGCGGCCGGCCAGGCTGCCACAATGACGGCCATGGACAGCGCAACCGAAAACGCGGGCAATATCATCGACAATCTTAACCTTGTTTACAATAGGGCACGCCAAGCGGCGATAACGCAAGAGATTTCCGAGATTGTAGGCGGTGCCAACGCGTTGCAGTAAAAAGAACGGGAGATTAAACAATGGACAGGCCAACAAAACCTTACGAACAAATCGAGGCAATGCTCGGAAGCGCAAGCTCGGCATGGGAAAAGCTGGTCGGGCATATTCGCTTTTACTACGCCATGGACGAAGTGTGGGATGAAGGTAAGCCGACTAACAAACATTACAACAATTTGCGCTTTCGGCGCGGCGGCAAAACGCTGGTCACCCTCTGTGTTCGCGAGGGGTATTTTATAGCTTGCGTTGTGTTAGGCAAAGACGAGCGAGAAAAATTTGACGAGCAGCGGGAAGCCTTTGGCGAAGCAGTTTGTAAGGTATACGATGAGGCGCACACATACCACGACGGTAAATGGCTTGGCTTTGAAGTGTACGACGAATCGCTAATTGATGATATCATCCGCCTGCTCCCTATTAAGCGCAAGCCCAATCGCAAGATTTTGCCTGAAAGCATAGATGCCTGTGGCCGCCTTGATTTGGGCTTATCCCACGAGGATATCACAAATTGCCTTATCTCATAATTGCGCGCAAAAGGATGTGCTAAAATGAAGCCGATTAAAATAACCAACCGCAACATTATGTTTACAGAACCCATGGGCGAAGATTATGACCTCAACATGGGGCTGATTTTAGGCACGAAACACAACTTTGTCATTGACACGGGCCTTGGCAGCGGCAGCGTAGCACCTGTGCTGGAGTATATCGACAATGACACAAAGCCGATAATCGTAATCAACACCCATTGCCACTGGGACCATATCTGGGGCAACTGGTGTTTTGCGAATAGTTTAATAATCTCTCATAAGCTGTGCCGCGAATTTGAGGATAAATATTGGGATGAAGCCGTTGAGAAATATTCTTCTTATATTGACGGCGAGGTGCGCAAATGCATACCAAATATGACATTTGAAGGCAGTTTGTACTTCCCGGAAGATGGCATCAGCCTTTATCACACGCCGGGCCATGCGCCCGACAGCATCAGCATCTACGATGCCGTGGACAAAGTGCTGTACGCAGGAGATGAAATTGGCGACACTGATGACGAAATAATCCCGAAGATTAACACTGACATGGAAACCATGCAGCGCACCATTGACTTTTTTAAAACAATAGACTTTGACATATGCATATCCGGGCATAACAAGCCCCAGACGAAGGCGGTGCTGGCGCGCATGGACGCTGCGCTGGCGGATGCCTGGAAGAGACAAAACGAAACGAGGTGAAATGACATTGACGAATATAGGCAAAATTACGCAAATTATCGGCGCGGTATTGGACATAAAATTCAACGAAAACGCCATGCCAAATCTTTACAATGCTGTGGAAATTGACACGGCAGATGGTAAGCTTGTTGCCGAGGTGGCCCAGCATCTGGGCGATGGCGTTGTGCGCTGTATAGCCATGTCCAGCACGGACGGCCTAAAGCGCAATATGGATGCTATTGACACAGGCGCGTCCATTTCCGTGCCCGTGGGCGAGGAAACCCTGGGCCGCATCTTCAATGTGCTGGGCGAACCCATTGACGAAAAACCGGCCCCGCAAAATGCCGAAAGATGGCGCATCCACAGGGAAGCGCCGGACTTTGCAAACCAAGCAGCAGCCACAGACCTGCTTGAGACGGGCATCAAAGCCATCGACCTTTTGTGTCCTTACGCCAAAGGTGGTAAAATTGGCCTTTTCGGCGGCGCGGGCGTTGGCAAGACGGTTCTTATCATGGAGCTTATCCGCAATATCGCCACAGAGCATGGCGGGTATTCCGTATTCGCGGGCGTTGGCGAGCGCACTCGCGAAGGCAACGACCTTTACCACGAAATGGCTGGCACAGGCGTTATCAATAAAACAGCCCTATGTTTTGGCCAGATGAACGAGCCGCCGGGCGCACGTATGCGCATAGCCCTGACGGGCCTTACAATGGCGGAATATTTCCGCGATGTGCAAAAACAAGACGTTTTGCTGTTTGTTGACAATATCTTTAGGTTTATACAGGCGGGTTCTGAGGTTTCCGCGCTTTTGGGCCGTATGCCGTCGGCGGTGGGCTATCAGCCAACCCTAGCCACGGATGTAGGTACGCTGCAAGAGCGCATAACATCCACAAAACAGGGCTCTATCACGTCCGTGCAGGCTGTTTACGTACCCGCGGATGACTATACCGACCCTGCACCGGCCACCACTTTCGCCCATCTGGACGCTAACACATCCCTGTCCCGCAGCATCGTGGAACTGGGCATCTATCCCGCCATCGACCCTCTTGCATCCACATCCAGAATTTTGGATCCTCAGGTTGTAGGCGAAACCCATTATAAAACCGCCCGTGGCGTGCAGGAAATTTTGCAGCGTTACAAAGAACTGCAAGACATCATAGCCATCCTGGGCATGGACGAACTTTCCGAAACCGATAAAATCATCGTTTCTCGTGCGCGTAAAGTACAAAGATTTTTGTCCCAGCCTTTCTTCGTTGCTGAAAAGTTTACGAACTACCCCGGACGTTTTGTGCCTGTGGCTGAAACCGTGCGCAGCTTCGCCGAAATTTTGGATGGCAAACACGATGACATCCCTGAAGGTCTCTTCTTATCTGCCGGTAGCATAGACGATGTGGTGGAACGCTACAAGAATAGGTAGGTGACGGTATGGCCGAAAAAAACAAAAAACTGCGCCTTAAAATTGTAACGCCAACGAAGCCTGTTTTTGACGACGATGTGGATATGGTGATTATGCATACGTCAGACGGGCAAATTGGCGTGCTTGCAGGGCATCAGCCTGTCACCACCGTAATGGGCTATGGCCCTCTGCGTGTGTACAACGACGAAAAGGTCGAATATTTCGCGATTTTTGGCGGCTTTGCGGAGATAAATCCCCAAGGCACAACAATCTTGGCCGATATTGCTGAACATCCAAGCGAAATTGATGCCGAGCGTGCCAAAAGAGCCATAGAGCGTGCAGAACGCCGCAAAACCGAGCAAAAATCAGATTTAGACGAAAAACGGCTGAAAATGGCACTGCGAAAGGCCTCTGTGCGCCTAGAGCTTCACGGCCTAATGCCCATAATGGAAGAATCTAACAACGACAAAAATAAAATTTAACTAATTGCATACTTTTTTTGGGGAATTGCGTATACTTAGTAGATAAGGCAAAAGGCGATTTCCCTTTTGTTTACCGAAAAATGAAACTAAAGGAGGATGAATATGCAAGAAGAGAGAATGCAAGTATTGAAAATGGTGGATGAGGGCAAAATTACTGTTGATGAGGCCACAAAGCTTCTGGAAAGCCTAAAAGGCGGCAGTGACGTTGGTAAACAATTTGAAGAAAAGTTTAAAGACTTTGCACAAGACATGAAAGAATTTTGCAAGGACGTCACCTGCAAGATCAATGACATGACCAAAAAGGCAGAGCCGAAAGTTAAAGAATTTGCGAAAAATGTAGTGACAAAAACTGCGGAAGTGGCAGATAATATCTCTCAAAGCTTGAATGAGAAAATTAAGGATATGGACGGAGATTGTTGCGAAGAAACCTGCTGCGACGCCGACAAACCTGCCGGCAACGGCCCAAGGCCCGTAAAAGAAGAGCCAAAGCAAGAACCTAAAGAACCTAAGAAAAAATAAACAAATTTTCTATACTCACTAAACCTGAAAAATGTCCAAAGAAAACGCAGGATTTTTTTCACAAGGCAAGGAAGCGACGACGAAGCGTGCCTAAGGGCACGTGAGGAGAAGCTGACGAAGCATTGTGGAAAAAAGACAAGTTTTATTGGACGTTTTTTAGGTTTAGTGAGTATAACAACTACCCTGCGCAGGCGGGGTAGTTTTTTGGACTAATCACAAAACCCGCCGCTTTTCCATAAACTATCATCACGAGACATTTTTGAGGTGATATGGTGGCGATATTTTTTGCAATAACTTTAAGCATTGATGCCCTTGGCGTGGGCATCTCCTGCGGCCTGCGCGATAAACGACCAAGCTTCTTCACATATATGATAATTTTCGCAGTAAGCCTTTGTGTCATGGGCGCGGCAGTGCTTTTGGGCAATGTGCTATTTAGTTTTTTCGCGCCGCACACAGCAGAACTGGTAGGCGCCATATGGATAATGCTTCTTGGCCTGTGGATATTTATAGGTGCCATAAGGCGAGCGGACAATATCGACAAATCCTCTGAAAAAATCACCGTACTGCAATCCTTTGCTTTGGCAATGATGCTTTCTATAGATTCTATGGGCGCGGGCCTTGCCGCCGCCGCCCTAGGCCTCAACATTGTCTTTTTGCCCTTTATGGCCGCCGCTTTCCAAGCGTTGTTTTTCTCCCTGGGTGTGCTGGCCGCAAACCGTCTGCCCCTAAAAAAGAAAGGCACCAAGCTGCCAACAATGGTTTCGGGCATAATTTTGGTGGCCATTGGGATAATTGGGCTTGTATAGCGCGGCGCAAAAGTGTATAATAAAGGAAAAGACTATTGGGAGCATCCATGAAGCCAATTTTTATCCTTGCCATACTTGCCACTGCTTTGCTTTTTGTTTCTTGCGATAGCACCGAAGAGGGCTATGTTTTGGCCACTGAGGAAGTCATCGAAGAAATTATTGAAGAAGTTGAAGAAATTATCGAAGAAACCATTGAAGAAATTGACCAAAGCGATAATATCATCGACTTTACTGTGGTCGAAAGCATTGGCAGAAATATGCCGCCCTTTACTTTTCGCGTGATGGGTGAAATTGGTGATGACCACAGAGTGAGGATTAGCACAATAATCATAACCGACGAAGGTGGCGCGCTGATACAACAATTAGATAACCTAACCACAGATTTTCCTCTGGCCCATCATTTCGCCATTCCCTGGGCGGATGAAGAGCACAACTGGGGCTTTAGCCTGTGGGATTATAACTTTGACGGATTTTTGGACATGTCCCTGCTGCGTAGCGAGGGTGGCTCTTCCCGCAATCGCCCAAGCTATTTTTGGCTGTGGGATGCAGAAGCCGCGCAATTTGTGCGCAATGGACAATTAATGGATTATAGCCAGTGGTCACAGATGGGTGCCAATCCGCGTATGCAGCGCATAGTAACCCATTCGCGCAGCGGCACGGGCAATTATTACGATGGTTTTCACAAATATGTGGATGGAGAATTTTTGCCTACCGCTATGCTTGTGCGCAATTGGCAATATGTGCGGCTGGAAATTAGGCAGCAAATCCATCCTGATATGCCGCCCTTTTGGTTTACTGCCTATGGTGAAGAACGCGGGCACCACTCAACGGGCTTTTATACGGACATAAACAGTATCGTCATAAGGGACGCCGAAGGCGAAGTGATACAGCAAATTGACGGCCTAAACACCGAATTTAACCGACGATTTCTCGAACGTATGCCTGATAGCGCGGATTTTGTGCTATATTTCGCGGATTTTAATTTTGACGGATATCTGGACATGGTATTACAGCGATGCGATGCAGAGTCGCTTCGCGAGCGGCCAAGCTATATCTGGCTTTGGGACACGGAAACCGGGCAATTTGTGAAAAATCAACAATTAACTGATTTTAGTGAAGAAGGCATAGTGCGCTCTCTCGATAGATACCGGCAGGTACAGATATATCGCAGGGTAGGTTATGGCACAGGCAGAGAAGACTATTGGTATTATGAGTATATGGATGGTGAGTTTGTATGGGTTGCGACAAGAGAATTTCGCAGGGACATGGAACAAGCCATATGGCACGTAGAACTTCATCTAAAGCAGCAAATCCACCCAGATATGCCGCCCTTTAGCTTTTCCGTAGAGGGGCAAGAGGCACCCAGCGAATTTCACGGAGATTTGGCCTTCGACCTTAACAGCATCACCATTTATGATGACAACTGGAATTTGATACAACGCATTGACGGCCTAAATACGCAATTATGGGGTTTTAGCATGAGGCGGCCCGACGGGCGGTTTGTGCTGCATTTTGACGATTTTAATTTCGACGGCTATATGGACATGGCCCTAACAAACCTAGCCCCCAACGGCATATGGAACTTTGGCCAGCATTATTATTGGCTATGGAATCCCGAAATTGGCCATTTCGTGCAAGATGAGACATTGGCAGGTTTTTGGGGCAACTTGTCTTTGGACGAAGAGAACGCAGAAGTTATAATTTACGAACGTCTTGGCGGCGCGAACCACTTTTTACATATTCTGCAATATATTGATGGGGATTTTGTGCATGTGAGGACAATCAACAACACGAACTAAGGAGAGTGCGACATGAGCGGCAAGGTAAAACGTTATATATTTTTGTTTTTGGCAGGTGTTGGCCTGTATGGCCTATATTTCGGCATCATGATATTGCTGGGGCAGCCCCTTTGGGTGCTGCTGCTGGTGTACACCGCCATCATAGCCATTTTCTATTTCCTCAATCGCAGCTCTATATGGGCCTTGCGCGGAAATTATTTTTATGTGATGGGGCATAGGGCCCAGGCAAAGGTGCTGCTACGCAAGGCTGTTGATGCGGGGACAAAAAGCCCCTCGGCCTATATATATCTGGCCCTGATGGCCGTGCAGGAAGATAGAAATGCGAAAGAAGCCTTTGCGCTGCTGGAAAAAGCGCGAAAACTTTCTGTTTCTATTGTGGACGAGCGTAACGCGCTGACCACTCTCGCCAGCTGCCATTATCTTACAGGCGACACCGCCAAAGGAATACAGGTTTTGGAAGACATGCGCGCAAAGCACGAATATACCAGCGCAGGCGTGCTAACAACCCTTGGCTACATGTATTTTACACTGGGCGACTTTGATAAAGCAACAGAATTTTCACACCTTGCCATGGAAGATGACCCAGCCCACGGCGCTGCCTGGGATAATATGGGGCAGATATACCACAAACAGGGCGACTTAGAGGCCGCCAAGGAAAACTTCCGGACGGCTCTGTCCAAAAGGGAAAATTTGGTGGATTCTAACTATCATCTGGGGCTAATTTATGAGACCGAAGGCAACCCAGACGATGCCAAAGAATATTTTCGCCGCGCGTCAATTTGCACCGTGTCCGTTTATAACACAGTAACAGATGAGATGGTGAAGGAAAAATATGATAAATATTATGGCAATAATGAATAAATGGTTTTTATTGGCGGCGATATCAATGATGATGCTTTCTTCGTGCGCCTTTGTCGAAGAAGAAGTTAGTGCGACTGATTACGTTTATAAAGTGGAAGTAACCGAAGAAGTAGAAATAGATGATGACGACTTGCCCGAAATCGAAGAAGAAGTTAGTGCGGATGATTACGTTTATGAAGTGGAAGCAACCGAAGAAGTGGAAATAGATGATGACGACTTGCCCGAAGTGGAAATAATCGAATTTATCACGCTTCCAAACGGCACGATAGCCGACACAAGGCTTTCGGAAGCGGAAATAGACCTTGTGCTGCGCCATTTCGCGGCCATAGAGGAAGGCGATGTCGCGGCCTTTCAGGCCACATTGGGTGGCGGCCAAGACGGCGTGGATGCAAACCATTGGCGATACCTAACGGCCACATTTTTTCCAGACTGGGCTTTTGAAAACTGCCCATGGCTGGATGATTTTCCTTGGATAGACGAAACGACAGTGCCATATTTGCGAAACACAGGACTTTTTGTGCGTGAGATGGATATTATTGCAGAGCCTGTGGTGCGAGCTGTGGTAACCAATGACGAAGGGTTTGAGAGAACCTATTTTTTGCTGGTTGTGGAAGCCATGGGATATGTTGACGGAGAATGGGATTACGGAAACTTCATAGTTGCCCATGGGCCATCAGCAGGCTTTTGGGGCTATGTACCAAATCATGTTCTGGTAACAGATTTCATTTGGCGCAACTATCCATCCATTTTTATGAGCTACCAAGAACAAATTGCCATTTCTCACAGCTTTTTGGATAACGGCGACCCAAGCGCTTTGCCGCTGGGCTTTATCCTAATGGACGAGCCCATCCTTCCATATGCCCCTCAAAGCTTTTCGGCGTTTTCTCACCAACAACGTGATACAATTATCGTGGTGCGCCTTAGCGTACCCGGCGTAGAAGGAAGGTTTGGGGCTGCAACCAGGGTATATATGTTTGACAGATATGAAAACACCTTCAATTTGGTGGATGAAACCATACAGTTTATGGACTTCTTTTTTGACACCGAGGACAGATTTGCCTGGCTGATAATTGCTGAAACCGGCCCGGGCCCCGCTGATGTCACCACAGATTTTCACTATGTCAGGCTTTTTGAATGGATTGACCAAAGCCGCGGCCATCGCCTATGGAGCCAATTTATCAGAGAGCCCATGCAGCTGGATGTGCCCCGGGATGAAGCAAACGATATTTACGCAACCCTTACGCCGCTTGAATGCATAATAGACGAAGAGACACGAAGGATAATCGAAGCAAGGTCTCTACATGCCTTGTCGATTTTAAATAAGGAGGAATAAAATGAATTTTCCGGTAAATTATTTTAAAGAGGTGCTTTGCGAAATTTTGGCCATTGACAGCCCGTCTGGCTATACAGCCAAAGCCGCGGCCCGCCTAAAGGCTTATGTGGACGAAATGGGCTATGAAAATTATGTAACGGCCAAGGGCAATTTGGTGGTTAATGTTGCGGGCCAAAGCGACAAAACAGTTGGTATCTCAGCCCATGTGGACACCTTGGGCCTTGTGGTACGCGGCTTTAGGTCTGACGGCACTCTTACCTTTTCCCAGGTGGGTGGAGCCATCCTACCCACGCTGGACGGCGAATATTGCAATATCTACACCAGATGCAACAAGATGTACACAGGCACAATTTTGTCCAATTCGCCTTCGTCCCATGTTTACGAAGACGCAAACACCGTCGCCCGTGACGCCAAAAACATGCATGTAAAGCTGGATGAAGAGGTGAAAACCGATGATGACACCAAAGGCTTAGGCATCCTGCCCGGCGATTTTATTTGTTATGCGCCAAAAACAGTTATCACTGAGACAGGTTTCCTCAAAAGCAGGTTTTTGGACGATAAAATGTCCGTGGCTATCATTTTGGCCGCGCTGAAATACTTCAAGGACAACAACATTGTACCGACGCACAATATCTGCGCCATTTTCTCTACATATGAAGAGGTGGGTCACGGCCTAAGCCACTTACCGCAGCCTGTTGATGAATTTGTGACCCTGGACATGGGCTGTATAGGTGACGACCTTAGCTGTACAGAATATGACGTATCCATCTGCGCAAAAGATTCTTCCGGCCCATATGATTATGAGCTCACCACGCGCCTCATCAACCTCGCCAAAGAAGCGGCCCTCGGCTTTGCCGTGGACATCTACCCACGCTATGGCTCTGACGTGTCGGCGGCACGCTATGCCGGGCATGACATCAAGGGCGCGCTTATCGGCCCCGGCGTCGCCTCAAGCCACGGCATGGAGCGCAGCCACATGAAAGCCGCAGAAAACACCTGGAAGCTATTGCACCTATATCTCACAAAATAGACATTATACCAATATCCCACCAAAACTGTAACAAAAACTTGTCTTTTTGCACCAAGGACATCGTCAGCTTCTCCTAGCGTGCCTTTAGGCACGCGTCGTCGTCGCTTCCTTGCCTTGATGCAAAAATCCTGCGTTTTTCTGTT
>Ga0123355_10020575_pt1 | contig 10544 bp, 9 predicted proteins | sample TergutEmb28metaG_3_FD_89872 | JGI IMG/M metagenome (GOLD analysis project Ga0123355, IMG submission 89872) | Embiratermes neotenicus P1 segment gut microbial communities from Petit-Saut dam, French Guiana - Emb289 P1 | ecosystem: Host-associated > Arthropoda: Insects > Digestive system > Gut ... | reverse complement strand
GTGGGTGTAGTTTTGGGTGTGCGTATGGGAGTGGGTGTAATTTTGGGTTGCGTGTGGGAGTGAGTGTAGTTTTGGGTGTGCATATGGGAATGGGCGTATTTTTTGATGTGCGTATGGGGGTGGGTGTAGTTTTGGGTTGCGTGTGGGAGTGAGTGTAGTTTTGGGTGTGCATATGGGAATGGGCGTATTTTTGGATGTGCGTATGGGAGTGGGTGAAGTTTTGGGTTGCGTGTGGGAGTGAGTGTAGTTTTGGGTGTGCGTATGGGAGTGGGTGTAGTTTTGGGTGTGCGTGTGGGAATGAGTGTAGTTTTGGGTGTGCATGTGGGAATGGGCGTATTTTTTTATGTGCGTATGGGGGTGGGTGTAGTTTTGGGTGTGCGTATAGGAGCGGGTGTAGTTTTGGACGGGCTTATTGGCGTTGGTGTAGTTTTGGGTGTGCGTGTGGGAGTAGGTGTATTTTTTGGTGTGCGTGAGGGAGTGGGCGTAGTTTTGGGTGTGAGTGGGTGTAGTTTTGTGTGTGCGTGTGGGAGCGGGTGTAGTTTTGGACGGGCTTATTGGCGTTGGTGTAGTTTTGGGTGTGCGTGTGGGAGTAGGTGTAGTTTTGTGTGTGCGTGTGGATTTGCGTGTGGATAATATAGTGCACGTACGTGGAGTGGTAACAACCCCAGAATAAAATTGCATTTAAGAACTGCAAATGTATTCAACTAGGCTCCACTGCTACATCTGAATACACAACTGACACCACACGAACTGCTGCACAAACAGCAACTATCCAACTGAAGGAACGTTTAGATGCTCTATTAGGCCTACCTCTAACCAAATTACGAATCACTATAGCAACTAAATGTCAAATAAATTGTCTCCAGAAATTAGATCTTAATTATTACAAGTCTTAAAACAAATACTGCTTTAAATGTGTCAAGTTAGACGAAATAACAACATGTGCGTCTTTAAAAAATAATTTGCCAGAAGATGGCTCTTAAATACTACTGAAAAATGTTGTTTGTCGGCATCTATATTGAACAATTTTTATAACTGCACAGAAATAAACTTTTTTCTTCTTAAATATTCAAGTTTTCGCGTAACATATTAAACCGACCAGCACCTGACGAAAATGTCGTGAATTTGATAGGATGTCTTAAGTTGTATTTTACCGTGAGTTGCCTAAAGGATGCCTGCAAGACTCTTAGATTTTCCCGCAATCACAAATGAAGTAAATTCACAAATATAATGGTATTAGCCTAGTTTAAGCAGTTTGATACTGCCTTCTTCCCTTTAGTGGTCTCGTAACGGGAATATCGGGACATACACGTAACATAAACTGCACACAGCTTGTATTTGGAAAGCAGCACGTGTCTATCTTTCTAGTAAAGTCATCTGCTCTAGACCCGCCACAAAAAAAGGGAAAAAGGAACAAGTGGCAACTGAGTGTGTATCGGTTACGGACCTGTCATAGTCTGGCTATGACACGTGTCAGGAGACGTCACCAGCTTGACAACCGACAAAACCATCACCAACGTGGGTCTGCTCCTTCAAAATACGACACCTCACAATGAAGTCTCTTTGTATTTATACTTCATTCTCTCTAAAGTATGGAACCTAACAACTCATTCTTACGGACAAGATATTTCTGAAAAAGGATTACAGTAGAATTCCACTTATCCGGAGGCTCGTTATCCGGATCGCCAATTATCCGGATCGTCTAGGGACTTCGGGTAAACCTTTTCTTACAGGTGTGCTGATAAGTCTTTAGCCCGACCAGGAAGGAAACAAGCTAATGTTTCTGTCAGAATGGCGTGAATTTCTTCCGGCGTCTTTCCTAGCAGGAAAAAAAAACTTGATGACAGCTCGCGTCTTGATATTGTTGAAATCGCGCGCGACCCTGACGTGCTTCCGAGATTGTTTCCTTACTGGTCTGGCTAGGGACTTAATACATCGCTGAATTCTTCTTAGATTGAGGAATGTTTCAGGCGAAAGTTGCAGAGAAAAAAAAAACGCACAATATTATATTTTCTTCGAAACTGGTACCTTTTATGGAATAATGAGAAAAATTATGGTAGAGCCAGACAGACCACAGATAACAATATGCATGCCAAGCGCATGTTGGGTAAATAAGGCTACAAACACAGACTCAGAATATGTAATAATTATTGCTTTTCCACGGCAACAATGTTTATGCGAACGCGCCCCAATGCTAAGCCATACCTACTTCGTTAGTTTTGCATTTTTAATACAATAAATTTTCCAACCCTGTAACATTTTGAACAACGTCCACTAAGCTCCAGATATACTTCGCTATGGCTAACGGAATTCTGCATTCTACAAACAGAGGTGGCAGTGGGCATGCCATAGCAGTTTCTTTGTGTTCTGTGGTCACTATTTGTCGGAAAGCCGTTCAGATGTGACCGGTCACATGAACTAAGGCAGCTTAATCTTAAAATGAGACAACAACCTGCAATAAGCAGCAGTTACTTCTACTGCAAAAAGTGCGCTTTCCTAAAGGGCGGGAACTGAATCACCTTAGCTACGTATCATTCAATAGTCGTTGAATAATTAAAGTGTTAATGGTAATACTTGGGCTTCCGTGAGTGAAGAAGTGAGTGAGTGAGTGAGTGAGTCAGAGAGTGAGGATACAGCGAATAAACAGCCAGTCAGCAGACCAGTTACTCTCGGACAGGCAGTTAAGTAATCAGCTAATGTCTGCCCTTCAGCAAGTTAACCGGTTGGCAGTACGTGTATGTTTAATCTCACTAGGGATGAAGAATTTGGGGATAAAATAGCATACCAGTGGGCATTTCCGAATACCTTTAAGACTTCATAAAATTTAAATTTAATAGAATAATTCGACTAAAATTATTGTTTATTTTTATCTCTTTAAACGTTCGGCAAATGTTAAAACTCCACCCGGAAAGAAGCAGGTATGTAGATTCATGAATTCGACATTCTTTATAATGTAAATATTTTGAGGGGTATTGAAATCATTATTGGTATATGGTGCATATGAATGGTAGCAAAGTAACAGAAATTAACAACAGCAACAACAATAACAATAATAATAATAGACCCACTAATACTCGGTATTATGTACTCCAAACACACAACAGAAATGTACTCTATCGAACAATTATATCGCCAGCGGAAGGACACAATCAATTCTTTAGACCGTCACTAATGGGTGTAACTAACACTCCAACATTTAAGGATGTTCAAATTTGACACGCTTTCCGTATCACACCGCTTAATTTCAACAAGGCTCTCCCATTTCTTCCTGTAAAGTTCCATCCCCCACATTCTACAATCACAACACACGACACCGGAACATGTTTCCATCTTGTCTGCAAGCTGCCGGATGCCAGACTATGTACCGCGTTCCTTCAAATTGACTCCATACATCCATTTCAGTTTCACTCTTGATTTCCTACCCCTCTTATTTCAATTCCTTTCGGATGCCTCATGACATTAAACGCCTCCAAGTTTGATGGTCTCGGGTGTTTTTGGAGCGTACTCAATCAACTTTTCGAAATTTCGAATGAGCTCTTCTTACTGGAACGAATTGGCCCTCTTGACATAGAGGGTGGAGACGGAGGAGTGGGTTAGCTAAATTAAAACTGTGCCATGCCAAGAGGGTGAGAAAGGGTGTTGGGTGTTTCCGTTCCTACTGATCGCACACCGGGAGAGAGTCGTGAATCGTGCTGGGATGTAGGCTATGCTATTTCATGTTACCATGGAGACGTAACGTTCGCGGAATGTTATTCACTTGTTCGTTTTCATTAAAACTAATCGAGCCGACACCCGATATAGCACATTATAGGAAAAGGGTATAATCTCTTCTAGTTAAAAGCAGGAAAGAAGAAAGATTAAAGAAAAAAGATCCTGGTGGGTTTATTTTCACTAGATTTCAATTGCCCTACTGGATGACTCAGGTGGTTACTTTGTTAAGCTAAACTGGAAAATGATCATCAGAAAGTAAGTTTCATTATTAAAAGACTCTGTTACAGTTTTGAATTCTATTGCGGAAGAAATTAAGAGCAGAATGAGGTCAGGAAGTGCTTGCTATCATTCGGTGAAGAATCTTTTGTCTTCCAGGTTGCTATCCAAAAATTTAAAGATCAAAATATATAGAACTGTAATTTTCCCGTTGTTTTGTATGGGTGTGAAACTTGGTCGTTGATATTGCGGGAGGAAATGAAGTTGATGGTGTTTGAGAAAATGGTGTTGAGGAGAATACTTGGACCTAGGAAGGACGAGGTAACGGGGGAATAGAGGAGACTGCGTAACGAGGAGCTTAATGATTTGTACTCCTCACCCAATATTGTGCGGGTGATAAAATCGAGAAGAGTGAGATGGGCTGGGCATGTGGCGCGTATGGGTGAGGAGAGGGGGTGTATAGGTTCTTGGTGGGGAAACCGGAAGGAAGGAGACCACTGGGGAGACCTAGCTGTAGATGGGTGGATAATATTAGAATGGATCTCCAGGAGGTGGGCTGGCCCAGGATAGGGACATTTGGCGGACGCTTGTGAGTACGGTAATGAACGTTCGGGTTCCGTGAAATGTGGGGAATTTCTTGACTAGCTACAAACCAGTTAGCTTCTCAAGAAGGACTCTGCACCATGGAGTAAGTAAGTAAGTAAGTAAGTAAGTAAGTTACAGTTTTGAAAGTATCGATGGTAGCAGTAGTTTAACTCACTGTAGTGCATACTTAAATGCTGAGCCTGCAGTCAGAGTTTTCCGAAAGCACAAATTTTAGGGTTACAGATATACGTACTTTTTAACCTTTTCAAGTTTAGCGGTTTCTTTAAGTAACACCAGGTTGAAAATTCTAAAATTCTACATGGTGCTCGCTTTGCGTTGAGTGTTTTGTATGGCTCTCAGAACAGACAGCGACTTTTGCTTTACACATCATTAACTCTTTGGTTTTTATAACCGTGGTGGAAAGTGTTCACAGCGCGGTACGGGCTGATTCCTTATGCAAAGCAGATTACGTTGAGTCTTTAAAAGTTTAAACACAACTTCAATTATGCAATCTGATGACAAAACCGAAGGGAACGGAATATTTCTTCATTACTTCTGGGGATCTGCCTCCTTGAAAGTTAAAAATTCTTTCTGAAAAGTATAAGAGTTTATAAGGATAATATAATGTTTTGGGGATTTATGTAACATTGAGCAGGTAGGTAAAATGTTTGTTGTTAAAATATTTCGTTTTACAAGGGTGCAGGGCGGATCACAAAACCAGACTTGTAAAAGCTGCAAGCAAGTAAGCGAGAAAAAATATTGCCAATTCAGAAGTCACAGTAGATAGTAATGCTGACATATGAGGGTAATATCAAGAGGGAATTTGAAAGGAACATAATTTGATTTAAAGTGCAAAAAATATTAAAATTGTCGGAAAAGTAACATGTCAAACTTGGTGAAGTAGTTGGCAAAGAATAGCAAGCTAACAAAATGCACAGTATTCTTCCTTAGATGCTTATATCATCCATACAACAAGAACCAACAGGATGCACTATTTACTTTCAATTTATTTCAATAATTAACCTCTACATGTTTCGATCGGGCTTACTGCTCTTCATCAGGAGATACGACTTTGCGTATACAGTCAACATAAACTCATGACATATACCAACTGCTGTATAAACAGAGCAGTACCTCCTGCTGATGAGCAGTAAACCTGCTCGAAATATGTAGAGGTTAAGTATTGAAATAAATTGAAAGAAAATAGCGCATCCAGTTGGTTCTTATTATAAGGATATTTCACGATGCGCGGTCAACAGAACATTAAATAAGCTTATATCAAATTATAACACTGATTCTTCCTACATGTTTCAATCAATAAGGGATAACAGTCGGGGAGAAATATCAAACAACATTGCATTATTATTTTTAAACATAATTAATATATTATGCTTGGCGTACTAGGATCAACTAGTAAAATATAGACACTTCTCTGTAGAATAGTTGTGTACATAAGCAAACCTGGATCCTGACATACAGCAGATTGTCTCTGGGGCAGCGTACGTACTTAACGAATACTGACGCAGTACCGTGTCAAGTTTCGCAGATTACTAACAATCATTCTAACACATTTAATGACTGAAAATTTATTACTAATTTTTCCTCAAAATCTCGGAAAGTTTCGTTTTCTTTCTGTAATACTGTGAAAAGCCAATTCGGCTTCCAGCTACAGAACTTCACCTTCTACATCGAAGATCACTACTGCAATTTATGGAGGTTAGGCTCCGCACGGACATGGTTAATCTCATCAAAGGCTCCATATTGCATACTCTTTCACAAATACAGACTAAAAGACATTCACGTAGAACATTTGAAATAGAGGTCTATAAGTAGTGGCACGTTACGTAGAAACACTGTATAAGATAATGTAATAAAGTATAAGTTCCATATTTTAACTTGGATCAATAATTGCAAGCTACTGTGATGACAGGTGATGATAGGTGATGACTCATGATGATGGAGGTGAGGGTGACGACGAACAAGTCGACGATGATGTTAAGTGGGCTGGAAAAGTTAGTTTTGGAAGGAGAAGGTGCAGATATAAATGCGTCTTTCTGTCCAAGACCGTGTCTAAATTAAGGTTTAAATGTCGTTGCATAATTGGAATTTGTCATACAGAAGAGATAAACATACTTAATAAAGCCTATACAAAAATCTTTCGTGGACAAATCTGCACTTTGAGAAACACTGAATTATATTAAAAATTATCCACTCCAAAATTTGGTTGACTATTTGATGCTCAGCAATTTAGAAATGCCTATTGAAAAAATAAATCATGTAGTTATTGCCCTAAATATTGCTTAATTTTATCTTGTGTTCTGAGACTTGACTGCCCGATACTAACAGACATATTTTAATCATTGCCCAACCAAGTAAGGAAAAGAACAGAAAACTAAAAAGAGAGCAATTTCTAGAAGCGGTGAATTTGCTGACTTGTGTCCGAAACATTTCCGGTCCGAACCACAGGCAATATACTGACTGCTCTGGTTGCAAGTTTCGTTCAGTCCTTCAAAGAGGGCAATAACTTCTAAAAAAAATACCAAGAACCTTTCCTCCCTGCTACTGTTTAATTCGTTATGCAGCACAATTCCTTGATCTCGTTCCACAGGATGCGTTACGTTGCTGCTGTTCTTTTTGCGCTACTAAGAATAAGTAACATTCCCAGAACATATTTTCTTAATGCCACGCCTACAGATTCTTTACGGCTCCCATCAAACATCACTTGTCATATGAAACCATTAAGCGTATATTGAGTATGTTTTTGTAACGGTTATTCACAAATCACTGTCAAATAAATAAATATATATATATATATATGTTAATTCAACTTCATCTACCTCCTTTCTGTTGGTAGGTGCAAACTTCTATTAAATGATATTAAAATTTGAGGTTAAAACAACAATAATAATAATAATAAAGATTGTTATCGTGAAAGGCTGTCTGTAAAGAGGCCGGCAAGTCACTTAGCCACTTAAGCAACTCAGAATTACGATTTTATGAAGCCATGAAGTGCGCTTCCAAAATTCTGAACCTTGTATTATATGCCGGTTACTGATTGGCCTCAACTTCATATAGCTGCATGCTGGGATATATCCCCTGAATTTCATCTGCCAATTCATTAACTTATTTAAGCCTCTCATTCTCAGTACGTCATGTGTCACAAAGTTCAACACTAAAAAGCCTTTCGTTTCTCTAATAAAGTCTGGGTGTTTTATTTGATTTAATGAAAACAAGTAACTTGACTTTGTAACATTAATCGTTTGGTTTCTACAATGCTGACACATGTGTTCTCTTTGAGGTATGAATTAAATTATTTAACATAATGCAATACAATTTCAGCTACTAAAATTTCAACAAGCACGATATAACCTTAAAATTTACATTTTCTGTATATAAAAAGCATGATGTATTTAACGGCGCCTTCACAAACTGGATTATACGATAAGAGCTCTGATGACTTCGTTGTAATTAATGATTATTAAATTAGAAATGATGAATAAGAAAGCCGTTGTGGCTTAATTTGACCCTCTAAAAGCCGAATTAAATCCCATCTGCCATTTTCTGGCATTATTAGGAGCTCACCATATTCTCCACGTTAGCAGAATAAGGGTTAATGTAGGCTCATTTTTCGGAATTTGCCAGGAGGGACCAAGGAAACCCAAGAAAAGTCTGATTAATGACAGCCAGTTTCCAAGCCGAAATTTGAAATAAGGCTGTCCCGAATATTGAGTAGGAATAATATTTTTTCGACAGCATCTTGCTATTTTTGGCCACAATGTCAGAGACTTTAAGAACGGTCTTGAGGAAGAAAATTACAAAAGCTCTAAGTTGCTGTAAAAAGGGTTACAAGTTTATTAAACATTGTAACCACCATTGAAATCTGAGTAGTTCAAATATTTTCAAAACTACTTTGGTAACAAACCGAAGGTACTGTTGATTCTCAATGCAGACGAAAGACGGTACTTCTTTTATTTTATCCCAAGTGTACCAAAATGTTTGTGCGTGTTGAATTCTTCATTTGTCAGGTCCTCCCTTCTTTCACAACATCGCGTACATTGTTCTGTAAGGGGTTGGGTGTTGGGGTGTTTTTGGCCACCCCGAGGGCAATTTGTGCGGGGCCCAACGAGCGTAAGTAAACTCAATCCAGATAATGTCTACAGCATTCAATCTGATGTGGCGACGGAGGTGTGGGAGGGAGAGAGAGAGAGGGGAATGTTTTCAAGCTCGCTGCTGTAGGGAGTGGCACTCCAATAATCCAATGGCCACCCATTTCAGGGAAAATGTTGGAAGTTTGCAGACGAAGACTCGAAAGGATACCGTACAACTAGGCTTTCAGCTTGATTAGGTTCATGAGATCGTTATGAAAATGAAGTATGTGTTGGTGATATGGGAAGCTAGGATTCTCTAGTATGGTGACCGAGCTAGGAGGTACTATGAGTAGGGAATCTCTATTCGACTCCCGGTGGGTTCAGAGGTTTTCCTGATCCCAAGTGCAACAGATTGGCTCTGGTTCCCACTGAACCACTTACCCCTCCAATGGGTAATAATGGTGTTTCTCCCTGAGTTAAGGGTGTCGGAACGTGGACCTAACCACTAGACTCAACTAGGGTAAAGCTGAAGAATGCATGTCGCTAAACCTCTGTTACTCTATACGCTTCTCATGGCTTGGGCTTTACAGAAGCACGGAGACAATGTGGTGTTTACCTTCACGTGACCTTGCTGCGAACAACACGATCAGTACATTTCGCCCCCAGAACACGGGTTTCAATGGTTAACATAGACCCCAAATCAAAGACACTGAAACTTGGATCAGGACAGCCGAAATTTTATGAGCTCAGAAGAAAGAATTAGATTTACCGTATATTCTCGAATCTAATCCGCACCCTTTTTACAGTTTCAGAGGGCTAAAAATTCACATGCGGATTAGAATCGCGTGCGGATTAGATTCGCGGCCGTGAGCTGGATTTTGGAAAAAATGATAGAGCCGCTGTACGTGCCGTAAGAACAATACAATAAATTATTATTTTATTTATTATTTATAATATTATATAATATATAATATTTATAATTTATTCAGGAGACTCGCCGTCATTACTCATGACTGAATCGTTATCCGTCATCCAGTCACTATTAACTTTACATTCACCATCGTCCTCCCATAGGTGAGGATTAGAACCGGGAACTAACTTTTTTTTTCCGTTTAAGAAATCGGCAAAAACTAGTGCGGATTAGATTCGGGTGCAGATTAGATTCGAGAATATACGGTACTTTAAATATTAGAGGCTTTGTGAATGTGGAAAGAAAAATGAGATGTGTGGAACATGCAACACGAATGCGAAGAAAATAGCTACATACCTAGTTTTGGTGGGGAAATTTGAGGGAAAAAAACCACTTGGAAGACCTAGGAGTAGATGCGAGTATAATAATTAAATTTCTTTTAAAATGTGGGATAGAGGTGTGAACGGGTTTAATATTGCTCAGGACAGGGACAAGTGGCGGGATCAATAAAATCTTCGCGTGCTGACAGCTGTGTCAGATTACGTGACGCGGCTGTCAGACCGCGAAGATTTTACTGAATTCTGCTGCCGTCAGAACTTCAAGACACAGATGGCAGGCTTTTGTAAATGCGGTACTGAAACCTCGGGTTCCATAAAATGCTGGGAAGTTCTTGCCTGGCTGGTGACTCTGTTCCATGCAGTTAATTAATTAATTAGTCAATCAGTTGTTCAGTCTGTTGTCAACACGAGCTTATTCGATCACAAAATTTAGCCTTCTAGAGAAGGACAATAACGTCTTACTCTCATCGTGTTTTTATGACACCGTGTAGTCTGGCGGTTACCAAAGTTTCTAAGAAATGTAACGGTAAAAGATAAAGTGATCCCGTTACAGGCCCGGTGTGTTCCAGAGGGTGGGTAGAGGTATAGCTCTACTCTTCCATGACCGCGGCACTAGAAGGGAGTGAGTGGTCAGCAGCACGCCCCGGCCGCACTTTACCCCCGGGAAAAACCCGGTACCCATTGTACAGGAGGCTG
>Ga0123355_10020574_pt1 | contig 10544 bp, 6 predicted proteins | sample TergutEmb28metaG_3_FD_89872 | JGI IMG/M metagenome (GOLD analysis project Ga0123355, IMG submission 89872) | Embiratermes neotenicus P1 segment gut microbial communities from Petit-Saut dam, French Guiana - Emb289 P1 | ecosystem: Host-associated > Arthropoda: Insects > Digestive system > Gut ... | reverse complement strand
TTGTTTCCTTACCACTACCAAGAATGGTGTTTATCTATATGTTAAGTTTCGTAGAGGGAACCAAAACCTGGATTTTGAGATTAGAAATGTCTTTCCGGAATCGTCTTGTTTCGACGCAATGGAGTTTCATATATGGGGGTCCTGAGTACGACAACAGACGATTGTCACGAATTTTATGTTACCCACCAGTTGCAATTTATGAACGTTTATACATAAAAAATTAAATATTATATGACTTTTGCCATTATCACTAACATAGTACAAGTAGTCTTTGAATTGAAGCCGTAGGTGCTTATAAAATACGAACTAATTACGACAGAGCTCAACACTTCCCTTTCACAACCCACAATTTTACTTTGCCTTTATATCCTATTTTTTACACTGACAACATATTTCGCCCACTGTGGACCATCCTCAGGTCACTAAAATATAGAATGGGGAAAAGTGTACAGTATAAGATCGTTAGATGTGGTACATCAACGAGATCCCTTTGTCGTGCGGTTTATCCATATTGACTTAATAATATGTTCCACAAGCAAAGTGGATAGAGTTAATATTACATATACATGTTTTGCGTGATTTCATATAAGCAATGTGCATTCAGTTTAAATTACATATATATGGTTGTACCCCTTCAATCCAGCTCATCCATAATATATCTCCACACGAGCTAACAAACTCTAGGACCGGTCAGGCTGAAGATTCTTGATTAAAAAGAATACTTCCACAATCATACATACAGCTACTCTGAAATGTCCATGTAGTCACTACAGACGTACCAACGTTACAGAAACGCTTGAGATACCCCAAGCTTAGTACTTAGCACTACTAACCCCACTTGGTTTTTTCACCTCACATGAAGTGTACAACCATATATATATAGGTTGATTTATTGTGGAGTGTATTAGGTGAAAGAAGGTTTATAAGAGTTCTCGAAGAAATATTTATTGCCAGTTAATTTTGGGGAATTTGGCTGATCGGACATTTATACTTTATGTATTTTTATGGGAACCATGTATACTGTCATTTAACACAACGGTACTTCTGATTTTAAGGCTGCCTGTAAAATTGAGTTCAAACTTTAATGCGTCGTTTTAAAATGATGTAAGGGTGAATAGTTTAAAACATCGATTGTACGAATTTTCAGACAAAATCTTTAAAGTTATGTTTTCCGTGGCATAATTATTTGTCGTTCGTTTCTTCGTTGTTTATTCAGACAAACATTATGTGCAATTTAATTCTTACCTACTTTAGAAATACTAGGAGAAACCCCTATTTCTTTGCCAATTTATCAACCACAAATCCCATGTGGCGTTTATCCTTTCTCCGCTGTATTTCTTTTATGTTTTCCCATGTGTAATATGAATGATAAAGAAAAGAGATGCAAAATATTGTCATGACTCTGTAAGCCAGTGTGCGATGTTCTGTATAGTATCACTAAATGGACTGAACCTACCTGTTTCTGTGACGATTGCTGATGTCTATTGTGTTTAGTTGTTTTATATAGCTGCAGGAATGGGGGAGGAGAAAATCTGGCTGTCAGTTTACTCTGAAGCTATTTTTAAATATCAATTATGCAAATAACGAGTGACAAGGTCACGTTTAACGTCATGTGCTTTATCTATTAATTTACCGTTATTTGAAACCATAAGCAAATTGGTACTTGCGTCATGTAATGAATACAAGCCTTTTTTTTTGTATTCTTTTGCGCCAGTTTTGGACACTTTGTGATGTTTATCTGTTTGTATTAATGTTTGTGTACCAGTTTGAGCTGGTTAGTTTGCTTGCATTACCCCCGGCTTCGTGCTTATATCCAACAGCATCGACGGTTTTATTACTGTGAATCCCTTAATCGTTTCATGAAGATTCTTCATGGTGTGCTCAGCACTAATTGTCACTGATACGACAATTGGCATAGTGCTGCTTCTTCCAGTCCCCATATGTGTTTCATTAACAAAGGACAATGAAAGATTTGTAGAAAATTATATTTTATTTTTACAATGTAACCTGGATGGAAAACGGATTGAAATCAGACAGATGATAACCGTGGCCATATAGTCTGGCGACTTAACTAGGAAATTGGGACAAGCGAAATACAGAAAATAAATTGGGAAAGCGGATAGACATGCAATCTACAGGGCTAATTGTGTTTCATTCAACGACATTGTGCGTATCCCAAATTAAAACTGTGATGGGTAAAATAAAATATGGGATTATATTTGTTAACGGTATTATGGAATGAAGCTGGTTTCTACTATCTAGTGATATTAGCCCGAACTTTACAACAGTTACCGAGAAAAATCCCGATGAACATGAATCAGAGTGTTCACTATGCTGGCCGTGATTCGTACCGGGTACATCTCGAAAACAAACCACACGCTTAACCTACTGAGGCAAATGTATTACGAATGTTAGAGACATGGACGGTATGTGTATCAACGTGGACCTCCATACGTGAATGATACAGTAGTATGGTGTATTGGCAGCGCTTCAGGTTTTAGGCAGAGCTTCCCTCTTTGATTCTCGACAATGACACCGCCTATCCTGGCTGATGTTTCTCGTGAACGTCCTGAGTTCCTTCTGGCGATCGAAGGGACAATACTTGAATCAGGTTACGTCCACTTCCTCACAAGTCCTTTCCTTTTGTCATACACTAAATATCGTGCCACTCGACGCCACACGCTTTAAAATACTGACAGCGTCGTTAATAAACCTATAAAATTTTATCTTCTCTGATATGTGTATTTCTTTGTACATTTTAGATTTTTGTGGCCTTCGATGAAGTGTAAAACCAATTTTGTCTCTCTACTCTTGTGCTGTTCCATTTCATTGTTTTCAGCTATTTATATTTCAGTCAACATCAACGCAGACGTCACAGTAATCACCACATAAGTCCTAACGGTGTATTTTGTAGTTGTGGAAACTTCCTCAAGCGGGCGGTGTGCTTAGAAAATTGTTTTGTTAGACATCATTAGGTTACCTAACAAATCAGGTGATGGCTACATACAAGAAGCGAGTTGTCTTTATATTCTCTATCATTCGTGTTTAATTCATTTATTTTATTGAATACAGTTAATTGTGTTATATCGAAAAATATTGACAGAAAAATCTTCGGCGAATTTGTCAGAAGATAAATTTCAAAACGCACCTCGCCTGTTGTTTGTACAGACGCATTCTGTTAATTAACGTAACGTTCTTACCAAATTTTGAGATTCGGCAGCATCACATCCCAGATGACAGTCAGTAATCGTCACTTATGTAATAGATGCCTAACAAGTTACTATAATGCGTTTGTACTCTGTGTATGTCTGTGTGTAATTTCAGGAATATTCCATATGCACGAGCAACAACGTAAAACAGGTATGAGATGTTTCAAAATTGGTTATATGTATTTTTTACCATTACTCCAATTACTATACCACATCAGTCAGATACAGTAAACTAAATATATGGTACTTTTTTTTTACATTTTTCATATTCTGTATTGAAGGAACATTTACACTATTGCAGTGAAGCATTAGCACACTGTAAAATGCGCTTATTTTTCCAGTGTGCATTTTTTGGTTCACTACGTAACTGTAACTGATGGTGAGAGTGATGCGACGATCAGCCTTTATTTTGCAGTCCTCACTTGCTAGGTCCACACGGTCCACAGTTTGTAAGATCTGCAGAAATAAGACATGCGCATTAGGGAAATGGGAAAAACAGACTGTTGTTAGAGTGCGGTAATAAAGGAAATGATGAAACGAATTGCGTTCAGTTTGTTCAGAAGCACTTTATAGAATGCATTTGAATTTCTTCGATCAGCATGATACTGTCCGGTGTGCAAGTAATTTCGGTACCGTACAAATGATTCTGTGAGACTTACATTATGTATTGAAAATGTTGTGAAAAACACTTAAATTAATTTTGAGTAATCATTTGCATATTGCTTCTTTAACATTCAATTTGTCGTCTATACGCAAATGACGGTCAAAAAGTCTGCTTAGATTACTTAAAAAGACCTGCTCTGAACTGAATCCAAACGCCGTGAACATTTATGAACTGACGTTAGTTGCTGATCTTTCTTCAGTAATAATCTTATATTTATATATGGTTAAGTCGCAGGTAATGAGGCTTGACGGAAGCGCATTCATACGAATAAAAATTGTTATTATTATCGTTATCATTATCATTATCATCATCATCCGCGTCATCTTCATATTCATTCTCAAAATTAATCTTATAAGGTTTGATATTTAAACCCTCTTTCTTTGAAACCCAGACTTTCCTTGGTGTGTCCAGACTACCTGGCGAAACTGCGTGTTACTTGTACATACATTTCACACAATAAATGATACTGGATTGAGGATATTGCTTAGGTAACGCGAGTTAGGATAGACTTAAATTTACCCGCGTAGTGACAAAAAAATTCATTGATATAAAGAAATATCTTGTAAAATCTGTTAATGAATTATTAAATATCCTTTGTAATATTACAGTCTTGCTTATGTTTTCTCATTTACCACTTTTGTTACTTTGTGTCGATAATTGAATTAAACAGTTGTCAAGAAACAAAACGGAGAATTTTGTATAACATATTATATTTAGAATAACGTGTTTGTTTTAAAGTATCGTTTACAAGAAACCTAACGTTTTTCGGTAAATACTGTCCCAATTTTCGTTGATCACGAAACCCTTACTGTAGTGAACAGAATTCTTGAAGATTATGTAAGATATTTTTTATAACTTACTTGTTCCTGGGTGCAGACATTTGTATACCTCGGCTTCACAGTTGTTTAAAAATCTCATTATGACGCCGTCAGTACAACACACTGGGTTATCAATATACGCGCAAGGGTAATAGCAGGATGCTGCCCCGTCGGTCAGTCCAATAAATGCCAGTATCACTGGAAGCAAACACACACACGTTTTTATGTTAAACTGTTGACTGCCCGCAATACGACTCCAACTACCGCTACTGCTTCTGCTGATGAGCTGGATTGTGCAGTTTATATAAGGAAAGCTCTCTCTGGTTTCGATTTCCAGCAGATCAGATATACCGGCACTTCCCTTCGTCACCGTGTCTACTAATGCAGTATTAAATGGTGCTTCGGGCTCTTGCCCTTGTGTAAGGCGGTCGGGACTTACAGCTAAGAAACGTAATGGGAGGCATCCTTTTGTGTGTGAATGGCCATGAGTACGGATAAAAGACGGTGTCAACACAACTGCACATTTATTATGTATAAATAATTAATTAAAAAATAAAACCACTCGTAGTTGAGTGTGAATTCTGACTGTCATCTTGCAGTTTTACGTTTTACAATTTCATTTGTACGCAAGGAGCTTTTCAACTAGGTCATTTTATTGCATGGAGCTTTTATACATATTATGTAGAAATGCAAATGCTGCTGATTTTAAATATTCTGTTTGTATCGTTCAGTTAATTAAATTCGTGGACAGAAATAACATATAGGCTTGTGGCGACGCATGATAACATTTAAAATTGGGAGTTAAATTAGTATTTTTAAAAATAATTAATAACAAATATTATCGCCAACCCAGCTATGTGCTTGTTGCGTTATATGAAGTTACATGTTTCAGGCTTCGAACAACATCTTCAGACCAAGCATGAGCACATTTGAAGAAAATGCGAAATAAAATATAATTCTATATATAGGCCACTTCAGTGTGAGTTATAATACCTTGCAGTCTTACTCTTCATAAATCACAAGTGCACGAAACGTAATATATTTTAACCCCATCCCTCCAATTATTAGGGCTTCATTTCATTCTGTGCCACAACGAACCATATACGGCCTAGGCAGCCTTATTGTTGAGGTTTCCAGACCACACGTAATTAGACACACACATTCGGTAGGACTCCTCTGAAGGAGCGATCAGCCCCTCGCAGAGGCAGCTACCTATACAACACGTAACAACACACGAGACGACCAAACATGCGTTCAGCGGAATTCGAACCCGTAATCCCAGAAGATGAGCGGCGTTAGACCGTATGGCTACTGGGATCGGAAGGTGGATTCATTAAAATAAAAAGAATGCTTTTGCTGGTAATTCGAAAAACTTTTTGTAAAACTGTATGTTCGTACAATTATTTTCTTCTCCCATTTGCGTTTAGTGTTAAAATATATTATCCGTCGCTACTGACCTAAGCACAGTTTACCTCCATCTTCCCCACACTCTACTAAAACTGCCAGACTGGTAACAATTCCTTCAAATTGAATGATGCTCGTCTTTATTTACAAAGTGATAATGTATAAAACGGTAGATTTTCTCTTAATGATGACCTGTAGATTTACTCCAGTTTTAATCTGTAAGGGCAGCGTTTCTAAATAAAAGTCTCTCACTCCACTCACATCGATGAATTGCCGAAACAACAACCGTTGGACCTCGGTCCATCTGTCTAAGTGTGGCGCATGCGTTTTTTCGAGAGTGAGGGAGAGGAAAAGAGGCGTTTTATTTTAACGACGCTGTCAGTTGCTAAGATTATATGCCATCGATTGCAGATGAATGAATTGTGACTGTGGACCGTTGATGGTCTGAAAGTCTCTCGCTTGGTACATACTATATAACAGCTGATTACAAGCAAAATATCAGAATTTCTATTGAAGAGAGAAGAATAAAATACTTTTTTACTGCATGAGTTTTAGACACTGGTAGGCACATAGGGTTGTATTCAGCACTGCAACATCTACCGCTACCACCACCATTACCACCAATCCTCATACTCAAAGTGACTCAGAAAATAACATCTTTGTGCGGAGCGTCTGAATAATAGTTTCCACATTTAGTTAGCAAAACTTAACCATACTTACCTTAATGACGGTTGCTAGAAAAGTACCAGATTATGATACTGCCAATTTTTATGCCAATTCATTAGATTTATATAGATTATCGATAGTATGATTCTCTTTGCCTTATTGCCTACACGATATACAACAGCTGATCACAAGCGAAAAAGTAGAACTTATACTGAACGGAGGAGCAGAAAATATTGGTTGCACTTTCAAACATCCAGCTGTAGAGATCTATCAAAATATTTGTTTATGCTCCTCATGCCTGTAAAATCAAGGAGCCAAAGTCTACGGCTACCGCTAACAATATTATTATTGCTGTTGCAACTACTACTGCTGCCGCTACTACTACTACTACTACTACTACTACTACTACTAGTTTGCATATTAAGTCTAAACAATAATAAGAATAAGATTTATGTGCTTTGATATAAGCCGTGAAACTTTTAGAAGAGACCTGATATACATCTGAGCATTTTACCGAAAGCGACTATAGCTATAATTGTTTGTCTTGTGCGTACACAAAGTTTCGTAATTTAGGTTGAGAACGTTTTCATGTTTCAGTAACTGTATCGGCGTTCTTACCTACGGACAGGATGATGAAACCCTTCATTTTCGCCCCCGAAGATCGCACGGATGTAGAAATGAAACCTCAGCACCTGTGTGTTAAAATTCTTTTCTTTATCAAACTGTATTATATATATGCAACAAACCAAAAATGTAAAGACATTTATTGTGCACTTAAACTGTATTTATAGCACATTAAATTAGAGAAACTTTTTAGTACACAAATATATTGTGGATGTGCTCAGAGTACCCAAAATGGCGCCAAAAAAAATCCGAAATCCAGAGAATAGAAAATGGCATTAGGTGAAAATTCCGTGGGATGTATTATGTCTGGAATGTAGTTCTGTTTGTGCTATTCATGCCAAAGTGTTAACTTCTCTCAGTACCATAATCCTAATCTTGATTATGACAAACTAAATTGTGGATTTCCATCTTCTCAAAGACGGTGTGTCCGTATAGAACGAAAGTAACAAATTGTCCATAACACCCTGTGATCCAGTTCAGATGATGAGCATAGGGTGACTGGTTGTGGAGGGTATTAGGTGAATGGAAACATTATAAGCCTTCTGCAAGCAATAATGTATCGCCCGTCAGTTTAGGCGAATTTGGCGGATCAGACATTTATACTTTATGTATTTGAAGCAGAATAACATATACCTTCATTTAACACAAAGCTATTTGTGATTTTGAGGCTGCCAGTAAAATTGATTTGAAACTTTAAACGTCGTTTTAAAATAACGTAATGGAGAATAGTTTAAAGAGATGATTACAAGATTTTTCAGACAATGTCTTTAATGTTGAGACTTGCGTGAAGGTTTTGTATGTCATTCGTTTCTTTGTTGTTTATTCAGATAAACACTACCTGAAATATAATTTCTACCTACGTTAGAAATACTAGGAGGAACCCCTATTTCATTGCCAATTTGTCAACCTACTACTACTCCATGGCTCTACAGTCCTTGTAGGACCTTGGCCTCCTTCACGACCATCTTCCAGTCATCTCTTCTGTTCGCACGTATCCTCCAGTTTGTGACACCCATCCTCCTCAGGTCCTCCCTCACGTCGTCCATCCACCTTAACCTTGGTCTTCCTACACACCTACTTCCTTCTGGAGTGTTCTGATATAACCTCTTTACCGCCCTTTCCTCACCCATCCTCTCAAAATGTTCCAGCCATCTCAATCTTCCTTTTTTATTTCTGTTACTATGTCCAATTCTCCATATAATTGCCTCAATTCTTCATTTGTTCTGCTCCTCCAGTATCCTGCTACACATATTGAGCCAAATATTTTTCTCAGCACCTTCCTTTCCCAAATACGCAAATTTTTCTCATCATTTGCCGTTAAGCACCATGCTTCTGAACCATACAGCAACACTGGTCTTATTATTGTTTCGTACATTCTTATTTTTGTTGTCCTGGATATGGCTTTTGATCTCAACAAGGGTAATACTGAAAAATAACTCCTATTTCCGGCCATAATTCTTGCTTTTATCTCTGTGTTATTATGACAATTTTCTGTTGTCATTGACCCTAAGAACTTGAACTCTCCCACTATTTGAAATTCATAGTTATATACTTCTAGATGTTTCTCATTCCTACAACGTACGTTATTTATTATATTTATCATGTACTTAGTTTTCTCTTCATTTATTCTCAGCCCCACTTCGTTAGCTCCCTCTTCCATTTGTACCACTGCATCATTCAGCGGTCCAGTACTTCTACCTATTAAATTTACATCATCTGCATACGCCAAGATTTGCAATGTTATCGTATATATGCTTCCCCCTTTGTTATTTGTATATGCCTCATCACTTTCTCCAAAACCACATGAAATAATTGTGTTGACAGTGCGTCCCCTTGCCTCAAGCCTTTATTTATTGCAAATTTCTCTGTCATCATGTTTTGCACTTTAACCCTGCCTGTTTTATTTCTTAATGTCATTCCAATCAGGTTTATCAGTTTCCTTGGGATCTTAAATTCCTCTAATATTAAAATCAATTTTTGTCAACCACAATTCCCATATGACATGTATCCTTTCTCAGCTGTATGGCTTTTGTGATTTCCCATGTACAATACGAATTATAAAGAAAAGAGATGCAAAATATTGCTGTGACACTGTCAGCCACGGTGCGAGATTCTCTATAGTACGAATAGTTAGATTAACCTTACCTGTTTCTATGACGATGACTGCGGTCTGTAATGTTAAGATGTTTTATATAGAGGAGTGAAGGGGAGAGGGGAAAAGCTGGCTGTCAGGTTACTATGGAACTGCTGGTAAATGTCAAGTGTGCAAATAACAAGGGACAGAGTCTTGTTTAACTTCGTGTGTTTTATCCATTAATTAATGCTTTTTTTCCTTTAAACCATAAGCGAATTCTTACGTGCGTCAAGTAATGTATACAAGCCTTTTTTGTATTGTCTTGCGCCAGTTGTGGACCCTTTATGATGTGTATCTGTTTGTATTAATGTTTGTGTACCGGTTTGAGCTGGTTAATTTGCGTGCATTATGGTCTGCTGTTGAAACTTGTTATGGGCTTTCATGCCTCTTAATTGCTATGGAACATAAATGCGAAAGTCTGTTGTTATATTTGTTACGTGTCACCGTCCGTACGTCTGTAGTCACGTCTGTTTGCAACTGTGGAACATCGCGGCTCACACTGGACGGAATTTCGTGACATTTATACTCGATAAATTTACAAAAGTTTATTGAAAGATTCCACATTTTGGCAAATCGAACGAATATGGCAGACGGTATATAGTGAGATCTGAGCATATTTGACATATTTGCGACGTAAGTAGAAATTTTTCTGTACTGGGATGTGTGGATCGATTGTTAATCCTTATGTAACACAAGGAGACTATCACCTACGCGAGAAAGAAAGAAGAGCCTCAGATATTGAAAATTAACTTAAAAAATATAGAGTTTTTTTACTTTATCCTACGTGTTGCGCAAAACGTGGGAAGTCATCTTACAATATATGCATTTTGGACGGTATTCTTAAAATCACTCACGATCGTGTCATCCTTGGGTCAGTAGCAGATTCGACGCACAACAAGGCTTTTATAAAATTTCTTTATAGTCAATATGGACAAACCAGACTTTTCAACGTCTACAGGGACTCTTTACCCGAGGATAAATCAGCATGGACGTGAAGATGAATACTCAGCTGCTTTCAGTGCCTC
>Ga0123355_10020573_pt1 | contig 10544 bp, 6 predicted proteins | sample TergutEmb28metaG_3_FD_89872 | JGI IMG/M metagenome (GOLD analysis project Ga0123355, IMG submission 89872) | Embiratermes neotenicus P1 segment gut microbial communities from Petit-Saut dam, French Guiana - Emb289 P1 | ecosystem: Host-associated > Arthropoda: Insects > Digestive system > Gut ... | reverse complement strand
TGTGATAGACCACGTGTGGTGTTGACTGTAAGTGTAAAATGCTAGGCAAATGTGCAGAAACTTACAAAAATGATATGTAATTCTCTAGCATTAGTGTCATGCCATTTCAAAAAATTTGCTTCTCTCCAGTATGGAATGAAGTAATAATTTAAACTTGCGAAGTTCCATCTTTTTTTCTGTCTTGGGCTTGATGTCAGTGTGAAAGATTTTTGCTGCCCATATAGTTTTTGCATCAGTTAACAGTACCTTGGGAAGTATATCTATGGTTAGATCTAAAGAAAAATGATGAGAGAAGGGAGGGAGGTTTGAATCATTGTTTGTACTTGAGTCACATTTTAAACCAGTATCTAGGTAAGCTGAAAATTATGATCTTCTTGAATGTGACACCCTAGGGAACAGTAATTTTCACCATTGTAAGAACTTAAAAAGTGTTACATGTACTATGTGATACATGGCATGTCAATATGTGAAATGCCATGACACTATGTCTGAATGTAATTTCTTCTTGTTTGGAGTGTGAGAATTGTCCCTTTTGTAACAGGTGGCTTTGGTAAAATGGACAGAGGAAGTTGGTTTAGCTCTGGTGAGACGAGATCTGACCAGAATGCAGCTGCGCACACCAGCCGGAGTAACATATTCGTACACCATCATGCAGGTCTTCCCATTCACTTCAGAGACCAAACGCATGGGCATCATACTAAAGGTATGAACTTTTGGAAATTGAGACCTGTGTAGCTGAAATTACATGTTAATATTGAATAAATGTTATTGGAAATTTTAAATTTTAGGAATGCATTCATTGACCCAGAAGATCATGAGTTTTCCTCTGCTGTAGGATGGTTTTACTGAAAGTGATAGGAATGTAATAAAACTCATTGGATGGTTTGTCATTGTTGATGCAAGTCATTGTTAAATTATTTTATTTGCATTCATTATACTGTACTTTACATAAATGCGTGAATGCAAATGTATTTATTTTACATCAGTCCTTTCTGAAAATTCTGGCTTACCAAATGTTAAGCATAATGATAGTGCCACCATTTTGTGTTTTGGGGTATCTTCTATTCAGTGAGATCTTGGCTGTTGCTCATTGTGGCAAGTGGTGTGACATATTATGTGCTTATTATTCAGTAAAGTACATTTTTGAACTTTGTTCGGGGTTTCATTATGAATTGTGTGGCTGATTACAAACACTTTGCCATATTTAAACTAAGTATTTGTTAATAAAGTGTGGGGATTAGATGAGATTAGGAGCAGATGTGCGAGATGCTCCAGTATAGCGAACTTGCTTAGTTATTTGTTTTCCGTATTATAAGTCTTGTATCAGGATTTATAGGAACATCACTTTTTCTAATGAATGGTTCCCCGTTCTCCATACATGTAACTTACTTCCACAAAAGGACTGTGTAATAAATGTAATGTTTTCCTGCAGGAAGAACACACAGGTGAAATTGTGTTCTACCTCAAGGGAGCTGATATAGTCATGTCTGGCATTGTTCAGTACAATGACTGGTTAGAAGAAGAATGTGGGAACATGGCGCGAGAAGGCCTTAGAACTCTTGTTGTTGCAAAGAAGATCCTTACTGAAGAGCAGTACATGGATTTTGAGGTTCGTGTCCTTTACACACATTATTACAAATTGGTGTATTGTAAGTAATTACCATATTTACCCAAATCTAACACTCTTTGGCCCTGAATTGTAGTAGTTAAAAGGATGGGATGATCTTAAAGTCACCAGCTGGGATTCACACAGGAAACTGCAGTTATACTCACTTTGAAACACAATAAAATTGCTTAATAAGACCATATTTATTTTTTACATTATTTGATAAAGTCATACGTCTTACATGTGATGCCAGTCTTTGTTTGTGATAAATGTTTTTTGATACGTGTAAAAGGTAAAGTTCCTTTGCATGCTGTGGAGGCACATAGGGGTAGTATAGGTACAGCTCCACTCATTCTAAACCTTGTTACTAGATGCAGGTTAGTAGTCAATTTCATGCTCACCCTCATTATCACCAGTAGCCATTGAATAGGAGGCTGGGTGGACACCAGAGCCAGTCTGGAGATTTTGGAGAAGAGAAGAATACCATAACCTTGCCAAGAATCAAACCCAGTACCACCCAGCACATAGTCATTTTCCCAGGTGTACATGATAAATTTATGTATTCGCCTAACTGTGGGACAGAATCCAACAGCATTCACCCAAGGCATTAGTCTCGTACATTTTTCTCCCAAGAGAAATGCCAACAAAAGAGCAGTTTAAAATTGAATTTAATGTTTTATACCTACTACTGGTCGACTAGTTTATCGGGGTAACACCCATTTCTCTGTAGACACGATACAATGCCGCAAGGATGTCAGTGTCGGATCGCGTTGCACATGTTGCTGCTGTTGTGGAGAGTTTGGAACGAGAAATGGAGCTGTTATGTGTGACAGGAGTCGAAGATCGACTACAGGACAGAGTACGTCCCACCTTGGAATTACTGCGTAATGCTGGAATCAAGGTTTGATATACTGTACATTATTTTAAAATATTGGATTTGTTAGTAATAACTGCTTAAACTTATGACACTGATGGGCTTGGAACTGTCTTTAATTTTCATTCATTCATTCCTTAGTATTCAGCCTTGAAGGTCGGGCTTGGCAGGAACCAGAGCCCAGTCATATGACCTGTATGGCTCTGGCACACTGCATCCTGGGCAAGTTCTTGGGGGTAGTTTGCCATTGCTTTCCCCCGCCTTTAGACGTTCCCACTTTAGCCGCCAGGTGCCTCCGTCCGCAAGGACGCGAGAGATCCTAGCAGCAAAAGGTGGAACTGTGGGCGAGAAAGATGTCCGGTAGTAATTTTGCCTAAATTCCGACTTCCACATAAATTTAGGGATCTTTTACATGCCGAAAATCTATGACATGGGACCGACGGCTTTACTTCCCCTCCGAAGGAAGGCGTGCTGAGGATTTTTTGTCTTTAATATAGGTTGTATATTTTGAAAAGGCATTATGTAAGCTCTGACATGGTGTAGAGTGGATTAAAACTATTATTTCTTCCCACTTATTCAACATTAACATATTAGGACAATGCTGCATTAGTATGTCGGCATTAACAGGATTTATTTGAAGATAAGACATCTGTAATATGGGAACACTTCTTGTTCAAATTACAAACAGCAGAGTTGCCGCATAGTTGTCATGCTGTCAAATGTTTGCACTTGTCATTCTATAACTTCATAAATATTAAAAGATGTCTATCCTAAGTTACTTCATATGTTGCAGATTTGGATGTTGACAGGTGATAAACTGGAGACAGCAACGTGCATTGCCAAGAGCTCTCGCTTGGTATCGAGGACTCAGAGTCTGCATGTGTTCAAGGCTGTAGTTACTCGCACTGATGCCCATCTAGAACTAAATACATTCCGTAAGAAACAGGATTGTGCACTTGTCATTAGTGGAGATTCATTGGAGGTGAGCGCTACAGTACCAAGGTTACAGTATGCCTATACTAAAACCAACTAGATGCACCAGTGTATCAAATTTATTTATTTTAGAATGACACTCTACATGTTTCAGACAGTCTTTCTGTCCATCATCAGGAGTTCAAGACTATACATACAGCAACAGGCATATGTCAAACAGACACTGCTGTCTGCAAGCAGAGAACAGTATCTGTTTGACAAATGCCTGTTGCTGTATGTACAACTCCTGATGATGGATGGAAAGACAGTCCGAAACATGTAGAGTGTCATTCTAAAATAAATGAATAAATTTTATACACTGGTGCATCTGGTTGGTTTTACTATAGGAATAATATTACGATGCACAGCCCTATGAACATCAAAGTTAGAGTATGCCTCTCTTTATCAGAATAATTTAAACTCACATCATTAGCCTGTTGTCAGCTGTTAAACACAGCATCACAAATTATATTTGAAGCCTTGCTTGGTGACCATGCACAGCAAATGATCAGCCATTCTGTAAGCACATGTTTGTATGAAGAGTTCATTTTAGAAACGAAAGTGTTCAAGATTAAGTTGAACAGTCAATTCATTGATGACAGATTGGAAAGCTGACCCTAAGCAGCTGCTTGTCATGTCCAGATGTTAGCAAAGAAACAGTGGTAGGCTTCTCTGTGACATTCTTCCATCCTTCAGAACATTATGTGTATATATATATATATATAGTTCATTGTTATTAATACCAATAATTTTTCACTCAGAAACTTAATGTGTAATGTTAAGATGACATTCATTATCATGTAGCTTTCATTGCATGCAGGATTTTGAGATGTTTAAACAGGGACACATCCAGTGCAGGTTGCTCTTACGGATCTATCAGAATTGTCCAGCTTTTATGAAGGCACAATTTTATGAAAGTAGGAAATGAAAAATAATATACTGGCCACACAAGTTACTGTGGTGTGATGTCAATAATTGCAGGTCTGTCTTCAGTATTATCAGCATGAATTTTTGGAGCTAGCTTGTGGCTGTCCAGCCGTAGTGTGTTGTCGCTGTTCACCCACACAGAAAGCTGAGGTTGTACGTCTCATTCAGTTACACACTGGTAGGCGTACAGCTGCCGTAGGAGACGGAGGCAATGACGTGAGCATGATTCAGGCTGCTGATGCAGGTACGCCTTCCAAATGCTTAAGTGACATTGTTTCATAGTTTACTGTATGGCATCAGATGGCAAGAAGTAGCTGAAAGGCAAACTGCAAAGAAGTGGAGGTATTCATAGCCTGTTTGAGGATACTGTCCTAGCATTAGTCTGAAGAGACTTTTTTCATATATGCCTTTCCCATGATTGTGCCACAGGAAGCAATTCATCAGTGTCAGAACTTTGGTAACCACCCAGGGGAATCCCTCTTTCTACTCACTAATGGGGAATGTATTTCTGAAATCAAAACAGTATGTGCAAGATACGCATGTGTGCCATATGAAATACAGATACTCAGAGTTGCCATGTACCTGTACACCAGGTATAAGTTGTATGTTGTAGCTAAAACTCAAAGCTTGGGCACCCCGAAAGCCTCAAGTCACTGCTAGTGGTCACAGGACGCCTGTACTGAGTGTGTGACTTAGATCATCATCATCCCCCTCCACTGGCTGTACACTCCCTGGGTGGTACTTGACCTCCTTATGTGATGCAGATGGTTCATAAAAAATTGCAGTTGCAAGGTGGCATGTACAGCTCTGGCAGCCATGGCTGTACCAGTATGGTGTGTGTAACAGTTCTACCTAAAACACACGTACTCTTGCAGCATTTGCAAGTAGGACTCGCCAGTTACTGTTCTCTCTTTTTTTTTTAAATAAAAAAAGTAAATTCATTTACATTAACTTGTAGTCTTATATGAAACATTTGCTGTGTTTCATATCGTTGCTCTGTGTATATACAGAAGAATAAAAAGTCATTCACAGCTTGTTCTGTTGCTGTCTTCCATGTAATGTGAAAATATAAGAGAAATTATGCTGAATCATTATTTGTTACCACACTGGAACTCTCATTGGTCTGCTTCCAGGTATTGGCATTGCAGGGCGTGAAGGTCTTCAGGCTTCATTAGCTGCAGATTTCTCTATCCCACAGTTCAGTCATCTTGCCAGACTTCTCTTGGTCCACGGACGTAGGAGTTACAAACGATCAGCATCTCTCAGTCAATTTGTGATACATCGTGGCCTCATTATCTCAACAATGCAGGCTGTCTTTTCATCTGTATTTTATTTCTCGTCTGTTGCGCTTTATCAGGGATTTTTAATGGTTGGGTAAGTTACACATATTTATAGAGGAACAGGAATTCTTATTTTATATTAACCAGCTAACAATAAGTTATTCTGAAATGTTACTACCTCAGATCCTCATAACCATATTAAACACCAAGAGATGTTCACTTGCTGAAGAAACTGGATTTTGAGAAAAATGCAGTCACTTCACTTGGGTCTGTACATTATATTTACTGCTTCATTGTGCCTTTTTGTCGACTGAAACAGACGTTTGTATAGAAATGGTAACTGACATAACATACTTACCAAATTTTATGAAAACTGTTCAGTTCTGCAAAAGTTGGAGTGTGGACACATGTACAAATGGTGATGCATTTTGTTGGAAAAAAAAGGTGCTCTGTTGATAGGTACTGCTTAGTCATGTGACAGACTAACTCAACACACACATTCCATTGCTACTAATATATGCACTTTTTTGTGCCATTAGGTATGCAACCCTCTACACAATGTTTCCAGTATTCTCACTTGTTCTGGACAAGGATGTGTCAGGTAAAATCGCCCTGACCTACCCTGAACTCTACAAGGAGTTAAGCAAAGGACGCTCTCTCTCCTTCAAAACATTCTTTATGTGGGTCCTTATCAGCATTTATCAAGGTTAGTAGAGCATCATGACAGCCATTCAGTTATAACTGTTGAGCCCGCAAGTTTTGTGAAATTATTATCTCACTCTGATTGTATATGAGGTAGAATAATTCAATTTACTGTATAAAATTTATTACACTATTACTATTTTTCTTCAAATACCACATGCACTTTTCTGTAAAATTTCTCCGTCATATATCCCGATGCACATTATTTATGCTACATGTCGAAGTATACTTGATGCAGCAGTAGACTTGGCAACATCATCTGAATGAGTCTTGGCCAACATTCCATCATTTCACAAGTGTTCAGGGAGTCACCCATAATTTTGAGGCTTGCTCAAATGAAAGCCAGTTGGGAATTGTTCTGCATTGATTAAGTAGAAGTCATTAAAAATAGTCCCCATGCACTTTGAGATGGGAGCATCCCATTGATGACAAACATTTGTGGATCCCTTCCACTAAATTCCCTGGTCTGCTGCTGGAACTGCTGCAGCCTTCCCATTTTTATCAGATCCAAAACTGTAATCCATTAATACAGATATGCGTTGCATAGTGACAGGGATACATTATGAGAAATGCGCCATTAGATGATTTCATCATCGTGCGAACATCATAGATTGTACTTACACAAACCAAGATAGCATAGCCTGTTACACACTTAGACTATATGGTATAGCCTATTGCTCCTAGGCTACAAACCTGTACAGCATGTTACTGTACTCAATGCTGTAGGCAATTGTAACAAAGTTATTATAATATTATAATCTTATGGGACCACCATCGTATATGTGGTCCATCGTTGCCCAAAACGTCGTAATGCGGCACATACCAGTACTTTCTTCAGGGGACCAGACACAGTGAAAGGTCTGGGGGATGTATGGTGGAACATCCAACATTTAACAGTGCATGGAGTACTATGTTGTGGACTCTGACATGTAGGAAGATCAAAGAAGTTTAAAGCAGACTAAAAAGTATAGAACTGACCAGGTCCTGGAGGAATGACATCAGTACTACAACCACTAGGATGTATGCATTAACCTCCAAATGGATGGCATCACATGATTGCTACAGGAAAAGAAGTGACTGGAAACTCATCATCAATATGGATGGATCAAATATGTTCGACTGGATACTAACATAACTTGTCATTAAAAGTTATAAAAAATCTGGAATTTTGATCAGTGTAGATAGCTTCAAGAACAAATTATTTGAGAAACAGGGGTGCAAAATTGAGGTAACCTTATTTGAGGGCATGTGGTATTTGGCATTTGGATAAATTCAATAAAGGTGTTGAATTCATTTTAGTATATAACTGTACTCTCATTCACTGTTGCAGGTGGTGTGATCATGTATGGTGCTCTGGTAATGTTCGAAGATGAATTCATTCACATTGTGGCCATCAGCTTCACATCATTAGTCCTGACAGAGCTAATCATGGTAGCACTCACAGTTCGAACATGGCACTACATCATAGTACTAGCTGAATTACTCAGCCTTGGCCTCTACATCCTTTCACTGATTGTGCTGAAGGACTACTTTGGTAAGTGCACAACAGTACATTGCATCTCATGCTCCTTGTTTGGTGAGAGCTGAAATGCGACGTTAACATCAACCACATACATTTCAGTTTTCAGGATGCCACCCAGAAAAACCATGTCTGTCTTCATACAGCTTGTTCTCATGGGTTCTTTTATGACTTTGTCATAGTATCTCCTTGGGGACACTAAAAATAAAACTTTTGAAGGTCCTGTTATTTTTATGGATGTGAAACAATCTCACACCTGGATGGAACAGCAGAGATTGCATTTGAGAAGTGTGTTGAGGAAGGAGAAGCTGGAGAGTACTGCATAAATGTTCATGAACTTGTGATACAGGTTATGATGCACTCTAGTAGTTTGTGTTTCTGAGAAAGAGACTGCCTCTGTCTACACTGAAGGTGGTGCATTCTTTTCCCAACCTAACACCAAGTACACAGGACTGCCAAAGCTAAAACCTACAGTTAGAGTTCATCTGCTGCCTTTGTTTTCACAGCCTGGGAATCTCCCTCTGTCCTATCCCCATTGAGGAAATGACTGTTAGTAATTAAACTGACAGTGACGGTATTGTTTACTTGTAGTTTATGTATACTCCAGGGTTTTAGAACATTGGCCATGCTGTACCATACTACCAAGTGTCATAATGCGGAAGACCACATGAATCTTCATTGCCATGGAAACACAGATCTCACATAAAGGTCATAACTTGTGGTCAGCAGTCAGTTATGAAGGTGATGAAATGGAGGAATATGAGAGGCATGTGGAGTGTATGGGAGATGTCTGAAAACATAAGGGGAAAAGACTACTTGGGAGTCGTAGCAGATGCGATGATTTTAAAATGGAGCTTAAAGAGAAACATGAAACAGCAGTTTGTCATAACCCACACGACACATCAAACTGAGCTCCCCACATTACTAGACAGTTGGGTTACAAACACACCTTCTGTCAAAATGTTGTATCCACAAAAACATTGTTTCTCCTTATATTTTTGTAAAAATGTAACATGCCTGTATGTTGGCGTATTAAGTAGCTGTCAAGTTTTTTTCTATCTCCTGTAAAATTGTGTGTCATGGGTTACAAGATATTGCTGGTTCATGAGCAATATAAAGGTATGGACTGAATTTGTTGGGCTAAGGATGGGGACCAGTAATAGGCCTGGGGGGGAGGGGGCACATAAATGAACATTTGCCATTCTTAAAGACCAAAAAATAGGGCAACAACTTTAAACTTCTTAGAAGCAGCTCAGCTGCATGTAGTTTAGCTGTCATGGGAGTCAAGAAGAGTTTGGTCCTCCATCTTGAGGTTTCGGTATAGTAGTAACAAATTCTTGCCAGTAAATTGTTGTGGGTTATTGTCACACCTTCATAATGTGTCTGGTTTGAAGGCAGCAGTGGAGGCATAGGAGTAGCACCCTCTTGATGCAGCATGTTTTGTCATAAATCATTTGTAAAGGTATCAAAACTGAAAGGGGGATGGAGGAGATATACTTAAGCCATTTCACTTCTTTTTCAGATGCTGCATTTATTCAGACCACCGACTTTCTGTGGAAGGTTGTTTTGATAACGCTAGTCAGTTGCCTGCCACTTTATATCCTGAAGATTCTGAGGAAGAAATTCTCACCACCTAGTTACACAAAACTGTCATGAATGTAAGAGCACGAAAATAATTTTTAACAAATATCTAAGAATGGTTATTGACATCTTAAAAGGCTATTGGTCATATGCACAGAAAATGTGAATAAAAATCTTATTTCCCCTACACCTTGGTATTCTGTTAACTCATATTCTGACCTAGTTCATGGAATGTTCTGCTGTAAGTAGGATATTTCACTTTCTGTATTTGCATAGATGTAATCCAAGTCATGGTAAAGTTTCACTTCCACATATTGGGGTGTCTAAAATGTTACAGCTGCTTGCTACAAGGAAGTATTTAATGTCTATAATTTGTTTTCACAAGTCACTACTTAACCAGAAGCAGGATTTCAATCATGACAGCTCGCTAATATGTAGGACACCTTATCCTTCTCACATGCAGTCATCATTAACTAGTTGTAAGCAAAATGCTTTCATTTGTAAATGTCACTGAAAAGGAAATAGCAGTCTAAACATCACAACCTGAACTACAAATTGAACATAATTGATAGAATTTTGGCTGTTAAATTATAAGAACTAGTTACAATCCTGTGAACTGACATCACTTAACATGAAGTCCAGTATCTTTTGTTCTAATTGTAGTAAAGTGAAGGTCAGGTATCGCTCAAAATTCAAAATTTTCATTCCTTAGCCACTTCCTGTATTAGTAAATATCTGCAGTTACTATATTTCAAATTAATGATAATTTAAGTTTTGTAAGTATAAATTCATTGTATGGATCTAATATATATATTGGACCGTGCATCATGTGATAGTTGAAGAATAAGAGACCAACCTGATGTCACAATTTATTAAGTTTTATTTCATTTCTTCTATGCTCGACATGTTTCGGACATTAATACATCCATCATCAGGAGCCTGCGACTCTCCTATTGTATCACCACATTGGTTGTGTGTTCTTGTTTCAATGTGTGTTGGAGTTTCGGTGTGGCTGGTTGGGGTGGTATCAGTGTGGCAGGCTTCAGCCTGCTACACGGATACCACCCCAACCCAGCCACACCG
>Ga0123355_10020572_pt1 | contig 10545 bp, 8 predicted proteins | sample TergutEmb28metaG_3_FD_89872 | JGI IMG/M metagenome (GOLD analysis project Ga0123355, IMG submission 89872) | Embiratermes neotenicus P1 segment gut microbial communities from Petit-Saut dam, French Guiana - Emb289 P1 | ecosystem: Host-associated > Arthropoda: Insects > Digestive system > Gut ... | reverse complement strand
GTACACATTCGCGATAAATCAATGCCCACATTTTGGTAGTCTGGTGACAGGTGTTTACTTATAGATGTATCGTGTGCGTTTTGTTTTTAAAAGGCTATTTACACTACACTAGCCCTTCCAGCCGTGTTATATGGCAGCGAAACTTAGACTATTAATGCAAGTGACGCCAGAAGAATAACAGCAGCAGATATGAAATACATGAGAAGAACAGCAGGATGCACTTGGACAGGTTACAAAACAAATTCACAAATTGCAAAGGATTTAAAAATAACACCAATTTTGGACAAATTACTGGAATACAAGTGAAGCTGGATACAACATATAAATAGAATGCCTCGAAATAGATTACCCAGAGTAATGAAATACTACTCCCCATCTGGCAGAAGGAATCATGGTAGACTTTTGAAGATACTTCTGGGTACGTGAGACCGGAACGGGTCAACAAGTGGCCCAGCTCCATGAAAGATATATGATGATTATGACGATGGAACAGGTTTTCGTGGGATTGTAACGTTTGTCATACATGGGATATTTTAATGATGGGTCTGAACCATCTCTCCTCAAGTGGACAAATTTTATAATGTGTCTCACATCTTCTCTTCTTGCATTAGTTCCAGATATTTTTAAATCGCAAATGTTATCAGCACCAGTTTATAATTATAATACGTTGAAAGAACAGCTCCACTTTAAAAAAGACTGCATAGATCTGTGTCACTAGTAATTGTTACGGTCGGAAACAGGAAAGCAAATTCTTTATTTTGATCACTTCGTGTGTGGGCTGTATACATTTCAAGCACAATAACCCCGCGTTTGAAGGATTACAAACTAGTCCCTGTTGCGACTGACAATAAAGAGATAGTAATTACCTATAGAGTCACTTTGATCTTGTCCAGAAAGCCTGTCTTTGACTTGTTTAGGATATTGCTGATTGTAATGACGTATATAGACACGGAGGCTGCGTGTGGTATTAGGACTCAAGCTGAAATTAATCTGCTTCAAAGGGATGTTGTGCTAGATTGTGTCCCAGCTGCAGATGTCAAATTTGCCAATGGTCTGCATATGAAAATACTTCTAAGAAAATCAGTTTATTCGAGAAGACAATGAACAGTTCATTTACAGAGTTGAGTCTATTTGTAAACAGAAGGTACGAAAGCCACTCAAATTAGGCAATTTGTATTTCAGTATGACGGTAGAATCTCAAAAGAAATGTAAACATTTACGTGTTAATGATTTATCTAAACGGCTGTTCTATAATCTTATTTTATATAATAAGCAGCAGGATTGTATACTGCAGAACATAAATAGTAGTATAAACTGTGATATTTGGGGTTCTTATGAAGGTGAGTGGAAGATTAGTTTTCTGCTTGGATGTTACCTCTAAAAAAGAGTACATCAACCACCACCAACACCACCAGCTCCATCACCAACACAACCTCCACAACCACGACTACAACCACCCCCATTCCCACCACCTCCACCGCCACCTCCACCACTACCAACACCACCTCCATCATCACCACCACCTCCACCATCACCACCACCACCTCCACCATCACCACCTCCACCTCCACAACCACCACCACCACCACCTCCACCACCAGCTCCACCTCCACCACCACCTCCACCACTACCAACACTACCACCTCCACTTCCACTTCCACAACCACCACCACCACTTCCACTTCCACAACCACCACCACCACCACCACCACCACCACCACCACCGTCATGGTTGAGACGTTTTATCCAGAACTACTTGCGTTGTCTGCCATTAAGTAAGTGACATAAAACTGATCGACTTTTGGACCAGGGTGTACTGTACCAGTTACAGCACATGTCTGCAGAATCCCGGCTCAACCCAACAAAAAACTAAGGCAAGGATCCGCATTGAAACCGCTGGCCCACGCACAGGAACTGAACTAATAGCACTAGCTGCCCATGTTCTGGTCTTTCAACATTCATCACTCTTGGATATAGACGAAGAAATTATTTTCTAATTACCTTTCGTTGCGATGTAAAAATATGCAAATAAGCCTAGAAGACGGGAAAGTAGAGAACGAAAATTGTGATAAGAATGCGAGATTTCTCTGGGGTCTCTCTCGGGAAAGCAGCAGGCATCCATTTTGTACATACCTTCGTTCTAGCCCAGAAAACGTTTTCGCTAACTTTTTCCCTTCTCAATGCAGCAGGCGTTGCGACTAGAGTGAGAAGATGTATAAAGAGACTTTCTATATATAAGAATCCGTTCCCCATGTTATCTGTCGCAATAATTATTCCCGAGAAACGTGAAGAAATTCAAGCTTTTACCTTAGGCGGGGAAGTAAGAAGCTGTTAGTAATGGAGCTAGCTGACGGTAATCTACATAGAAGAAACCAGAGTTTTAAAACACAATGGAAGAAGTTCGTTTGAAACGCACAAAGAAGCCGCTTCTCTCTTGTTAGGTAAATATACATCCAAAGTATGAAAATATCTTTAATAACTCTGTTATTATAGATGTGAATAGTGGACCTACATAACTTTATTCTACATCCATCCTAAAGTAAGCTTAATTCTCAAAGTTATATTAACTTTGGAAAATTCGGTGCTAGCTATATGTACCACGTGCTGTAACAAGGAAATCTGCATCTTGCCCACGTAAGGTAGTCATGTGTTCCACGTGTTTCTCGAAAGAATATCAGTCATTTCCTCAAACAACATGGACCGATCTATCTTAGTAATGGAGCCGTACTCAGTTGTCTACGGTGTAGGAACTAACGGTGTAGATGTACCTCAGGTACACCTAGGTCTTCAGGAAATTAGGATAATTTTCTGTCACTGTAGTTTTAAATTAGAGGTACTTCGCGGAGTAAAATGAAAGAAAACGTTTCAGATCTGCTGTTTTCAGCACTGTGAGTGTGAGGGAAAGTGTGCTTGCTTTCAGTTTCATTAAACAAATTAAATTAATTATTTTACATTAAGATGTTGCTGCCATTTCTGAGATTATGGACGCTCAGCTATCCCAAAAATGATACATTTTGTGAAATTGGATTAATAAAACCCATTAAATGATAAGCGTAAACCTTGATGCATATTTAGTATAACGGGATGTATGTCTGTTATTGTTATGGACTAATTCAGAGGAACAAATTCTCCCAGAGGAGTTAATTTTCGCTCAGAAATTCGATTCTTCTCACGGAACCCGAATTTTACTTTCGTGTTCATTAGGTTCCGAGGCTTTCACTTGTTCTTAGGCAGAGTAAATAAAATTTGTTTGTTCTGCACAGCTTTCTATTGTGTGGTAGGTTGATTATTTTGCCATGGTTCGCTACTATTTTTAAGCGGGTTCGCAAAATTGCCAAAAGTGACTATTATCTTCATCATATCCGGCCGCCCACCTGTCTTTCCTCATGGAACAACTGGGCTTCCACTGGACGGAGTTTCATGAAATATGATATTTGAGTATTTTTCGAAAATGTATCGAGAACATTCAAGTTGCACTAAAATCTGACAAGAATAACGGGTGCTTTATATGAATAACTGCGTACGGACGACAGATAACAATATAATGTGGCACATGCACTTCGCATGCTGGGTAACTAAGGCTAAAAACACGCCTTCATAGTGTGTAATAATTACCGCTTTTCCGTGGCTAGAATGGTTAGGCGAAAGCGCCTCAGTGTTACATGATACGTACTGTACATTGCCTGTCTGTCATGTTGTAAACTGTTTCTGTTGAGGTTGCTATGCTGTTCATATACAAAATTCGAAACCTTGTTTTTCGTGGTGGCTCCATTGGCATTATGTCCATATTTTATTAAAGATTGTAGACTAATATCGAGGCATATACTATATATAGACCTGTGTGTGCCTGCATGCGTGCGTGCGTGCGTGCGTTCCCTTCAGCTTGTTCCCCGCCCAACTAACCATCAAACACCTGTGTCGTTAGTTTCTCAATATTAATAATAACATGGCGTTCTTTGTAACATATGAATTGGTATTGACACCGGTGACATTTCTTACACACTCTGCCATTCTCTATACTGATACAGGAAGAAGATCTAGTAACGTCTGTCAATATGAACGTTTTTAAAAGTACTGTGTGTGGGAACATGAAACATGTCTGCAGTTTCTTTTTTCTTGTACATGTGTAGAGTTACAATATTGTAACTGTAAGAACTTGTAAGCTACATATCACATATTTAATTTTGTCTGAATAGGGAAGTGCGTAATTCTTACCAAAACCAAACTATTTATTATTCCATGTAGGCTCTTCGGACCCAAAACACTGATACAGAATTTGGTGCAGCGCCTCTGGAAGGTGGTAAAGTTTAATATCGGAACCTAAGTGAGCTAATAATGTTAAAGTTAATCTTGTGGATATGGAAGTTGAATTTTGTCATCATCATGATAGCTGGCTTTTAGTTCAGAAATGTTACGCTTTCGAATTTACCAGTGTTATTTGCTGGTTTAAATTGTATCTTACAAGTAATTTGAATGATTAATCTTCTCTAGACACCAGAGTTTATACGTAATTACGCACAATCTTACAACCTACTGCGCTTTTCAATTTTTATCGTTTTTTTAATGAAGCTCTGAGTGTATCAGACACTCTTCAGTGTGGTATTACAGTTGTTAGTTTTAAAGTTGAAAAGATGAGGAATGGGTCCACCGTGGCTTACTTTAATATATTATAGCAGGTTTTACCTGCAAGAACTGAGTAGAACTGCGAAAATCCGCAGAGTGTCCGGTGTCCCGATCTAATGGTGGCCTGGACTTCTCTCGATTACAAGTCGAAAATATTGCGCCGTGAGCCAAGTGCTCGATATCGGGCCCTGCGACTTCCTGAACAAACGCAGACAGCAGAACAGAGGACACGTCCACCGGTTCTGCATTAACTAAGCTATCCTCCGTCCCCTGACGGGACTTTGCTCGTAACTGTCAGATGCTGTTCTGTATTTTTATCACAGCAAGTGATTCTTCACATTACCACCTGCAATAACACCTGAGGGCCTACATAGAATATAACGCGTGTACAGTACTGGTCAGCAGTTTATACATACATTAATACCACACGTAGCTGTAATGAGAAGACAGATATCATCTCTAAAATCGATGACGCTACTGTCTAATTTAGGCGTATGGGACGGGTTTTGTGTGCAGGAGAGGGGTCAGATAGTGTTCGGAATTTGGCTTTGGTCGGGGCCTGTCTGTTATGATGTGTGACTCCCATTAGGTCTGCAGTTCTGATTAATGAGCAGTGTGCACCATTATCGAGGAGATGGAGGTATTAAATTGTTGCGAGAAACATTGTTTCCATGTATGGAGTGGCAAATATGTTATTGCATACTGTCTCGGGCTGCTTCTCTAATACTTGCGTAATTGGCTTGCTTGAAATATGTTCTTCTTTCAGTACTTTGGATTTTTCCCAGCCAGCCATCATTCCGCCATTGTCCCCTATATTCATTTATTGAACATCCAGATGAAATAGACTTAGATATGGCAGACTCGTCTTACAATTACGTGCCCATACAGACAAAATCCAAGTGCTATTATTTTTTTCGGATCCGTAGCGTAAACGAAATATGTCGGCCTGTCAATGAACGTGGCCACCTGCCGATAGTTAAAAGCCATTTTGATAGAATAAACAGTGCTGTGTGACCCATAGGTAAACAATCCATGTTAAGTTTATAGTTGTAATACTTACTACACATGGGCCGGGTAGCTCAGTCAGTATAACGACTGACTACGGCCTGGAGGGTCCGGGATCGAATCCAGGTAGTGACGAGATTGTCCGCCCGTCCAGACCGGCCCTGGGGCCGACCCATCTTTCTGTAAAGCGGGCACCGGGTCTTTCCCGGGGTAAAGTGCGGCCGGGGCGTGCTACTGACCACTCACCACCTTCTAGTTCCGCGGTCATGGAAGAGCAGAGCTATAATTCTACCTACCCTCTGGGCCAAACCGGGCCTGTAACGGGATCACTTTACTTTCTTTTTAATATCTACTACACATTACTTTGCAGTTGATTGCTGGTGTCTTTTGCATTGGTTAAAGTTAGATTTTTAGTTTCGATGGAGATGAACAACAAACTGACAAATATCCAGATTGATCATGCAGTGATATTTATAACTTGTTGAAATGCGGAATTAAACGTTTATTTTAACTTCTGCTGGGCTTACTTACGGTGCAATTCACTAGCCGTTCTGTTAGCTGTTCAGTGGGCTCAGAAACGACGTGTTTCTGCACTGTACCAGCTGGATTGGTGTGCTTGACTTTCATTGCAGGAAAGCTAAAAAAGAAAAAAAAAACCTGTAGTCTTACCTCATATCATGATATTACGCTTATAATTGTACATATGGAAAGCTACGCTGTACATAAAATCTGCTTCATCTCAGATGTTTTGCAATTCTATCAGCCTGTTCATAGCGGAGTTTGCTCCCAGTGTTGAATAATTCTCACCGACGTTGACGGATGCTCAGGTGTTGGCGTCTATCGTAAACCTGCTATGAACTGATTTGTTGGAGGTCAGAGAGAAACCTGCCGCCGGCCTACGATCGATGAATCGTATTGTTATTCCACCGGCAATCATTCCAACATTGAATTGGCACTTCTATACTTCCTAAGGCTTTACCCGGAATGATTTTACCCTTTGACCTTGTATTGCTTTAGCGTAGAATTGTTTTGGTATCGTTCAGTGGAATTGAATTCTGTCTACGAAAGCAACACAATGCAATATATAAGCATAATATAGTTCTATTTATTTTTTATTTGTTCTGTTTATACTACGAGTTTCGCGTATTTTCAGCGTATTTCATCATACCGATTTTCTTGTGTAAAGGTACTGCATGTGAATTATTCGTAAGCTTAGGTTTCATAAGGCATCCCCATGTATTCCATTTCGTTTTTAATAGCATTACGTAATTATAAAAGATATATATATAAAGGTAAAGTGTTCCCGTTACAGACCCGGTGTGGCCCAGAGGGTGGGTAGAGGTATAGCTGTACTCTTCCATGACAGCGGCACTAGTAGGGTGTGAGTGGTCAGTAGCACGCCCCGACCGCATTTTACCCCGGGGAAAGACCCGGTACCCATTTTATAGGAGGCTGGGTGGGCCTCAGGGCCCGTCTGAACGGAAGAAAAATCTCGCCCCCACCGGGATTTGATACCCGGACCGTCCAGCCCGTAGTCAGTCGCTATACCGACTGAGCTACCTGACCCATATATATATATACAGGGGTGCTGATAAGTCTTTAGCCCGACCAGGAAACAAAAAAGCTAATGTTTCTATCAGAATGGCGTGAATTTCCTTAGGTACCTTATCCTGCCAAAAAAAAAAACACTTGATGACAGCTCGGGTCTCGATATTGTTGAAATCGCTCGCGTTCCTGACATGCTTCCGAGCTTGTTTCCATCCTGGTCGGCTAAGGACTTAGATGCACCCCGCTACTTTTGTGTGTGTGTGTGTGTGTGTGTGTGTGTGTGTGTGTGTGTGACTCTATATTCTCTTACAGTCTCGCACTGAATCTACGTGTATGATCGTTTACTGCTGTTCGTATGTATATACACAAAAGTAAGGTACGTAATTTTGCTTGTACTGGTATAAATTTCCGGAAAATAAATTACACCCTGTGTCTTTCTAATGCCGAAACGTGAAAAGCTGTGGACTTGTTATCCAGTCATATGTTGGCCCGTAGCTAAGGGAACTACGCGTATTATAGCCGTTGGCTTATGGCACTTTTTTGTCTGCTACAGAGAGCAGTACATTTCTCAGAAGCGTAATTCGTTGCCCGCATTTTCATGGTTTCGTAAACCAGTGGATCGCAATGTGAATTTATATCGCCGTGATAACTTCAGATGTGAAAGAAATTGTTTCCTCACAGCAGTTCTGACCAACATTCGTCACTTTAAATGGAAGTATACGCCAATATTAATTAATAAGGTACACTTGCTGTGGAAGAACAAAGTTTCAGGATGTTTGAGAAAGGGCACTGGGGATAATATTTGGATATAAGAGGGAGGGAGTAACAAGAAGACGCAGAAAATTTTATAATGACGAGTTTTGTACTTGGTACCCTAAAATAAATGCTATTTGGTAGATAAAGAACTGGATGGCCGAAACATGTAGCACAAATGGGAGAACCTAGCAGTGCATGTACAATTCTTGTTGGGTACAAGAGTGAAAGAGATATCTTGAGGATGCCACGCATGAATGTGGTGATCTAAAACAGTAGGATGTGAGGAAGATGTTTCGAGCCTTCTGGTTGAAAATAGGCTTTCATTAGCGGTTATGGAAAATTTAATGACACCTCCAGCAACACACAAGGGTGAAAAATTCCCTATCTCTTTGAAAAACAAAACTTCTCAAGAAGAATATTTCGTATATATTGCCGTTATAAAACGAAGATCTTTCTCTTGCATGTAATTATAACAGTGTTTTCTCCTACAAGTTTCGGTGCTCGACCGCCACTTTTAGGGAGTTACGCCAGTATTTAAAACCTGACAAAGTATGGTACATTTGTAGTGATAAAAGTGCATTTTGTCATAATAATGTCGGAGCTTTAATTTGGTTGTAAATACATCAAGATCTATATTAACTATTGTCCAACGAGATGCAACACAAAGCAGTCTATTTATTATTCTGCAAGTTCACTCTACATATTTTCGGTGTCAACCACACCCATCTTCAGGAGTACACAAAACTGTTACTACAGCCTCCGGTACTGGTGCAACTACCTCCCTCCAACGTGGCCAAGCGTGGCCACGTTGGAGGGAGGTAGCTGTACAAAAATGTGACCAGTACTGGAGGCTGTAGTTACACTTTCGTGTACTCGTGATGATGGGTGAGTTTGACACCCGAAACATGTAGAGTGAACTTGCAGAATAATAAATAGACTGCGTTATGTTTCATCTCGTTGGACAATTGTTAATATAGATCAGCGATGCACGGAACTCTAAACATAAAATACAAAATGTTTGGAATGTAGTTAAAATTCTTAATAATAATAATAATAATAATAATAATAATACACTATTATGTGTTAGATGTTGTCCCATTAACATTTAATTAATATTTTCCTAATTTTGATTCATGACGTATAACAATAACAGACACGTTGTATCGCAGTGACCTACAGGTTCTGCTCACATGATGTAGAATGCGGTACAATAGGGTGTTGGTGGTTAAAGTTCCAATTGTTACATCAGTTGCCCTATTTTTCTCAATGGCATACGAATGTCTATTGATTTTTCTCAATCCATATTGGATTTTTGTCCTTTTGTAATGTGTTGTGGTATACGGTGGAGGTCCTAACTTGCTACTTATCTTTTGTACAACCGTCACTGCTAACAAACGTGTAGGAATTGACTGTTTCTTTTGTAAAATTTTGTGTATGTAAAGAAATTGGGAAAGATGTGATATATTGCGTGACGTCTGCTATGTCTGTTACACCAAGGAGAAGAAAATGGTGTCCCTTTACAAATAAAATGCACGAAAAAGCAAAAGTGGAGAGCAGAGCTTTTGAACGATAAATGAAGTATGCGTGACAAGATAGCATATCAGACATTAACTCTATCGAGGACATAGAACTGAGAAATTTAGGAAAGAGTTTTGTATAATTAAAAATGTAACAGGGAAAAAACAAAGGAAGACAACAGCTTAAAGTGTTGACAGAGAAAATGGAGCACTACTGTGTCACGAGACAATAGATTATTATGCTTTTAAACAGTATTAATCGCGACCCTTAATGTAAAGAATGTGTACTGCAGTAAACTTAGTGTTCAAATCGTTTTATGGCTTTCGCAGAGGTGTGGATGCGCTATCAGTATCAGCCCTTTGCAATATGTATTTGAGGCTCAACAGACAAACATCTATCCTTGTTAAGTATTTTAACGGTAATCGTAAGGCTGAGATGAACAATTTTGTTTAGCTACTGACTATTCGTTAAGGATTATGTTTCGACAACATACACTAGACTTCAAGAAAACAAAATAGATTATCCTGAGGAATTAATATCCGTTTATGTAAGTCCCTACATAAAAGATATAAATGTGAGCATGGGATTAGTCTATAGTAACCGTAACAAATTGTTGAAACACAAACCAGGTGTAGTATATACTTCGACTGCAAGTCAGAATCTAGGCTCTTATTTGTACGCTTAAGTACGTCCCACAATATAAATGTAGTTTGTTTAAGAAGACGCGACAGATAGCTGGTGTCATTGGCATAACAATGAGCCTACTGCAGTAATATGCTCTGCGCCAAATACAATGAAGACAATAAGGATCAAGAATCGTGTCATTGGGCAGGGCATGAAGAATGCGTGGGACGAGTGTGAAAATTTTACATTTTTTGGCGGGAGGGGATGTTAAATCTGAAGAATACAACTTGGAATGATTGGGTATAGGTTTTTAGACGACATTGAATTTGGTGCTTTTGTATACATTTGGGACCGCCTCTGTGGTCTAGTGGTCAGAGTTTCTGGCTACAGATACAGAGGTCCCGGGTTCGATCCCCGGCGCTACCAGATTTTCTGAGTAGTAGTGGGTCTGAAACGGGGTCCACTCAGCCT
>Ga0123355_10020570_pt1 | contig 10545 bp, 6 predicted proteins | sample TergutEmb28metaG_3_FD_89872 | JGI IMG/M metagenome (GOLD analysis project Ga0123355, IMG submission 89872) | Embiratermes neotenicus P1 segment gut microbial communities from Petit-Saut dam, French Guiana - Emb289 P1 | ecosystem: Host-associated > Arthropoda: Insects > Digestive system > Gut ... | reverse complement strand
GAAAAAAGCAAAGACGGTACACCACAAAAAAAACAAAAAAGTGAACATTATCCCCCCCCACCCCCCCCAAAAAAAAAAAAAAGTTAAGTCAGAGGAATTTATGTAATAATGTACAACAGCTATAGCAAATAACGTTAGCGAGTATCAGGCGATGCAGGTCGAGGATCGTTGTATTTGTTGAGAGGTGAGCCTAGGCCTGGCTGCCCATTTGCCGTATTTCCTGCAAACGTTGCGTTTTACCTCAAGCTTCAGTTTCTGTTAGCTGTAACTCACTACATCCATCCAGCCACAAATCTGTTTCTGAGCACTTTGTTTCAACACACTTATTATTTATGTTTTCCCCTCACAGTAACAGATAACTTTCCACACACGCACTGGCAAAACTGACTTCGACGAAACTGAATAATCACGACTATCTGACATTAGTCTTCCAGATTCATAATGAATGCCACTTCAGTTCGTCAGCGTTTTCCCAAGGCAGCGTCAACTAGAATTTATAAACAATCTCAAATTATTACACAGCAGCCAAGGCGAAGAAGTAACCGATTCCGATGTCGTATTATGTCCATATATTTATCTACACTTCCTTCTAGACAATTTCTTTGGGGGCATTTACGAAAGTGTCTGCGTTTTTTATTGTGGTATTACATATTCTGCCACAAAAACACAACAATATTGAAGGGCCCGATTTATAGCTCATTATTATGGACTTCCATAACGAAAGCTGCTGAAGCCACTGAACAAACCGAATCACTCACAGCTTCATAAAGCTAGGAATTTACTGATTTGTTTGAGAACTATCAAATGCCCCACCACTAAAAGTAGAGAATTTTAAAGCGATATCTAGTAGATTGCTAATACAGAACCAAAAGCGAACATAACACTAAACCGCTGATAGATAATATGTACGAAATGTGCGGGGAATTGTTACATCAGTTAATCAAAACTTACATGGCTTTTTGGCGGGCGTTTAATATCATAAGAAAAATTTCTATTTTGTTTCGGAGTTATTCAATTTTTTGGTCAGCCAAGATGACATTCTGTATTATTTTTACATGTTAATTACAGCCAAAAAAGCTGGAACACCCACAGTGTTATTCACATCCTCTATTTTCTGTTTGTATGTAAGACTTATGAAGCCGACGGTCGCGGGTTCGAATCCCGATAGTGTCACTGGAATTTTTCAATGTCATGATCCTTCCGGTCGAGCTATGGTCCTAGAGGCGGCTCAGCCTGTAACAGAAATGGGTACCAGGAATGTTGTCTGGGGGGTAAAGGAAGCGGGTGCGTAGGGCTGACAACCTAACCACCTTCATCTGGGGACTGTCTTGAAACCTGGGAGCCTCAACCTCTGGAACCCTCACGGCCTGTCCAGGCCTGTACATGAATTGCTTCCTTTTACCTTTATACAAAATATATGAATGTATATACTAATTACTGCTAAATTTAAAATAACGCTGCTACTCAAACGAGTAAAATTTTGTTCACAAGTAAAACGTCATATTCTCAAACTGCTGTTGATAAAATAACAAAAAATGCAGCTGTGTCACGCTTCAATAAGACGACACAAAACTGTAACCCACTGCAAGTTGATTTGGAACCAACACGTTTTTTTTTTTAACTTTAACGTTCCCTTGCCGACCTGTGTAATTACTTCAACCGAACAGCAATGAACTATATATAATAACATTCCGTGCAACTAGTCAGCCAACTCATAAAAGGCACCGGGGATCCTGAAAATCCTTCAACAAATTACTGTGCGACTCTTGGACTTACGTTCTCACATGCACACAGTGAAGTGTGCGCATTTGATTTCAAAGCTTCAGCTTATAGAAACCAGCAAAAGAGAGGTGAAAACCACCCTGCCTTTTCTTCCCTTCCCAATTCAAACCCTTAACATTCCACACCCCTTTCTTTATGCAAAAAAAAAAAAGCGAGAGAGAAAAAGGAGGAGATTGTAGAGTGCGCGTGTTGTCATGGAGATGTACTCCCCTCACCCTAGGTTCGATCCCTGCTTCGCGCAAGAGCACGAGCGACCACCCCCGAGCCACGTTTCATCCCCCGGACGCTACACTGCAGCCATGTTGCTGTCGGATGCTGTTGTCAGGGGCAACGGCTGGGGGAGGGGGAAAAAGGGAAATGGTGGAAACATGAAAGAGAGACCAAGTTCATTTCCTTATTTAACACAAAAAATACAAGAAAAACAGCTGTTTATCCCTAATGTAAGCTCCCTATTTTATTCCTTTGCAAATGCAACAAAATAAAGAGATTCGGTTTGGTTCTTCACCTACGAACGCCAATTTATTCACACAATACAGCTGCTTGCATATGAGATTCATTCCCGATTCTCCGCAGAGCACGAGCAAATACACTTCAATCGAGTACTCAATTGCCAAACGTTTTCTGTGCTACGCAATACTGTATACTGCAATGACCTTGACGTCCATTTGTTGCGGTTATAGGAACACCGTTACAAAGCCAGCAGCAATTACAGTCATCATACCACACGTCAACAAGCAACCTTCTCTGGTATCACGTTATTCACTATACCAAGAAGCCTTTCATATCAAAGCAGTTTCTGTAGTGTCACAGTGCATTTCCCTCATAGTTATCCTGAGCACAGCAGCCGTCACGAGAAGACGCGCCGGCTGCACGCTTCCGACGTGATCAAGATGCCGTGCTCAGTAAGACGACGGAATAAGTACCCAGTACTAATTCCTGGACACATAACTGATAGCCCAGTTTGTGTTACTTGTACAATGTAAGGAAAATATTACGTCTGAAATATTAAAAGCTAAAACAAATTTCTAGAAAAATTAAGGTGTGATCGTCAAACGTCGCTGAAATCGCTAATAATCATTTCGGAAGTGAAACATACGAGGGGGACAAAGACACAACATTTCAACAGCGTTTTCTTTCTATGAAATTTTCATGACAAATGTGTAAGGTTTAATGCAAATTTGACATAAAGTGTCAGCTTCCAACACAGCATTCGCACTGTCGCTCTCTAGACAAAACATTAAAACCAAGAAGCCGCACTTATATCACCCGCGTCTCATGCAGTGTTAGTGCAGAGAAAAATGGCAGCAAGGAAATCTGTCGTTTTCATGTCACCGGGGCGACGACGGTGGTTAGCTGTGATACGTGCGTCCAGAATATCCCGGCTTCTGTCGCTTCATTGTGAATAATATTGTCCACATGACGCACGAGTTGCCTCGTCTGTTTTTATATCCACTCAGAGACACCACGAAGAACGCATGGATAGTGCAGTGTTACCCAGAGGTTTTTCAAAGCAGACCGAAAAGACCCGAACAAGAAGGATGCAGTCAAAATCCTGGCACAACCCATGGGAATGTGGGCAAATCTCTAATTCGCACCACCCAACGTCGCAATAATATAGTAAGCTATTATTTGGTATTCGAGAAATTCTGGGTACATATCTCGGGCCAGAAAACTGGCTAACGTGAATGAGAATTTCCATTATTTTCCTGATTTCTTCCACGGAAACGCCACGATAGTAGACCTACATACAACATAACATTTCCATTATATAACCGCAGCATGAATACACCACAAACAGAGAAGTATACGACATATTACGTAAGTACCCATTCGCAATGTGGTTTACAGAAATGCTGAAGTAAACTAAGGGTTAACCGATATGTGTACTATGGAATGGTAGTACAGTGCCAGGTACAGCTCGTGAGATAACAGGAAAAATACGCAGAGGGAGAACCAGACACAACTGTAAGGTGGGTATTTACAATAACACAGGAAGGGAGAAAAATAACAGAAAGGGAATAACAAAATCTAATCCACGACAGACAGGAGTGGAAAGCTCTTCGTAACACCTGTACAAGGTTAACAGGGAAGAGGATCAACTTTAGGATTTACGTAGCTTTAAAACTTGTGACGGGTGAGGGATTCAAAGGATGGGTGAAGTTAAATCTCTGATCGATCAGAGAGAGACCGGTTAATACGATTCATATCTCTTTTTTTTATCGTGTCAGTTTGTTCCTAGAATGCAAGTACTTACTTACTTACGTACTTACTTACTTACTTACTCTATGGTGCAGAGTCTTTCTTGAGAAGCTAACTGGTTTCCAGCTAGACAAGAAATTCCCCGCATTTCACGGAACCCGAAGGTTCATTACCGCACTCACAAGCGTCCGCCACCTGTCTCTATCCTGGGCCAGGCCAATCCAGTCCATATACCAACATCCCACCTCCTGGAGATCCATCTTAATATCATTCACCCATCTACGCCTAGGTCTCCCTAATGGTCTCTTTCCCTCCGGTATCCACACCAAGACCCTATATACCCTCCCCCCCTCAACCATACGCGCCACATGCCCATCCCATTTCATTCTTCTCGATTTTATCACCCGCACAATATTGGGCGAGGAGTACAGATCATTTAGCTCCTCGTTATGCATTCTCCTCCATTCCCCCGTTACCTCGTCACTCCTAGATCCAAATATTTTCCTCAACACCATATTCTCAAACGCCCTCAGCTTCCTTTCCTCCCTCACTGCCAGCATACAAGTTTCACAACCATACAAAACAGGCAAAATTATACTTCTATATATCTTAATCTTTAAATATTTGGATAGCAACTTAGAAGACAAAAGATTCTGCACCGAATGATAGCAGGCATTTCCTGACCTCAAACTGCTCTTAATTTCTTCAGGAATAGAAATTTGATTAAATGAAGTTGTTCCCAAATATTTAAACTCTTCCACCCTCTCGAAGGTACTATTATCAATCCTCACACTGTGATTTCGTCCTGCATTCTGATCTCGATCTCGAGACATGACCAAGTACACTACACCAAATTTCACTTAACATAAATCACTACATTTCACACACACGAGTGCGCACAAATTCCGGGCGACTAAATTTTGTACGGTGGTCCACTAAATTTTCAGCGTAATCATTATACTTTCTTTTCAGACAAAAATGTTTGTCAGTACACATGCGCCAAGCTGTAGGTGCGAACCAGCGAGATTCACAGGTTCATTCGGAATTTTGGGTCCTCAGCACGGAACATGCTTCAATGACACCCTTCTGAGTCCGTAATTTAGAGAAGGCCATTATATTTCTGCAAAATTTGGGGACCGCTGCGCATCTGATAAATCTTTATTAAAGTCTCACAAGTCACGCCACTAAGACGTCAATAACACAACAGATACAATACATACATATCCATGACATCACTCATGTAATCATAAATTTCTCCAATCAGGCAAATTGTTCATTAAATAATAAAACGGAATCGGCAAACAAATGCCCTGTGTAGACGAATTTTATTTCTGTACAGCCGTCTTGCCTTAAAGCCCGTTATACAGAGCTCTACCGACCGAACAAGGCAGAGTATGACGCATGCTGGCCGAAACTTATATTTACATAGTGGTCACTTTACACAAACACTGTGTCATACTTCCCCGACAATTATGACTCGTATTGCATTTAATCCTTTTATGCAGAACACCAGTGTTTCACAATCAGGGTTCCGCAGAACATCGTTACGACGAGTTCCGCAAGAAATCACAGAATACCTACAAATTTTGAAATATGAGAAATCCCCAATATCCCTCGAAAGGTGGCCAAAATTGTGTATGGCAATTGTATTATACTTGAGTCATTTCCGTTCGCTACCAACTTCCTCTTCGTTTTCTGGTTTGTAAACGTTTTCACAGAAAAGGGTACCTCAAAAAATGGAAGTTACTTCAGGTGTTTTTCCACTGAAATGCTGAGAAACACTGCTGTATACCACAGCACATGGCCCACGCATACGAACAAAGCAGGACAGGCTACTTTTACGGCACATTATGAAACACACACCACCTATCAGTAGATCTCATATCACCACTCACTTCGGGGATAAGGTTGCCCACAGGTGTTAGGTTCTACCTGATAACAAAAGACACCAAGTAAACACAGCTGTTTCAGACAATGGTTTTTCTTGACTCATCATTTCTTCTACGCTGTCACTGACTATTGATATTTACTCCCTAGAGTCCTAGGACTTAAGCCTGCTTGTCACATTCAACTGTTCGTTGCATATAATTTACGAAATCTGACTGTAGGTAACCCAACCCACGAGACAAAACTACCGCTACTCATAAACTGTCATAATGTTATCAGCAAAATGTAATGTTTTCTCATGCCATCGTTTCAGGTTCTCTGCCCCCCCTCCCCCTCCCCCGACAACGATCTCTCTAATTTCGCCTTTATCGTTTCTTTCTTGCGATCGGTCGATTAATTATAATAACGCCACTCAAGAATAAATGTCACGCCGTTTCTATTTGGTTCGCAACTGCCTCAACCCACATTTTGATGCCAACAAACTACCTGCATGCTGTGCAGGCTTCAGAAAATGTGTCACTCTACTGGTCAAGACATTGTCTGCCTCTCATGGAAACTGAAGGTTTATGACGGTCTTCCTGAGATTCCACAGGTAAGGCGGATAACAGAAGATGATTGGGGCATTAAACCAGAGACCAACGCTTTGTCATTGGGAATGTATAAACAACAAAATCCATAAAATTATGTACGAGTAGCTACCTGCTTATCCACCCACCCAAACAATGTCTTATCCACCCACCCAAACAATGTCAGCCTATCCGTCCTTCTGTTTCTTTCTTTCTATCTATCTAATCATCCACCTACGTTCCAGTCTTTCGATTAATATGTTAAACGCGCTACATGTCCAGTCAAACTCATTCTGCTGTAAATTATCCTCATAAAACTTAGGGATTATTACTCATTTTTTCCCTCTGTTTATCCTTCAAACGTTTCCTCTTTTAAATCCAAATATTCTCGTCAGCACCCTTCGCTCTGAAGCCCTTCGCCCGTCACAAACCTATGTAAGGCTAGATGTAGAAGAAATCGGGAACACGTAAAGAAAGGTGGCTCAGCGTCGTATTAAAGAGGCCTACATCTTGATTATGATTCACAGTTGTTGTACACGGCACGTTTCGATATGACGTATTTTAGCAACATAAGGCTACATCGAACACATTTCATCCCCCTCCAATCTTCTCCTTTACACATATTATTCATTAACTTTGAACTTCATCAGCTTTACTCCACGACAGTGAAGTGGTATCAAACATTAAATTCCAACATTACGGAGTGTCGTTATCAACACGTCACGTGATGTTTAATTTTATCCTCACGTTATGGAGCGCTTTGCAAGGCAGATGCGATTATCTTCCATGGCGTAAGAGCTGACATTTGAAATACTAAGTAAATCATCGTCGCACTATAGCGTGCAGAACAAGCATTAAGAAAATAATGAGGATTAAACAATTACTTGAAAATCATTTGCAATACCCATTTCCTCACCAACAAATTTAAAAAGCCACTTGCGTGGAAAGTTCACCTAGTAGAACGGAAATTTGTGATTCTCGCTGTGACATTTAAAAGCATGCCCTCAATCAAAAGAGTCGAGCTGCACAATACAAGTCGATGCAAATCAATGATGTAAATCCATATGGACCATTAATGAAAACAGGAAACACAAAACCCTGTGTGTAATCAATAAATTCCGATTATATGATGAGAGGCAAGTATTAATAAAACCACAAAATATAACGGGCTATTATTTTGGCTTCAATCACACTCCACTTCATGCATACATATAGATTAATGGAATAATAGTACATAAAATTTTATGCAGACTGGAGATATTTATTCCGCAGGTCTACTGGCTCTCACAACCTGTTGTGGCAAGCGTTCGGGCAACTGAGAAACATGGGACTACTGAAATCAGGTAGAGGGGCAGTGCGATGGGAACTCTCAAGATGAATGCATATTATCTGCAATCAATCAATCAATCAATCAATCAATCTATGACCCTACGCCAAAAAACTTCCACAATTAACCCTTCAACGTTAAGTGGTTACTATGTGTACCGCCTGATTTAACATTAAAGATACTCCATTCAGAGTGCTGAGCGTATTTGGCGTTCTGTATGATTATCACGATGAACCGCGATTATGTTCCTGCACAACAGCCAACGACCGTTCTTTACAATCGACACGCGCTGTTTAGTCTGCAAGGCAGGATGTCAATTCTTAAATGCAATACATATTAATTACAGTCTTCAAAGAACTAATAATAATAATGTGCACGTTCCACCCAATCCCGTATTTATAGAAATACCTAGCCTAACTTTTTGATAAGGTGAAGAAGAATAAAAATATATGTAGTGTGTTAAACCAGAATAAATAATTACCCATTTTACATTTCTCGTTTTAGCTATAAAGTATGGTAAAACAAAACAAAAACTTCTCTGCTTGACCTATTACGTGGAGCTTATCTATTATCCCTGGACGGCAAAATGTCCAGTACACATATGCAGTACGAGTTTAACAACACACCATCATAAACCGACACACTCGCAGGATGGTGTTCTATGGCAATGAATTTATAACATCATGATGAAAACATGCAGGACCAAGAGGAAGGAAGTAACAGAGAAATGAGAAATCTTGACTTTGAGGAACTCCGTAATTTGTAATCTTCGCTAGTGTCAGGATAATTAAATCAAGATAAGACAGTTTAAGATGTAGCATGCGTATGGGAAAAGCCAAAAATATACACAAAGAAGGCGTGATCTAAGTTAAACAACTGAGCCAGTTTTGAGATTTTTGCATGAGTGTAATCGAGAAATCCATTCCTCCGTGATTATGCTGCCTGACCAAATAATCGGATCTGACGTTTCGCGGCAACGTAACGTCACCTTCAAGGATCTGTATGTCCAAAGGTGAATTGAACAAACGATCGTAAAATTCATTAGGGAGGTCACGGCATTGTAAGGTCTCAGTGCAAGTACAAACTTCATGTTGCATCAGGTTCAATAGACGCCACACAGCAGCCACGCAAGTCGAACCTCAAGGACCCACTTCGGGTATATCATGGACTGCGCCACATTGACTCACAAAACGTGGGTCTTAAATGTAATACAGGTAGCAATGTTGTAACAACACTGTTACTAGTCTTTAGATAACAGGGAAGTGACATATCCTACTCAAAATTTTGTTCTAAATATTTAATTTAAACATAGGGAACTTCCTGAATCAATTGGGCCCACTCCGCAACAATCCATGTAGTTTTACAAAGGGCCCTTTAGGGTCAATTTGCATGGCTACTGCATCGCAACCCGACCCAACACCAAATTGTTGCTCGCCAAAACCCTACAATAATATAACTTAAAAGTAAATACCCCTTATCAACACACTAAATTATCATGCATCTCTGCGGACATAAAGGGGATGCTAATGTAGAGAGGTGGAAAGGGTTAAGGATATTTTAAGAGATGAATAGCAGTCACGGTGCATTGCTTACCAATAGACGCTCTAATGTTGCCGCTCTATTATTAGCCGCGCCCCGCCCTGTGACAGGGGCTAAATGTCTCCATTATCACCCTATATCTCACACACCGCCCCATCCATTACAGCCCCTGCTCTGTATCACCCCAGCCATTATAACTCAAGGAACGGTATTCACCTCGCTAATTGTATTACGGAATTCATTTCTATATACACAAGTATTAAAACCTACACATTAGGGTTCCGAAGGATGGGATTCCGTTGATTTAAGGTACGCCCACCACTAGTGCTACTAATAAACGTGTGCTGTTTGTACAGTTACCTCATCACATTAATAACCACAGCACAATATTTCGTGCTCAAAATGTTTTAACATTACGTAATAAATTACCACAATAAAACAGCTTATGTTTATTTTTCACCGCCTGTCATGACATCAACATCTTCAGGCCTGCTTCAAGGCCGGGTCGTTTATTCCTGGCAACCAATGGAAACTAGGAATCTTCAGAGAAATTAATGACATTTTTTTAGAATCATTATAACAATAGTGTTTCATTTAAGAAAACTGGTGACGGTTTCGTTCTTCTGTATCTCACCATAAACGTAAAACGTCGTTAACTGTACAAACACGTTATAACAGTTTTAAGATTCCTGAATGACAGCAAACCTTATCCATCCTCGACCGAATGCACACCCACTGCAAAAAACACTTTCACACAATCTGAATAACCTACGTGCTTCTCGCTTCTCAATATCAACACGTAGGATAGTGTGTGTGTGTGTGTGTGTGGGGGGGGGGGGCAGTTAACTCTCGGATAGCAATGCAAAGAGTTAAATCTGCTACTACCGAAGTCCACGCCCGATCCAGGGCAGTCCAATTCACGTCCAATTCCTCGGTCTCCATCGGCCAGATCTCTAGATGTTTCTAACAGCCTATCGTAACCTCTTTTAAGTGGCCCAAGAATGTCAGCAATGCATACGTTACTAAGTTTTTGACGCCTTCCGCTCCTCACTTCACTGCCAATTCGATCAAATTATTCTCCTTAACGCTTTGCTTTGTCGGCAACATCAGTTCATTCTGCCGACCGCTATTGCATGTTGACCTGAACATATCAGCCACCGAAACGATACAATCTTAGAAACTGAGATCTTTGTTAAATAGTAAATGTGGGGGGGGGGGGGGGGGGGGTTAAACAAAAAGGACATT
>Ga0123355_10020569_pt1 | contig 10545 bp, 4 predicted proteins | sample TergutEmb28metaG_3_FD_89872 | JGI IMG/M metagenome (GOLD analysis project Ga0123355, IMG submission 89872) | Embiratermes neotenicus P1 segment gut microbial communities from Petit-Saut dam, French Guiana - Emb289 P1 | ecosystem: Host-associated > Arthropoda: Insects > Digestive system > Gut ... | reverse complement strand
TGTGTGTCGTTTTCTTTTTTACTCTGCGGCGCGTGCGGCGGCGCCGAGGGAGGGGGGAAGAAGACACAGAGGTTGGGGGGGGGGGGGGGGGGGGGGGTGTGCTTAAAAATTACGCAAACCGACGTGGTAAGCTTCCTTTCGAATGTACCACTGCATGATTTACAAATAGATAATTTTCCACCAGGCCAAGCGTCGTGTCCTGTAGGCGTATAGAAAACGTGTATGTTCAGGACAAGTTCTAAGTATTCCAGAACTCGATATTAACTGGAGTGATTGGATTCACGCTCCGATTAATTTACCCGCCTCCTATGGGGAACCAACGACGCTGAGTAGAATTCCGAGTGAAGAGTTCTAGTCATTGTGAGTGTTAAATGTCCTGCCGGCAATGTAACACACGAACTGGGCCTCAGAACCCATAAAAAAGATAAAGTAATAAACGAAGAGTGTGGAAAATAGCGTTTAATTATACGTAAAAATGTGCTTCACTGTGAAAATTTTAAGAGAAAAAGGATGTGCGAAATTTGCGCTGAATGCTGTGCGTATTTCAAAACGAAGTTCTTCCAGCTGTAAGCTAAAGGTTTATCCGCGCATGTGCGGCCATTTCTCGTTTGTGCAGAATGTCGTTTGAAGATACCAGTCAGACGTCGAAAGTCTCGCGGCGAATTTCCTTCGTCTTTTCCTACAACATGAGTTTGCGCAAGCCTGGATCGTTCGTACTTTACTTGCGCATGTGCTTCAGACATGCAACGACTCGCCTGCACGTTGACTGTCTTCTCGCCCTTAGCAGAATCGATTCCTGTTAGGCTTCAGTACGGTAGGCTACCTGTATTTGAAAATGGTTTCGCAAGGCTAGTAACTTCAACCGTAAGGTTAGCCCCACTCAGGGAACATCTTTGTCGAATTTATTGTATGGTACATCAACATCGGAAGTGCAGACAGATATGAAAGAAACTTTAATAGGGACATTTTTTCTTCTTTGACGTTTTGCTGACCGTGCATCTCAGTATATTTATCTCAGTAATTAACCAACTTGATACACAAAATTTTTGTTTTACAGTAAGTTTATTTCATGCCTCTACATGTTTCGAGCACATGTGCTTATCATCAGGAGGTCAAAATTGCATTACACAGCCTCTGGTATCATCACACCTATAGGTGGCCGTATGGACATTTGCAGCAAATTATAGACAGTAATTACAAGTTGCAACAGTTGGTATTCATGGTAACACACACACACAAATTAGAATCCAAGATTATTGCACCGTTTTAGACGTCAGATTTACGATATTAAGATACAATTTCAATTTCTTACTGTACACATACCACCACTTTATTTTCCTTTTAATTTTTTTTACTCTGAATTTTTCTGCTTACTGAGTTCAGGTGTAGAGTTTAATGCTGCACCTGATCACGTTCAGTGATACACACACACACACATTCTTTAGGACTCCTCTGCACCAGAGATCGGCCCGACGCAGAGACCTCTATCTGACAACACACAACACTCACAAAAGACAGACACCTATGCCCCTGGCGGTTTTCGAACATGCAATCCCCTTGAATCGAGCGGCAGCAGACACACGCCTTACACCACGCGGCCACTGGAATCTGCATTTTCTTTAATATCACTCGCATATTTATTCGGTTACAAACATTTGTATATGCGGCAGACTAAATCTGCACTTTATAGTATTCGTTGCTATGTTTAAAGAATTTTTTTTACTTACTCGCAAAATACAATTTTAAATAATTTCGAAAACTCAGTTTTTATGTCTTGTGTGTCTGAAGCCATATCCCCTCGCGCTACGAAGCCACATGGCTTGGCCCTCGAAGAAGACTCTTAGCGCTCGAAATTTAATTATACCCAGTTTAGTAATTAACTATTCTGGCACGAATTACTCTGTCTGTGAATGATCGTCCAGTCGCTAAGACGAATATTCAGTTTCTGATCTGCTTCCCACACAGAAATTTTGAGTCTGGTATAGAAGTGAAGCAGACCCTTGCATCTTAAGCGGTCTTTCGTGGTTTGGTAACTGGGAAACGTTTAATGGAGAATTTACGGGCAGTTTGAACCATCGAGTAGAGACTTGCTTACTTGATAGTGACATAGAAAATCAGTTACCGCAGGAATGAACACATGTGCATCTGTACAAACAGCCTTGTCTTCAGTAGATTGTTAGAAAATAAGCGTTTATCGACAGTGATATAGAGAGCAAAAGGAGAAACAGGGAAATATTCCTGAAAAGGGGCATGAATTTCTGCAATGTATATATATATATATATATTAAATTCATATAATTATTGCAATATACATAACGTACTATTCTTTTTAAATTTTTTAACCATTTTGATATTCTATATTTTAAATATGTTACTGCTTATCTGTATTAGAACTGGTCATTAATGAAATTCTCTTTGTTAATTACACCCTGAATATGGCCGAAAAACTTCGAAACATGTAGGAGTTTTGCACACGTTGTGTATAATTGTATATAAATATTGGTGTAGCTGTTGGCATGTATATATGGCGACTTAGAAAATATAATTTCTTTGATGTTGTTTTTACTGTTGCGGGGTACATGTAATTATAGGTCGAATGATATAAAAATCAGTGAATTAACCTTCATCTGAGAATGGCAGTTTACTGTATTCGAATTTTGACTGCCATACTGCAAGGACTAGCTGTGAGCCAGACAATACATTTGATCTGTGGTTAGGAAAGTCTTTGAGGTACTGCAGTGGGAAGCCTAGACGCTCGTTTATCATATGTGCAGTTTCATCAAGTTCAGTACTGGCATATCATAGAAAACATATGTAGTTAGTGTGTACAAATTATGATGTATGTTTGCCCTTGCATAGTAGTATAAGCGTAAAGAAGAAAACCAACTAGATGCTGCTAAATGCTTTAGTGCACTTATAATCTGGTAAAGATGTTTCGGGCACTTATATGCCCATCATCAGGAGCTCGAGACTAGTGTAGTGTAGTCTTGAGCTCCTGATGATGGGTATATAAGTGCCCGAACCATGTTGAGAAGATTATAAATGCAATAAAGCATTTAGTAGCATCTAGTTGGTATTCTTTTCTACGCTTGTACAAATTTTGTCTCGCGTATTTACCGCTATTGTCATTTATTATTGAAATGCAAGGGAAAATAATTTAATGTTTCAAGCAGCACAATTAATTTTGCTGCAGTAGTGACATGTGTTAAGTACCGGAACACTACAGCCAGTGACGGCTATAGACTCCCCACCGAATGCTTTCGTAAACACTTTCTGCAACATTTGCGTCTTATAGGACTTAACAACGTTTTTAGCTGTACATATTTACCGACGTTTCTAATGGTGCTATTGTTTTCAGCGTCGGGATCAAGCAGTTCTATAATCTTGCATGTGTGATCCAAATTTTTTAAATTCCATCATGTCTTGAAAAATTTGCAGCTTGTATAAACGTACGCTTTGTATAGTAAACAGCGAAAAAGAACAGAGACGAGTAAGTCTACAATTTTATGTCAAAATAATAGAATTATTTTTACCGAACTTCAGCACACATCATCATCATCGTCATCATCATCATCCGTCAAAATTTCGGCCTTAATAGACCTGTCCCAGTCTCGTCTAATAGGTCTTCCAAGTTTTCTCCGTCCACTTGGCCTAAAATTGAGCATTACTTTTGGCATCCTGTTTTTCATTCCTGTTACAAGTCGTAGCCAGTTTGACTTGCATCTACTGGATTTCTCGCCATCTGGTTATACTTCCAACTCCGACTTAAGTTCTTCTTCTTTTGTGGCCAAGAAATGTATATCCCGCTATTATTTTTAAAACTTCCATATAGATTAATGTTAATCGAATTTTATCCATTTGTCTGAAGGTTTAAATTTATCTCTCTTACAAATAATTGTGGAGATACAGTGAATTATATACTTTTATTCATGAAGATTTCTGGACCAGAGTTGATTTGAAAGTGTTGTTTAAAATTTCCGGTATTTGAGCAAGTTTTGCTAGATTTGTTAAACATCTTTATTTTGATAGGAAATTTTACAACCGAGATATTCAAATTCTTTACGTGTACATTACACATGGTTCCCACAACAGCAGTGAACCGGATCATGTCATCCAGTCCTGGTCTTACTGCACTAAGTGTAGGCTATTGACTTAACGACAGAGAGACGGGGACATCTCACAATCACACAAAAGACTAAATCACATTCTGCACTTCACTATTCATGGATACCAGGATAAGCAGTCATGTGTATCTACTGCCGATGTTTAGGAATTCGTTCAATTTATTTTAAATCGACCATTTAGTGTCCGTTTCTATTTTAGTTGCATTGAGTCATAGTACGCAATAAGACAATCTCTGATCCTCTACAGTGTGCCAGTGGGTTTAAAATTCCAGAAATTTTCTGAATTATAAAGAAGACTCATTTCCTTATCTGCCTCTTAGAACAAACTTTTACCATATGCTGAAGCTACCTGATTTTTTTGTTTAATCATCATTTTTCGCTTCATATTGCTGTTGGAAAACGTAATGAGTATAATAATTTTACACTGTTTAAATTGTTTAATTTGAATAGGTTTAGACACTTTGGCTGTTTCTAGCATTTGTCACTTATACAGTTTTAACACAGGTGGAGTTTCCCCAAAATGCGTAAAAGAAAGCTCTCCAACCTCAGTAGCAGGTTTCAGATTCTGAGGCACTACTGCAGCCTTGTTAATTTCCTCCTCTCAAACTCCTACCCGGGGTGAAACTTCTGCTCTGAGGCGATTCTTCTTCATAAACCAGAAATAACGCAAATGGTTTTAGTAGTACTTTTCTGTGTCATGTCTTTTTGTCTACGTTTATTAATGTTTAATGTAAGCAGAGAAAGGGCTGCATTCCTTTGAAGTATAAAAGCGACAGATGTATGCCAACGTAATTTAATGTTCATTTAAATTAAAAAAAACTAAGAGATGCAACCATCGAAATATTTCGTGTAAAAACAGAAGAAGGAATAACAGGATTATATTCACCAAGTCCCTGGAATTTTGCGTGAAGACCTTCAGCGTTTATCTCACAAACTCATGGTCCTCCTACCTCAGTCACATGGTTGCAGATTCTAAGTAAACAGGCGAATTCTGGCACATTCACCGCTCTGATTGCAGAAACGTTCTGATCTACGCACACGCAAATCTCGCACTCTTCCGACATGTGACATGAGTTTAGACTTAATAACTTGGACCCGAATGTCGAGAGTCTGTGAGAGTAATCCTCCTATAAATATAATATTGGCAATTGCTCATAGGTTTTTATATTTTATTCTGTCCTGGTTGTGTTAGAAATGTTTACATATTCTAAGATCACACGAAGCGTAGGATGTGAGGATTATAAGCGAATAATAAATCGAAACGACGCAAAAGCCAGAATTTAGCTCACATAACTTTCGTCTGTTTGCGCAGTGGAAAAGGACGTCAATCTTATGGGAGGGTTGCTGGGACATACAAAATAAGATGGAATGGTAATGTTGTTGAAGATTCTTCAACTATTATATTATGGATATAAAATTTACATAAAGGTTTTTATGTTACGATTGCGTACGCAAAGCAAAATAAAGGCCCCTACAGAATGAGAGAATGAAAGCGGGAGATCGAAATGCGGAATGCCGGACATAACTCCCAGGGTTCTATGGCTATGGTTGTTGGAGGTTATAGCGTTTTTTTATTACGTGTGTAGAAAGAGGTGTTAATTTCCAAATGCTTTAAAGTGTAAATTTGTTAACTGTACGCACGTAAAGCACGAGGTTAGAACAACAAACGAAAATAAATTCTTTACACTTTGTTCTTCAGCTATCAACCTATTTGCAGGCAGAGTTGGTACAGGTAATGCTTAGAACAGCCTGCCCTATTTTCAACACAAATTGCCTACTTCCCTTTGATATCTAACATTGTGAATTACCCTTACCTTCGTTTAATGTGATAAAACATTTAGATTTTTCTCATTATTACTTTCGGAACATAAATATAGGTCTACTGGTAACTATGCATCTTAGTAACGATCCTTCAATCAATAGATTTATTCGAAGCGGAATAAAGCCAACTGTTTTCGTAAGTGTTCTCGAGTCTTTTAAAAAAAAAAAAAAAGACAAGCTATATGTTCTAATATCCTTAATCACATGGTCTCAAGAAAATTGATAAATGAAACATTGTTGTAAATTTAATTAATAGTAAGAGCATTGAAACCTTTGTTATTACCTCTAAATTGGCTCAGAGGCGATGGATATACTTAAAATTTCGTGGGTTCAAAATTCTGCGTCGTCGTGTTTAATGTTTGTTTTGGGAGGAAACTTATAAAGCAATTTTGGTTTAATAACGTTGCACAAAACGCTGCACATCGAAACTTATTCATATTCTGACGTCCTTCGTTTTCTAATTAGATATCTTTCATTCCCAAACCGAAAAACTTAAGTTTATTGCAGGTCCATAAGTTTCCCAAAAAATACCTAGAAGTAACCTCAAAACTGTAGGTGTTAAAAGGTTGACATGAAGCAAATTCCATGCAGCAGACATACAAATACTGCGTACCGACGTACACAATTTAGCCGCACGGCGACCTGGTGCACTCCAGGCTTACGGGAACACCGGTACTGTCTGTGTCTGTCTGTGTGTGAGTCCGTAGGTTTCCTTGCCTCATCTTCTGTGCCATTTCACAGATTTTTACAAAACGTCTGAAGAAAATTATTCAGATGGAGTATATTTCAACGCATTATGGTTTAATTTCCTACGATCAGTTGTATCGCAATTTCGGAAGTACAAATTCTTGAGACAAAGGAAAAAATAATCACCATTTAATTTTTGTTCATGAAACGGTGTGTGGTAATAGATCGTACGGAAATATGCAGATGTGTTATTGTAACATTATGTACAACAGGAATATGGAGGCCATAGATAAATCTCGTTTAACTTTCTGTTTGTGTTGAATTCTAATGGATTACTAAAGTTAACAGTTGTGGCGATGTACGTATGGAGTAACATTGTGGCACAATCACTTAACAATTTTCGCAATGGAAATGCGTTGTTTTGTGTGTTGTCTAGTCACACATTATTCTCAACAATATAAAAATATTGAATGTAGAACAAAAACTGCTTTTAAGGCAAATTTATTTCGTCGGCAGCAATAAAACATAGTAGGTCTGCATGTGAAGTGCCTGCTATTTTTTTCGATTTTAACCAGATTTTGAGTTTCTTGGCAGGCTTAGGAAAGGGTTCCAATATCAAAGATAACGGAAATGCTAGCAGTGGGTTCCGCGCTGATACATGCCGACAGAAGACAGAGGGACAGACAGACAGACAGACAGGGGTCATGCTGAAGCTAATATGTGTATATTGCGACAGTGAAAAAGCGCCTAAAATGTTAAATTTGTTACGAAATTACAACATTGTTCCAAATAACATTACATAAAAGATTGCTTCTAAATGCGTTTCAAATATGTATGAAATGTGATAATTTAACATTGTATACTTAATAATTTAATTTTACAGATCTGCACTTAGTGAATTCTTCACAAAAGATAAAATAATTTACAATAATATAAAGATAGAGGAAGGAGAAAAATATTGAAAACAGAATGTGAACCTTATGATTTATGCTTGGGAGTTCTTACTCAAAGTTTTATTCTAAACATGTAACCGATAAAAATGATCCCACATTTTGTTTAACATGATAATTGTTGGTTTTTCACACTTCCGGACAAATAATGTTTTTTTGAGTGCAAGGTAGGAAATTTTGGTCCAACATGTTTCGCTTCCTGTGCCGTATGAACATATGTTGTTCTTATGTTTATTGGACCGTGCATCACTTTGATAGTTGAAGAATAAAAGACCAACTTGATGTCACTTGCTATTTTATTTTATTTCACTTCTTATGTGCTCAACATGTTTCGGAAATTAATATATCCATCATCAGGAGCTTGCGATTATTCTGTTGAATTACCTACCACATTGATCGTATTGTTCTTGATTCGATGTGTGTTGGAGTTTCGGTGTGGTTGGGTTGGCATGGTATCCGTGTTGCAGGCTTCAGCCTGCAACACGGATACCACTCCAAATCACCCACACTGAAACTCCAACACACGTCGAACCAAGAACAATACGACCAATGTGGTAATTCAACAGAATAGTCGCAAGCTCCTGATGATGGATATGTTAATGTCCGAAACATGTTGAGCACATAAGAAGTGAAATAAAATAAAATAGCAAGTGACATCAAGTTGGTCTTTTATTCTTCATCTATATATGTTGTTGTCTGCACTCACAGTACAGACACTACCTGACTGACGTAACGCAAGACTTACTCAAGAAAAAAGAAACAATAAGGAAAAACTTTTGAAATTCGCGCCAAACGTTTCTTGATAGGAATGAAAGCGCAATCAGACAACGATGGCCGAAGAATATTGTTGGGCGATAACACAGGCGTTGGGGCTGTCATGCTGCGTCCGATAAGGTTACAGTGCATTGGATTTTCTATCTCTACAGGATTCGCCTATACATACATACATACATACATACATACATACATACATACATACATACATACATACATACATACATAAATATACACTGGAATATATTGAAACTCCATTTCGACTTTCGCAAAACTAGACTTATGCCGGTACTTTCAGAAGGTAATTGTTGCATCAGTTGAGTAGTATCTCTATTGCCTTCTCTGATAGGACCTTACAGCAAATTGGAAATAAAAATTCTATTAAAACGTTTGCCTATATATTGCATCGTTTCGTTTCTCCAAAGGGGCAGGAGATTTGTCTCTCATGCAAAGAGTTCAGACCAACTGTCGGATCCAACCAATCTTCCTATTCAGTGGGTACCAGGGCTTCTTCGCCGGAGACAAAACAAAGGTTCTTGAAGCTGACGGCTGACCGCACGTGCTTTCACAGCACGGTACTTCGTCCACCACAGTCAACAACATACCTATACATTTCATACATCGACATATCGTTCCGAGTTTAAAATTTCATGGAATTTTAGTTCCACTCCAAGCATATGTGTTCATCGTGCTGGAACTACGTCTCTGGCCAAACAGGAACGGAAGTATGCTTATCATACCTGGCATGTATTTGTGTTTCCTCATTTAATTGTTGAACAATTTAATAAATTTCCTGAAGCTTGGTGTGAACTTTATGGCACTGGAAACCACTCTAGAACCGAAATTTGTATTTACGGGGTGATTAAGAAAGAATAGAACAATTTAAAAAAAAATTTTACTTCATGACTAAGCATCATTTCAACTTATATCTTAAATCGGTTTGTGAAGGATCTGTAAGAATTTTTCTCACTCTTACAGATGCTGAATCTGCGCCCTTCGTGTCACAAAACACACGTCAATTCTGTAGTCTAATTCATCTCCGACCCTTTGTAGCATATCATCATTGATGTTTTTACACGGCATCCACGATGCTTTCCTTAATTTCCCGTAGGTTACGTGGAAGGGATGGTGTTCACACGATGTCCTTGTCTTATCCCCACGGGATGTTCATATAGTACTTAGTTTCCGAGGAGTTAATTTTTAAGTGTTTAGTTCTTTCTGCATAACCCTGTAGTAGCTGCGAGCAAATACCTATAATATATTACAAAAGAAATAAGAAGGTGCCACTTACGTCAGGACGCTGAAATACTCCAAGGAAAGAGATCTTGACGAAAGTATTCGTCACTTGTTAAGATTAACATTTCGTGGAAAGGAAAAATAGCAGGTCTGTGGTCGTTCATTCGCGTATGGGTGAGGAGAGGTGGGTGTATAGGGTCTTGCTGGGGAAACCGGAGGGAAGGAGATCACTGGGGAGACCTAGGTGTAGATGGGTGGATAATATTAGGATGGACCTCCATGAGGTGGGATGTAGATATATGGACTGGATTGGGCTGGCCCAGGATACAGACAGGTGGCGGACGCTTGTGAGTGCGGTAATGAACCTTCTGGTTCCGTGAAATGCAGGGAATTTCTTGACTAGCTGCAAACCAGTTAGCTTCTCAAGAAGGACTCTGCACCATGGAGTGAGTGAGTGAGTGGTCGTTCATTAGCTTTCGGGGCGTTGATGAGTGTTAATGACTCAGTGGAACTAAACACGTTAACTCGCACGGAAATAGATCATAAAGAGGTCTTGACGCTGACTTAACCTGTGCTTCAATAGCTGCAACCGTGGAGGCCATGCGAAATTTCGGTTTTGGTTGGTATACATAATTTTGTAATAACGTAGTAAGTTTTTTTTCAACATGTCACTTTGCATTAACGCTGCTGATAGATATTCAGGCCCGGGAATCGTTGCAGTAGAAAAATGATGGCTTTTATGATTCCTGATGTGAGCAACGCGTCTTGTACCTTCACTTTCACAGTCGGTCTGTCCGTACTGTATCGCTCAGGGGGGGGGGGGGGGAAATTTTTTTTTTATTTTTTTTTTTTTTTTTTCCCTTTTTTTTTTTTTTTTGGGAAACCCCCCCCCCCCTTTTTTTTTTTTTCCAATAAAAAAAAAAAAAAACAGGGGGGGGGGGGGGGTAATCAGG
>Ga0123355_10020567_pt1 | contig 10546 bp, 4 predicted proteins | sample TergutEmb28metaG_3_FD_89872 | JGI IMG/M metagenome (GOLD analysis project Ga0123355, IMG submission 89872) | Embiratermes neotenicus P1 segment gut microbial communities from Petit-Saut dam, French Guiana - Emb289 P1 | ecosystem: Host-associated > Arthropoda: Insects > Digestive system > Gut ... | reverse complement strand
ATATTCCCGAATTAAATAACAAACCATTTGTACTAAATATTGTCGATAATACTGTAATGCTATCCATGATCTTTCAAAATGGTGAAAATGTATTCCAATCCAGAACAAGGCTTTATGGTGATGATCATTCGTCTATTGTAGACAGCACACTGGACGGACTTGCAGGAATTATACAATTTAATAAGTCACAGAATTTCGCGAATTTAACAGACTGCTTCTATATTGGATTTAATGACTCCGATATGTCATATATCGTTAAAAATACTGAATATCCGGATATCAGCTTTTCACGACTAAACATATATAAAAACGCAAGAAAAACAGACCACCTCCCACCTGATGCTCATTTTGCATATTTAAATGCATTAATTCCGGATACAAAATTTGATTTGCTGAAAAATATGAAAATGTTGAGAAAAGCGAAGCAACGTAATCGTCAAAAGAATGTTTGGATTCCTATATTGTCAGGTGTTGCATTATTTCTTGTTGTCATTACAGCGGTTATTTGGATAATGACTACAAATGTTGAACGCGAAGTCCGTGAGTTGAATAACTTTCTTGACAACCCTACTACCATTGCTGAAAGAGGTCGAATTGAAGAACTTAATGCTAATACTACTCATATTAATTCACTCTATGATTCTGTAATTTATATGCAAAATGGTGCAGAAAGTACCCATGTAATAGATAGACAGACACTTGACAGAATTGTAAGCATTGCAGGTTCATCTGTAAATATAAATTCAATTGATTTCAACTACTCAAAAGGAACAGTTAGTCTATCGTGTTCAAGTTTAACAGAGTATGATGCATCATCATTTGTCGAATCTCTGCGAACAAATGAACTGTTTGCTGACTTTAGTGTTTATTATACCGGCTATACCACAGGTGCAAATGGATCATATACTTTTAGCATTGATGTGGTTATGCCTTAGTCTTAAGCGTATATATTAATTTGTTTAAATAATTGCTCATCTTCTGAAAGCGAGGTGCTTCCATTATGACAAAGAGTGGACTAAGCAAACGAGAAAAGACGTTGATATTCATTGCAGTCTTGTTATTGCTAATCTATCTAGTCGTACAGTTTGCCATATATCCAATGTTTAGTAGATATTACGATGGTATTCAAGAAAGAATATACTTGTCGACAGAAAGAGCACAGGTTGAAGCAGATTTTGCAAATTTATCTTCTATTGAAGAAGCAAACTTGTTAGCAAATGAAAAGTTTGAACGCATTTTACAGAAGTATCCAATGCTTATACCAAACGAAGAAATTGATAGGATTTTAACAGATCTATGTATCTCAAATGGACTAAAGCCAACTGCACTGCGTTTTACAGACTCATTCGGTGCTCCTATAACTGATAGTGAAAATATCGATCAAGAAAATGATGAGTATTTATTTACAGTGGTCGTTGCATCAATGAGCATGACCGGAAAATATGATTCCCTTGTTGAACTAATTGATGATGTAGCAGATACCCCGTTTATCAATATTACAAATCTCGGCTACTCTCTCAGTACTAATGTAACTGCAGAAAATGAAGGAAGCGCAAATATAACAATGGCATTTGAGCTAACGTTTATTAATCCTTAATGGTGCAATGATTTCTAATAGGGGTAAGTATAAGCTCATATTACTGAACATTGGTAAAGTAGTATGAGCTTATTTCATCAGTGTTTAGTTTTAATACAAAATTCGTATAAAAGTGAAAAGGGTCAAAATGACCCTTTTCACTTTTATAATTATTGTCAGTTTATGGATTATACTACTCACTGACAGAAAATATGGTTTCTATCAGTGAGTAGTATTATGAATCATCAATAGCGGTCTTGCCGCATATGAGCGTGAGAGGGTTACACCTGAGCTGTTCGAAGTTACGGTCACATTTACTAAGAAGTCAGGCTCAGCAGGAGCAGGAGTTATCGTAAAACTAATGCTTTTTCCTTTGTAGAAATTTGGTGCAAAAACCAGAATTCCATTTTTTTGTAATGAGCCATCTGCAACATCAAAAACTACAGAAGATGATTCAAACATCATGGATGCATAATTATCAGCCACTTCGATATCTGACGCTTGCATCAGATTACTAGCGATTGTATTTCCAACATTATCGAGAATCATATTATATTCAGCAATTTCATTTGCTCTTGCATAGGCTCTTAACATAGGTGAAATGATTGCTGTGACCGTTACAGCAATTAAAGCAAACAATACACATACAACAAGAACCTCAACAAGGGTAAATCCTTTTTTCGTTGAGAGATTCTGCCTGACTCGTTTAAATAATGATTTCACATATGCTTTCATGACTATAGTAGTCCTTTCCGATATTTACGCTTATACTGAACACCGATAAAATGGTAGATAATATTCTCGAAAAGATGCCTACTGTTTTATTGGTGTTTAGTATTAGGCCCGTTCCGGTGATAACTCAAAAAACAGTAAACACTGCAATTATTTGTCAGTGCACTTGAACATTTAAGACCTGGGGGCAAAGGCAACTATTCCATCTTCACCATATATGATTATATCTTGAGAAACCTCAATATCTATGCTATCCGATGCGAATGTAACTATAGCCTCATAGCTACTCGAATATTCATCAAAGCTTTCAAGAATTAGTGAGTTAAACCGATCCTGTGCTTCATTTGCTGCAGTAATTGATGTCGATGTCAATGATGTTGAGAATCTAATTATTGTGACAACCGTCGTCAAAAGAATGCCTAAAATAAGCAAACTAACGATTGCTTCCATAATTGTAAATCCTTTTTTAGACTGGAGAATATTCTTCAATCTAATTTTCAATTGTTGTAGATTCAATAATTTCATAGCTCATTAACTCCCATTTACCTAGGTCAGAAAACGCCATCTCTCCGATTTCACCGTTGGCATTCATGTCTGACAGCACGCCATCTTTGTACTCATAGGTTGCAACCGTCGTAATAAAACGTGGCGTTTCTCGTTGGCTTGTCGATTCAACCTCTACAATGACACGGACATTCATTTGTGCATTTATCGTTGCTGTCCGCGGTACACGAAGTGTTGGAGGATTTATTTCCGGCACTGATTCAATAGGTCCAGTAAACTTAATATCCTGATAAATAATATCTAATGTTATGCTATTAACAGCGCTCATATCAACTCCCGGAATGTCAATATTTAACTCAACAGTGTCGACCGGTGCATCTGCATTTTCGTATATAGCCATTGCAAGTTGATATGCAAGTGAGTTGACAGGTTCATCCACTGAATAATCGTCTGTAGTCGGTATTATTTCTAAACTATGCTTTATACTTCTATGAATAGAATCTGTCAACACTATTGCCCTATTATATCTCTCCTGTCTTACATTCGCTCCAATGTTTGCACTTGCTGCTGCCATTATCGAGCCGGCAATTGCCAGAAGAAATAGCATAATCCCGAGAACAAACATTAACGATGCTCCTGATTTACTTCGTAGGATTACACTAATCCTATTTATTATTCCCATCATTAACGCCTCCTCTCCTGTTGTTCTTTTCGTAATAGCGCAAGATATATCTATCGACTCTGCGGCTATTACGCTTGTCTTTGTTATATTTGTTTATCTTACGTACAGCTCTTGCATTACGTTTTCTCATATAGCTTCTAAACAATCTGGTTTGTGTGAAGCCCGCACCACCGAATAGTGTAATTACACCTGTTATAAGTGCTAAGTCATTTGAAGAGTCTGAATCTTCGATAGAGTCTGCTACACAAGCTTCATCTGACTCATCCATGTTCTGATCGCCATCTGACTTCTCAGAGTCATTGCTTTCTTTTTCATTTTTCGGAGCTTCATCTGACTCATCTGTATTCTGATCGCCACCTGACTTCTCAGAATCATTGTTGTCACTTTCATTTTTCGGAGCTTCACTCTCAAATGAATCATCATGTGGAGCTTCATTAGAGTCCAAGCAGTCTGCTTCATATAAAGCATCAAATTCAGCAACTTCATCACCTAATACTAAAATTGTCGGATCAGGTGCATTGACACTAACAATCGGCCAAGCTGACGGTGCGTTTTGCTTTGATGATATTGCTCTGATAATGTATGGATATGTATTTTGATAATTGAAATCATATGTTGATGGTGTTGTTGGTGCGGCCCATATTGGAGTCGACCCACCTGTCCAATTTGATTTTCCTATAATCGCAGAATATAGTCCGTCGGTATCAACCATCATAGGCCCGACTATTGGTTGAGTATACATAGCATAATCAAATCCGAGTATAGGACCGATAATATCCCCTGTGCCTACTGTTGCTACCAATGAAGCGTCAATGATCATTGCATCTTCTACGCCTCCAAGATAGTAACTATCCGTACATGACGCCAGTGTTCCAACTTGAGTATTTACTATTGGATATATTTCAGTACCGTTAATCGGTGCAGAAGCCAGATAAAGCACTCTTGCTATTTCTCCTGAGTTTTCACCGGCAATTCCTCCGGCAATTGCCCCTGTGCCTCCGACCGGCGCAATCGCTATGGTTCCTGTTGTATCCAAAAGTGAACTAATGACTGTAACATCTTTGATTGCTCCGGTATTCATTCCGGCTATTGAGCCGACAAACACCGCTGAACCCGATATAGAGTTAACATTACCGTATATTGATTGGACGGGTGTTGTCCCTCCTTTAAATACCAGTGTGACTCTGCTAATACTTCCGTCATTCTGACTAAATAAGCCAACATAACTAGTCTGTGCGATAGTTGCAGGCTGAGTATAATTTATTGTTAATCCATATATTAAGTTTCCACCGCCGTCGAAGGTTCCTTTGAAGGTTCCTGTTACAACTGCCATAGAGTTGCCCAGTGATATATTTGTGAAATTCAAGTCACGCTCCTGTGTAATGTTAACACCGGATGTTGTTGACAGATTGCTGATCTGAATCATCTGTTGAGGCATACGCACATAGATTTCCGTTGGATACAATGCATTGCTCTGGCTTGAATAAATTGCCTTCGCAAAACGTGTATCAATCCATCGACCTGTTGGCTGGTCGTTAATATAAATTTCGCCGGACACACCTGAGATGACGCTTGTTGGAATTTTTGCATAATTATATATCACTCCGGCAGTTGAATCAGGTCGCGAGGTTGATGAAATATATGAGTTATTACCCGCATTTACATTAATGCTGCACCCAAATGCTCCTGCTCTTTCAACCAAAACTGCATAACCATAGCCGGTAATTTGAAGATTACTATCTAACTCAGGAAGCTCCGGCCCCGATTGAATTGAATAAAATCCTACAGTGCCATTAATATACTCTTCATAATATACAATATCTAACGCCGATATAGTGGCTACAGGCCATGTAGCAGTTGGTGATGATCCTAAGTATGGGTATGGATTCTCAGCTACTGTTGTGCCTAACATTGTATTTCTCCATGTTGGCACAAAAGATTGCTTCCAAGTGGTTGTAAATCCATTATCAACATTAAGTTCTTGTGTTGTTTTGGGTTCTCCGCGAATCTTCGTTGTCGCAGAAAAAATATTAAAGTTTGCCATTGTGGGTGCTTGTGTTGGTTGCAGTGCTGATGAGATGGTTCCTGAGAGATAATATGCACTCTTTTCAGTACCGCTACCTGCTGCTGTAATCGGAGCAATAGGAATAATCCCCGTAGCTGACCCTGACCCTTGCGCAAGGAATAATGCATTCTCAATTAACCCATTATTTGTTCCTACAATGCCCCCTGTTGCATCCGTGCCCATTATCGGCTGGTGGGTTATTGGAGTATTCGGACTTGCGTAGATAAATGCAACATCTCTAATAGTTCCATTATTCACAGACGCAAATCCGCCATTATTTCTTCCCTGTTGAATAACAGAGTTATATATTGTTAGATTTTCGACCACACCATTCGTTCCGATTGTATTGAACAGACCTTTATTATTCGCAGTGTTATGTGTTAGCGATAAGTTTGTAATCTTGTTACCTTGCCCGTTATAAATCCCCCTGAAAGCTCCCCTGACAATAGTAGATAGTTGGTCTACAGGAGTTGTGGTATTCGGTGGCGAAACAATATTCACACCAAGTCCTCTCGGTGAGGCTCCTGTTATCCTTGTCATGTCAATATCAATTTCTTGTAAAAAAGTATGTTCATCGTTACAAAGCGCAGCACTTTTCTCAATATACAACGAAATGTTTTGCAACTGCCATGGTGTACGTACAATATGCTCAGTCGGATGATTTGACTCAACATTTGTCAGCACAGGTGGTCCTGATGTCCCAAGTCTTAACGGATAAACTTCTTTTGCAAAAAACGGATTAACATATGCTTTTATTCCAGGAAGTTCCAATTGTCCTGGTGAGCTTGAAATAAATAGTATCATGGGCTCAATCGGATTCGGAGCACTCTGCGCTGCACTCAAAAGCAATCCAGCAGGAAGATAGATGAACTGACGCGGTTGCAGTTGTGGTACCGGCAAATTTAATCCAGATAATTGCATTTGACCGCCTGGCCCGCCGGCATTCAGTTCTGCCCACGGACTCCAGAATCCATTCCTGTACTGGGAATACACAACTTGGCGATTTGCATTTGTATTAAATCCAGTTGGAACTTCGGCTCCATAACCAGCTTCAGTTATGATAGGATTATCATATCTTAAGTAGTCAATTGTCCTCTCAATTCCGGCACTATCTATATAACGCGCAAATATCCCAATTCCGCTAGGTTCATATTTTTCGTAGTAAATCAAACCCAACTCATCCGGAAGATCTTTTGGTATAGAAGCAACAACCGGCCATTCATCTCTATTCGTAGATGGTACAGTTCCTATTGGATACGGATATATAAATGATGTGTGATTTTGTAATGCGTCAAAATTAATAGCACTTGTATCATTTATAGTCCAATTACTGTTATATTGTACCGCAGAATAACGTTCAATGATTTCTCTTGAGTCCATAGCAGGTTCAGGCATTTTTTGCCCTGCTGTCTTAAGATTGTATTCTGTATATGTCGTTGTAGCGCCATCTAAAACAGTTTGGAATGGTCTGAGTGCCGGTTCTCCGGAAAGATATACTGAATTTACACCAATTGGAATGTTTGATCCGGTAAAAGGACGCATCTCATCTCTTCCATTTCCTATTCTTGGAGTGACTGCTAAATACATTGTGTTATCTATTGAACTTGTTGTGCCTGCAATGCCTCCGACTGATGCTGTTGCTGTGCCTCTAACTGCAGGGCGCGCAGAAGTTGATGTAAAAAGAATATCTGTAAGAACACCCATGTTGTTTCCTACAACTCCACCTACATTAGAAGTCCCTCGTACAGCAGTGGGGTGACTGCTCCATGTAGGTAGTTGTCCTTGCGAATCACGAGTTACAACATGTTGCACAAAGCAACTTCTGACAACTCCTGAGCTCAAATTTGTGCCGACAATTCCACCGACATTTGTACCGCCAACAATCGCATCAGTTGTATATGAATATAGTCGAAGTGTTACCTGCTCAATTATCCCTGCACTTTCTGCAAACAATCCCACATTTGATGAACTTGGACTATTAATCATCAAGTTTGATATCCACATATTTGTGCCAACAAATTTTCCTGCAAACTGAGCTGTAACAACTGCATTTCTGCTAAAACTTCTCAGAGTCGTTACATCAGCAACATACATGCCGCCACTTGAGAGCCTCAATTCGTAGTAATAATTTATAGCAAAGTCTATATTTAAGTGTTGTGTATACACACCAACTGTATTTTCTGCAACCAGGTTTATATTATCAATATGTCTTGCTGAGCGTATGCTTGCATTTGTCGTATTTGTAAAATTAGCAAATAATGGATTATATTCTTCGACGGTCGCAGGAACATTTAGTCTGCCTAAAATATTGTCCTCAGGCTTAATCTCATCAATAGATGAGTTTGTTCCCGGAAATAATCTTATACGCACTAAATAATTTTCTTCCTCAAGAGCAAGATGATTCGGTATGTAAATACGATACATAACCGGATTTTCATCACTACTTTCGGGAATGTTTGCAGTTGGCACAAACAGTTCTCCGGGCAACCAGTTTTCGTCCGGCATAGATTCTGCTTCACCATCAGCAATTAGAAATACTCTCCACTCATCATCATATAATGCAATTCTATAAAAATTACCATCACCAAACTCAAGTATGTATCCCTGGGTGTTCGGATAGAACTCAATTGCATAGCCATCATGTGTCACATATCTGGGCGAGCCGGTCGGTTCAATAGTTGTGCTCAAAAACGGACTTGCATATCTTGGAGCTATGTCAGTATAAAATTCATAATAGACTAATGCACCTGCATGAATTATATTTTCTGCATTTATATCTTCCCATCCCATCTCACGATTTTCTATGAGAGGGTCATTTATTGTGTCATCAATGTTTCTAAATGGATTATTATTCGACAGTATCGGATAGGGATATTGAGTATATTGATTTTTATGGGTTTCATTATAGTATGCTGTGTGGAAATCAATATTAATTTCATAGCCTGATGGAAGCCACCCTGAACCAAGCTCACTTAGTTCTTCTCTAAGTAAAGATCTGCGCTCAACGTCTGATTCTGTGGTTCCATTTGAAATATATCGTGAATTCTTTATAGCACCGGTATTTGTACCTGCAATACCACCTGAGTTAATGCTTGAATCACTGTAAATTGCAACGAAGTTTGTTGCGTAGCTATCTTCAATTGTTTCAGTGCTTTCGTTTAGCCCCGCGATTCCGCCAATATTAGTACCACTAAGAGGAGTTGACGTTGGTGTGGGGTTAATTGATTGAAGTGTATCCGGATCCAGCTCTACATCTTCTATATTTACTCTGGCATTACTAAAACTACGAAGAATTGTTCCATTATTTCTGCCAACAAGTCCCCCAATATTTCCGCCATCTGCCATAACAGAGCCTGTACCTATAAACACTAGCGACTCTTTCCCATTAGCAGTTTCTTCATAGTAATATGTGCGTGTATCTCTATGTGTATTGAAAAAACCAGAGTTAAATGAATATGACAAAATGCCGCCGCTACTTATGTAACCAATAAGGCCGCCTGTATTACCAATGCCACCTACGACATTAGAAAAGCTACTACATCGAACTATTTGTCCACCATCTAATATCCCGACAATTGAGCCCACATTCCCGGCATTTGGTGCAATTACTTCAGCATCAAACAGAGATAATCCAATGACATTGCCATCTACAGTTGAGAAGAATCCCACATTTTGATTATTAATCTCAGCCTTATCAGATGTGTTTATCCTCAGATATTCAATTCTCCATTGTTGATTTGATTCATATGTTGCGTTATATGAACCAGTCATGCTTTCAATTGGCTTAAAGTTATATTGAGTCCTAGTAGCCTCGTCAATCATTTGGTTTGTAAGAGTTCTCATATCAATATGATCTGTTTGTACAAAATCGCCATCTTGAGCATATCTTATATTGTTCAAGTGTCTGACAGATGTAACCTCAAAAGTGCCATCAGGCCATTGATCTAGAAAGTGCGTATTTGCATACATTGGCGAAACTATATTCGGACCATTTTTAACACTAATTCCTGCGCGTATGTTTAGTGGCATTGTTATTTCTGAGTATTTTTCAACAATATTATTCGGCTGAATAAATATATCTTCTTCAATGAAGTCAAGAACCCATATATAACGATTGAATATTCCGCCAACATCTACACCATGCTGGTTTATTACTACCCTAGTGTCTGTGTCAAGATAAACTGCATGATTGTTATGTTGTGACTGGTCAATTGCTGTTCTAAAATCTGTATAAACATTTGAACCATCGAAACTAAGTAGTTCAGTGTTTTTACTCTTAACATCGAACACATAGAATGATCTTTCCTCATCAAGTGGACTTTGAAGCAAAAACTCAGCAAATAGAACATTCATTTCTCTAACAGGATTTGAAGTATCGGGGCTTATGTTTAGCCCATGCTGCGGTTCTCCATATGGGTCTGTCAGTTGCCATGTTCCATCATCGTAGTTCATTGCATCAAAAATTCGGACAATATCTTCAATGGGCAATGGCGGTGCGACTCCTGTGAAGTCAACACCGTAATAGCCCTGTTGCCGACTTTTAGCTAAGTTTGGATAGCTGCTTTCCATGCCACGCTCACCGACTACATAGCTGTTTCCACCTGTACCAATATATGTAAACTGAATCTGTCCGCTAAGATCATCTCCATAGATAATAGACATGACGACGCCGGTTCTAACGTTGAATTCCATTAGAATTGCGCCATCTAATATTTCTTTATTAACGATTACTTCATCAAGGATTGCATAAAAGTTATCAATAATTTCATTGCTACCAAGCACGTAATCCGCAGGTTTACAAATATAATATACATTGTTTATATTATCAATATCTGTTATCGGAAAGTATGTACCAAGACTATCTGCTAGCCCACCGATCAAATCAGCGTCTGTAAAGCTCGATATTAGTTGATCGTTACCATATTCATCTTTGTCATAAAAATTCTCGGTTAGCGTAGAGCGTAAGTTGCCCTCAACTGTTGCTCTT
>Ga0123355_10020566_pt1 | contig 10546 bp, 6 predicted proteins | sample TergutEmb28metaG_3_FD_89872 | JGI IMG/M metagenome (GOLD analysis project Ga0123355, IMG submission 89872) | Embiratermes neotenicus P1 segment gut microbial communities from Petit-Saut dam, French Guiana - Emb289 P1 | ecosystem: Host-associated > Arthropoda: Insects > Digestive system > Gut ... | reverse complement strand
TTTGTAAGACTGAAACATGTAACATTCACTGATGAATTTAATAAAATCCTGTTGTGGTTGACGACAATACACATACTAATATTAATTAGACAACGTTTGTAAAACACTGCATAGAAATTTAGTTGGATAAAATCCCGAGTGTTATAAACGAATCTGTTCGCACAATATTCCGAAATATATTTTCAATAAAACTTTGAAGTACCAGCCACTCGAGCCCAGGGCTTCGATGGATCGCGTTTTTTGGGTCGGGCTCGTGACACCGTCCACATTTATGGAGACACACAAGTCAGCACGATCGCAAGCATAAGCACGTACAGTCTGGACAGATTACTTTTCGCGCCATTACACGATAAGAACTGGGGTAAATACAGCACGTAGTCGAGATGGAAAAACAGAAGTCATTAAAACCGCACACTTTTCATAAGTTGAAGAGCCTTGCTGTACAGGAAGATTCCCATTACTTGTGACACGTAAATTTTAAAATATTCTCAAGCACATGTAATAAAATACATAATGAAACAAAACACGCGCAGAAACGAGGCTAAACATAAATACAAGGGAAAATCATGCAAACGAAATGCAATATGTGAACGCCTAAGCAGCGCGTTTGTCTTTATTCATTCCTTTTTATTTTGCACTTTCACTTGTCTCATAGATTCGTATGAAAGAGATAACCATGGGAACTTTCTCATTATCGGACACACGGAAAGTGGGAGATGATTTCTAGAAGTTACGTCATTCTCCTTATATTCGTTTGTTTCGAGCAGCATTTCTGACTAGTGGGTTGAGCAATGCTTCTAACCCCGACATGGGAGTGGATTTTCTTTCGAAAGTTTGTAACCCTCAAAGTGTTATGATCTACAGTGTCTAGCCCTTGGAACTGCTGTTTTTCAAAATACCTATTTTTTGTTGGTTATGCACATATTTTGACCCGGGATAACAACACGACGGCTGTACACAATCTGTCCTTCCTTTACTTAGCGATTGAACGTTTGACGTACAAAAGAACACTGTAAGAACGAGCCATTCATAACGACTATGATCCTAACCCTCAGCCTTATCCTGTAAAGACGAGAAAAATAAGTTCACTAAAGGTGCTTCTAGGCCACTTGTGTCTGGGTTCGGCCCAGGGCTTGTTTTCCTGTAAATGTGGACGGTTTGACGAGTCCAAACAACGCGATAAACTGAAGCCCCAAGCACTAGTGGTTGTGTTTTTGAGAAACGATATAATAACTTACGCGTATTTGTGTAAATTAGGAGTCATATTTGGGCGACACCAACTGAAGTTAAATTTCTACACATTTAGTGAAGAACTACAGTAAAAAAAAAATGCATAAATTAAACAGTTTGGACATTATAACGTGACGTCAATGCGTTTGTAAATGACTCGTAAGAAACAATTTATGTCCCATGCTTTTGTAGGCGTACCTAATTCCATCAGTAGAATTCATATGCAACAACTGCCCAAGTAGTTCATAGTTGCTATTGCAAAACATATGTGAAACTGGAAGATCAGACTGATGTGGTTCATCCGACGCAATGTCGGGCTGTCAGAGCTGGGTCATACTGACAGTAGCAGGTTCAGAATCGCGATGAAAAGACTCCGTTTTCACTTTCACTTGCCAGTCAGCTACAAAGAGATGAGAGTTTAGTTGACATTAATCATGTAATACTTCCCGTAGACTGATGGCTGCTCCGAAGGGAAGCAGTCAAGAGTTGCTGCAGTACTAGTAGCAAGTCTACAAGTGGCAGAGGCACGTTGAAATTCAAGGAATGGGAGCTTCTTCTGTCTCTTAATCTTCGATTTCTGCCCCCACACCATTCGTGGGCAGTGCCATGACTCAGGTGGTTAATCAACGGCCTCTGACGAAGGACGCCCGGGTTAAATCCCAGCCCAATTCATATTGGATTTTTAGTAGATATATTGGCAATGGGCGCGTTTTTCCCGCCAAAGCCCCCTTTCCCCTTTTCATTCAACCGCCATCGACAACACACAATATTAGCAACCGACAGCGTCGTTGAATATACCATCTCTCTCTTTCTTTATCCCCCATTTCTTACCTTTTTTATCTCTTTTCTTTTCTTCATTAAAACAGTGTATTACGTTACATCTTTGTCCTTCAGATCGCACAGTTTTGAATACACAGTTGCCATCTGTTAAGTAGCTTACGTCAGAAATACTTTTCCATGGAAACAGCGCGAATAACACAGTAAATACAGTTAATACTAAACCGTCTTTCTCTGTATTTTATTTAGCGACGCTGTCAGTACGTAAGCCACGCAGTGTAGATGGTAGCGGAGTGGATGCGAATGAATGTAGAGCATTTGTGGGTTAATCAAGTCACAGGGGAAGAACAAAGTACCCGGAGGAAATCTGATCCGCTGCCATTTTGACAACCATAAATCCCACATGGACGCACAAAGTCTTTTGCGACATCCACGTATCACAAATTGAAACATTTAGTGGTAAAGTAACACATTTTGAAATTTCGTTACAAGGTTCTGTGACCGAATGCCATACACGTAATACGTACTCATCCGGTGCCCACTCATGAAACTCGCCGGGGAAACTTTATATATAAAACAATAGGAATTTCTTTAGCCTATGACTAATTATCGCCCTAGCATGAAGATCCTGCGTCACTTTAAGCGAGAAAAAGGCTTCGTCACTTTCGTTAGAAATAAAACCTTGAAGTCAGACATCTCCATCCTATCCTTGAAAGTTATGATCGAAATGAATGGTCTGGAGACCAAAAAGATGGAACGTTAGACGTGGGAACAAAGCCAAACACTTGATCCCGTGCGTGTCCTACACAAACTGCCTTGATCAGCTGAACTACGTTTCGTTAGTCACACCGATGATGTTCACCTTACACTTAATTCCTCTGGCCCAAGGAACCACTGAGCCGCAGAGGAAGTAGGCCTTATTCAAAGCAGTAATGATTGCGCGGTTAAAGGAATCTCATTTTGCAACTGACCTTTATGCTGTCAGTCACGACTGCTCTCTCTCTCTCTCTCTCTCTCTCTCTCTCTTTCTCAATATAAGGTGTTTGTTAGGTCGAGTGCAGACTAGCAAGAGGATTGCAACCAATTTCAGTATCTCAAACAATCAGCAAGGACGGAATAATGTTTGCTGATGTATATAATGTGGAGGTATTAAATATTAAATTCTTCTTCTTGCTGTTCTGTATTGCAAATATTTAAGCCTATATGGCCTCCTTGCAGTCTCTGTGATAATCCGACCACCTTCCTATTGGCCTTCCAACAGGTCTTCTTCCCAGAGGCCGGTACTTTATTGCTCCCTTAGGCAATCCACGTAGCCCCCTTTCTTTATTCGTGCGCTCTTCACTTCCTTATCGAAATCAATATCCTCCAACCTATAGTAGCTGCCTTCTGTCTGGTCCAAAATATTGCCATGCCTTAATATCACGTACTGTTCTTCACGGAAGTAAGTTCTATCGAACTTTACTCATCAACATTTCGAAATAATTTTATCGGTCTTCTAAAGCAGTATGTTTTCACGGAAATGTTACAGTACGTGTTATGTACAACTCCTTGCTGTTCTAAGTAATTGACCAACTTAATGCATAGATTCTTGTTTTATAAGCACTATGTGCTCGAAACATGCAGAGGAATAAAATAAACTTATTATAAAACAAGAATTTGTGCATTAAGTTGGTCATTTACTAAGATTATACTGAGATGCACGGCCAGCAAAACATCAAAGTCCTTCCTGTTGTCATTACATCACATTATTTCATGTTCTTTTGGTTCCATTTTTTCTCCATTTGTATGCATTTGTTTAATTTTGTAAGTTATGCATTTCTATTGTTATATTTATCTATTCTTATTGTTACGTATGTTCTGTTCTGTATCTTGCCAGCTGACACTCTTCGGCTAACCTGACTGAGGTTTTTCCATGCTTTTCCTCAGTTGTAAGACAAAAACCAGGGTATAACTCGCAAAGACGGGGCACGGCCCGCACTCTTCCCAATTAGTTATTGTGTTGTTCTGTGTATTGTTTGTGTGTAAATGTGTACTGCACTACTGCCAACGGGTGTCAACCCAGTTGCAGTTAACAAATATATCAATATCAATATCGAACCTCCAGCGTTTCGGCCCACGGAAGATCGGGGTTGCAAACAGAAACTGAAATCGCCCTAACGAAGTTAGGCAATACAAACATTTAACCCACTGACAAGGATAGTTGCTGGTTTAATTGTATTGAGAGAAACTTAAGCAGATTTGGCTTTGAAGTTTAATTTACTGACAGAAAATTTACGTTTCCAGATTTCACATTGTTGACGAAAAGTAAATTCAACAAAAATATTTAAGGTATTTTGAGGTACCGTTCTACCGTAATATTGACAGATGGTAACAGAGGTTGTATTCTGAGGTTTCATTTTATTGACACTGACTCAATATCAGTTCAAATACTACTGCAGCAAAGTTTCGTTCTGAGGTTTCGTTTCATTGGCAGTCACAGAGTTTGATTAACGGGGGTTTCATTTTACTGACACATACTTCAGGGTTTTCTACTTCAATCACTTTTCCGATGTCCGCAAATGCGTCACGTGACACGTCTTAAGCTTCCTGTACACAGCTTTCTTACCTGCGTTCCAAACCGCATGTTAGCAACCGTCAGTGCATGTCGTTTCCTTATTTAGAATGTGACTTCAACGCCAGCCAACCAGAAATTTATATTACGATTAGGTAAACACACTGTGCTGAAACTGAATTTTACTTTTGTTGCAAATATGTGTCTTTCTGCAATACCTCTTGGTGCAAAGGAGTTCAATCACGGCACTATTCTAAACTAGACCCGCTACTCCTACTCTCTCATTGTTAATGAGGTCTATTAACGTACATCTAGCAGTTCATCCCAGGAATCTCATCTACCCTTCGTCAATTTTCTATTTGTCTTTGCGGAATATACAGTTCATATATACACACCAGGGCTGCAATAGTAAATTCACTTGCGTGTTAGTCGGAGGGCAGGCCACTTAGCCTTTCAATGGGCGGAAATTTCATTCGCCTCCAATGACACATTTACGACAAACAGCCTACGGCTTAACGCGGAGTCCGAACCGTGTTCTTATCCGATATTCTCCACATTCACACACTTTTAATCTCTAACAGTGGCCCATAATGTGGCTGCCCTCCCGTGCGAATTACACATTTTTCAGGCACTGATTAAGTTAAAAAAAAACCTTCAAGTCATGCAAAGAAAATGCGCTTGCTTTCCCGTGTGTACTGTCGGTATCCTAGGATTACTATTGCCAGTGATTCCCCCATCATGGTCCTTTAATGAACTTACCCCCCGCTGTGCGGTAAGTGTGTACAAACTTCGCTGTCTCCGTAACAGACAATAATAATTTATTCACAGTACAAGTGGAATGGGGTACATCAGTCAGTACACTTCCTAGAATACGAGATGAACGATCGGGAAATAGGGGTCCAATTCCCGGCAAAGGCAAGAGGTTTTCCTCTTCTCCGTCCGGACTGGCTGTGGGAAATCTCAGCCTACAAACCAATTGGTAACGAGGAGGGGTGCGGGACTTGGAGCGAGATTAATCAGACGGATAAAACTCCGACCCTCGTTCGTTTTCACGGCTTCATGCTACTTAAGCACAGAGAATTTTTTTTTTTTACAGTTCAATCACAGTCATTTTAATTTATTTCTTGTAGGCCTATGTGAAGCTTGACGTTGAAGTTCCACGTTGTGGTCTTCTGGTTTACAGAATCATGCAGCTTGGTACGAGGGCACCAGCGTTGCGGGGGAACATACCGCTTCCACTTGCACTGTGATGTAACCAGTCACGACCGCATTTCGGAATACGCCTGCCCTGATAATGAAGTTAGTGAGTAGCGACACTAAAGGTGCCATAACTTGGGAAACCACAATGTGATTAAGTTTTGTAGTTCGTAGACACATATTGGCAAGTTAACAGTTTCGTAAATGTCTCAATTCTCCTGATTACGGTGAAGGAAATTAAAACATCCTTGTGAATAAACAAGCAGAATTTGAGAAATTGTTCAGTATTCTTGTGCTTTAGCGGTGTTACGTGTTTTCTGTTGTTTAAACTGTCTACAGCGGGGATGGAGGGAAACTGTCTCAGAGGGGAAATACAATACACATCCGGGGAAGACAAAATATTGGGGGAATAAGCAGCAAGTGAATCTTATAATCCGTGAGGCAGATCCTAGAGACCTGAAACTTGAAGCAGAAGATGGAGGATGAGGAGGAGAAGGATAAACAATAAATAACTACTACACAACAGCTATTTCGAGGTGCAAACCACCAATTCATTCGAACACTTAAAATTGCTGTTCGCTTAACAGTTATTTATCCATTTGTTTGAATTTGCAGCTACAAAATTTTCGCTGATTTTCTGACAGACATACGCACGAGTCTTCGTTCTTTTGGCTCATGAGGAGTGGCATGTGGGAGCTAAGTTGTTCAATGACGGCATATGTGTTTATTTTATTTTTTGGCAATATGTACATTTCTAATTAATTGCTGTTAATAAAGTGCAACGCCTACCTGAAACAAATTAGCAACCAATCCAAACGAAAAAAAAAAACCACCGAAATTTCAGTGCAGGAATGCCGTAAAACTCTGCTCGTGTCATTATTATTGTTTGGTCCAGCCATTCAAACTGCTCTGTTGAAGTACTGAATCACAACAGCAGTGTATTTACTTTCATGGTATTGTTGGTTGACGTAGTAAAGTGTAAGAGCTTATTTACGTCATTTTCAATGTGTTTCTAACACTGACACCGTTTAATGTATCTTTCCAAATGAGAGACAGGCGCTAACTACACACTGTTATTCGTTAATCATCAAGCATCCTTCGCCGTCCTTAAAGTTTCCCCTACGCACATCAGTGACCTTTCACGCACGGCCGATTTAAGAGACGCTGCATGCAGCACGATTTTTGGCAAGTCGAACAGTAGTCATGATGAGATCTTGGTGTGAATCGTGAATCGAATGAATGAATGTAATTCTGGTTCATTCATCAGGACACACGTGTTATCTTAAGCCTCCATTTCGGAAACAGCAACCGTGCCATCGGTATAAAGGAGGTATTACCAGTAACTAGATGGAGAAATTTTCCAGAGAGCAATAAGAATTTCTAGGAAGAACTACGACGTTTTTATCCTTCAGGTGCTTCAACGGATATCGTGAGGCCAGACTAAACTATGAATTCATGATTAAGCATTTTAAGGCTGTATTTTTGAACATAATTTTTACTGTAATGTTACATTACATTTGTCTGTTAAAACACTTTATTATCCAACAGATGCACAAATATATAATTCATAGATACAATTAGAATTATTATAAAATATTTAAATATATTTAAAATTGTTCCAACATGTTTCGGATCACAAGGGATCCATCATCAGGGAGCTTTATGCAGTGCTTGGCTAAAATTACAGTAATGGTTCTATCACGTCCGTTGACATGGACGCAGTCGGTGTTATGGCAGTATATTTGCCCGTGGTGCGTGTGTGTACTGCACGGTCTTAAAAAAAGGTCGGTTATTAACTCAAAATTTCTCAGTGTTTGTACTTGTTACGTGTGCTAATCGTATACAAAAATATTTCACACACAGTTTATGACTGCTCTTACAGTCTGTCTCCAAACAAAGTTCGCATCTCTGGCGTTTATGTTTCATTACTTACGGTCATCGAAACGAATCTAAATGTAACTGTTAGGCGAGCGTCTTTTCGTTTTACAGAGTACAAAAAAATCTCCCTTAACAAAAGTTTTTAGGGCTCCCGCACACAATTCAGGATTCTACATTAAATGAAGATAGTCGCTTCTCTCTCGGAATTTCACTCAGCCTCCGATATGATTGCAGAAATTATAAAATTGGGTCCTCCCTAGAAACATGAAGTCCGTGAAAATTTTTATAGAAGTCTGTGTATTATTTCACAATTTATTGGTGGAGGTATATAAACTCATCAGAAAAACATTACCCTATACTGCAAAGCCGTATGAAATTGAGCGGGTACATCAAAACTTAATTTTATACAGAGTTTCGGGGTATTGGACAGAAGTACAGACAGGTGACTCTCCCACTGTCACGATGTAATTTTATTGTAAAACAGCACGTCACTTCTCAGTTGATACAGCATAAGGTTGCTGTGTTCAGCAGATCTATATTCCATTCTGGAGCATGCATTGCAACTTGTTAATTTTGTGATGTCTTCTATTAAAAAAAACGAGTTTCAGGATCTACGCGATATCAACGTTCAACTGAACTGCTCCTGCACACAGCCAAGAAAATTCGCTTGGAACCAGTGTCTGATCTGGAAATTCAGGTCACTTCAAAAATAATTGAGGCATACAGGATTCCTCGTTGCATATCCGGATGGAAAATACATATAAGTCTTGAAGATTTCGCGGCCACAGAATTCAATGAAATTTTCTCGGGCAGACAGCCGCCTCAGGTTGTGAAAGTTCTCCGACGTTTCGGGAACACCGTCCCCATTTTCAGAGTGTGCAGGTGGCTTGGTAGCACCAAACCCGACGGCTAGGTGTCCAAATCTGCGATGACATCACAAAAAGGGTAAAAGGGGAAAGTCGTGAATGATAATTTGTACCTGATGGTGGCTGAAATAGCCGAAAAATGTGGTAGTATTGAATAAAAATCAAATATACAAGATCTATATAGTTGTATTATTCAGAGAGTACAGATAAACAATTAGTATCAGCTATACGTTTTAGGTTCGGCATTGCTACTACGCCTGTAAATGTGAAGAACTGATATTTGCTCAAGGAAGAACCCAACTATAATGCAGCATATTGAATTATGGCTGTTGTTCGACTGGTTTGCCTACCAGCGTGACACTGATTCGCCTCCGGGTTATGGCATTTCACCCTTCTCTTACATAAGAGCACAACAGAGCATCCGATCGCGGTAAATTGCCTTCTTGCAACAGAAAGCAAACAAGGTGCACCTTTTAGACTTGTTAGGAGACTTTCTAGCTAATACAGGATTCCTGCTACTCTCCGGTCGGCCTAGGGGCATTGATCTCTGAGCATATAAGCATGATAATTGGTGAGAGTAGCGGAAACTTAGAAATGCTGCGAGTAGGTATTCTTGTATAAAAATTATGGATAAAAAAATAATGTTTATCTGAAGAACATCTGCGTATTCCGGAAAGCTTACACGAAAACCACACAAGTAACCGTACCTCTGGCACTTCATCTTGAAGTGTCGTAGTAATGAGGAATTTCAGTCCTGTATAAACAATTAATTGTTCAAAGTCTTATTCTCCTCTACATGAACATACTCAAATTTCTTTCAGCTTCATAGAGACTTTTTAAATAAAACTCTCGTATCTATGAGTTGATACCCCTTACACTGGGGCTGAGTGGGTACCAGAGTCGGATTGGACGCTCTGGAGAAAAATCGCTTCCCCTGAAGGGAAACGAACGATTTTCCGGATATCAAGCCCGTAGTGTAGTCATGTAATGACAACTCTACATCGGATACCAAGTTTACCTTTTTATACGCACATAATACAGGATGAGCGAAAAATCCCTATGCACCTGTCGAAAGTAGGATATAGCTTGGAGTGGAAGTCACAGTGAATGTGCAAAACTTACGGTTACAAGTGTAAGAATTGACTCCGACGAGAAATATAGACACCGCGTCCATTGTCGCCACTTATCTTCTGAACTGTGAAACTAGCTGAAAAATTGCTCTTAATTGAAAAATGTGTATTCTACCTTATGTACGAGTTTTTTTTTTTTTTTCGAAATGGCTTGTTTTTTGCTCAGGTAAGTGTAGGAACTTAAGGCGGATGTGCACACAAAAATACATGCAGTTTATCGCGTGAGGTGTCCACTGCTTTTTTTTTTTATTTTAAATGAAATTAAAATATTTGTATGCCGATTTACAAATGATTACAAAGTTAAGTTTAAAGGAAACCTCTCTCGGCAGTTTTAATGTTTTTCACTCGTACAGACGGATCGTCACAGCGGTTTTAACAGACACGCGGCCGGCAAGTGCGGCACCTAAAATGGGCATGACCATCAGTTTGTACGTCTGTGTGCGTTCATGTAACAGATCGTGGGACTGAGGAAATGTCGAGTTTAGAAAAGAAAGCAAGGATGACCCTCGGGTGCGACCTCTGATGTTAACTCGGTACATTGGGCTTGCCAGATGTTTCACATACGCGAAGGTTAAAACTGATCTCGAGTCTACAAGTTCAAAAGCACCGCGCACAAATCAGCACTGTGGCTACAGTACTCAACAGAAACACTTCTTTGTGTCTGGAAGCAGTTACAGTAAGTTCTTTATGTTTAACCTTTTGGCGCCGGAATTATTATTTTTTTAATTTTATCACACTCTGTATATAAAATGTGAATAATACAGAAACCAAATGCGTTAGATTTATGAAACAATCTGCATTTTGAAGAGGAAAAAACGGAGAGTATATACCATGTTTGAAATATTCAGTACCTATATTTGTTGAATAAATATATAAAATGCAACGTTTAGAGGTTAGCGGTGCGGTACGACCACTAT
>Ga0123355_10020565_pt1 | contig 10547 bp, 7 predicted proteins | sample TergutEmb28metaG_3_FD_89872 | JGI IMG/M metagenome (GOLD analysis project Ga0123355, IMG submission 89872) | Embiratermes neotenicus P1 segment gut microbial communities from Petit-Saut dam, French Guiana - Emb289 P1 | ecosystem: Host-associated > Arthropoda: Insects > Digestive system > Gut ... | reverse complement strand
GATTGGCGTCGATGCAAATAAAAAATCCCCTGTGGCCATTGCACCCGCTGTGGGCAGTTATGTTGTCGGAGACATTACCGCAGGTGCATTATGCACCTGCCTTGCAAATGATAGCTCTGATACCATCCTGTTTATAGACATTGGAACAAACGGCGAAATCCTTCTTGGAAACAACGAGTTTATCTTTGCATGTGCTTGCTCAGCCGGCCCAGCTTTTGAAGGCGGTGGGGTCAAACATGGAGTTCGTGCATCGTCTGGGGCAATTGAAAAGGTCATTATCGATGCCGAGACTGGAATCCCTGAAATTTTCACTATTGACAATGCAGACCCTGTTGGAATTTGTGGCTCCGGAATTATATCTCTGGTTGCAGAGTTATTTAGAAATGGTTTAATTGATTCTGCTGGGAAATTTTCATATAAAGACTGCAAAAACATAATAGGAACCGGAAGAAGCAGGGTTTATCAGCTTTGTGATGGTGTCAGCATTAATGAGCAAGATATTGAAAACCTTATACGGGCAAAAGGAGCTGTTTTTTCTGCCTGCCAAACACTATTGGACAGCGTCGGCCTTACTTTTGATGAGCTGGATAGGGTATATGTTGCAGGCGGATTTGGGCGGTTCCTCAACCTGGATGATGCTAGGACTATCGGGTTGTTGCCGCGGCTGCCTGATAGTAAATATGTATTTTTAGGTAATACGTCTTTAATCGGTTCGTATCTTACTCTGGTTTCGGAAGAGCAACGGCTGAAGATGCATGAAATAGCTAATGTCACAACTTATGTGGATTTAAGCAGCGAAGCCGACTATATGGATAAATATATGGCTGCTGTATTTCTTCCTCATACTGATATGTCTTTGTTTGATTGAGTAGGGGCGACCGTCCTCGGTCGCCCACAGATTTATACACACTATCAATTCGTCATATGTTTTTAGTTTAGGTATTCGGACAAAAATAACTGGTCAAGCCAGCGAGGATTTTTGGTGCGACTCGAGGAGGGGCTGGGTGCGGCGTACTAGAAGTACACAAGCCCAGACCCGACGAAGTAGTCGTGCCAAAAAGACCGTTGGATTGACTAGTTTATTTTTTCCGAATGCCTTATCTATTCGACTTATGTACTCTCTCTCCGTCCAATACTATAAGGTAGAAAGAAACCTACAGCAATCCCTAGCATAACACTTCGAATTATGCTTGAAGTAGCCTCATGCCCCCAAATCGAATATATCAAATGCTCCAACGGAAAACCCAGAAAAGTCAACAGCACAGTTCCTGCCAACAGGAATACAAACTTTCTCTCATATCCCTCCAACCCGATACCTGTAGCCAATTTTGGTACAATCTTAATCTTAGCTTCGATACCGTAACAGATCATCGAAACCACTATAACCACTAGCACCTGAATCAAAAGCGTCATATCCATATTATTCTTCCTTTCTCTAAATTCATCCGCCTTTGTTAGCGGTAAGTCACCACTTCTGTCGCAGCTGAAAACCCTGACTGGAAATGTGGATCGGCAAGGGTGACCACCCCGTCGCTTCGCGCCACCCCTCCGAAGGAGGGGAATTTTTAAATCCCATGCCTATGTATAGACTGCCACCCTGACTTACTGTACTTGAAATCGCTATTATTTCTAGTATAATGAAAAGATGTTCATCTTGAGGTAGTTATCTCACAAAAATATGAAGGATTTAGGTGAATCATGTTAAGATTTAAACGATTGCTTTCCTCTATCGATATGACTGAGGGAACGCCTTGGAAAAAGCTTTTGCTTTTTACGTTACCTTTGCTGGCGGGCAATCTTTTTCAACAGTTATTTAGTACAGTCGACGCGATTATGTTGGGCAACTTTGTGGGTGATCACGCCTTAGCAGCGGTAGGCAGTTCAATGCCCATATTTTTTCTGATTATAGTATTAATGATGGGGATCTCCATTGGGGCAGGAGTAATGGTTTCACAGTATTTTGGTGCAAAACGGCGAGATGAGCTTTCGCACACTATCGGAACCTGCATAACCCTCACCGGAATACTGGGCATCTTTTTGATGACCTTCGGCCCTTTGGCTACCCGCCCCCTACTTACCTTCTTGGGGACTCCTCCAGAAATTTTAGATGACAGTGTCATCTATATAAATGTTCTATTATGGGGTGTCTTGGGAACAAGTTATTTCAATATCCTAAGTGGAATTCTCCGCAGTGTCGGGGATGCTTTTTCCCCGCTTTTGTATCTAGCTTTCGCCTCAATACTTAACATCGGGCTAAATTATGTCTTCATAGGGATTTTGGGATGGGGAGTAATGGGCGCGGCCATTGGTACAGTTTTCGCCCAGGCCTTTACTAGCGTACTTTGTTTGAGGCGGCTGTCACAGATGCGAGATATCTTCAGCTTAGGCCTACCTTACCTGAAGCCTAAGAAGGAGTATGTGACCCAAGTGCTAAAACTTGGTCTCCCCACAGGTGCTTCCCAGGGCATATTTGTGGTTGCGATAATGATTGTGCAACCTTTAGCTAATAGCTTTGGGCCGCTATTTCTCGCTGCCAATATTATTGTAATGAAAGTGGACGGCTTTGTAATGATGCCAAACTTTTCCTTTGGTAATGCTATGACTGTCTATACAGGCCAGAACGTGGGCGCAGGCAAACTGGATCGGATAAGCCAGGGTGCGAAGCAATGCCTGCTAATGGCTTTCGGTACGGCCCTGCTAATGGTTGTGCTTGTTCTGCTTTTTGGCAGACAAATAGCTGGTATGTTTACACAGACGGAAGCAGTCTTGGTGATGAGTGCTTGGTTTATGCAGGTGCTCGCTGTGGGTTATCTTGCCTTTTCAATTAACATGGTATTATGGGGAGTAATCCGTGGTGCCGGGGACGCTGTTTCGCCAATGTGGGGAGCTTTAATCACTGCGGTTATTGTGCGAGTACCATTGGCTTATTTACTTGTATACATAATGGATGAACCGGTAGCATTGGTTTATTCTATGCTGGCCGCATGGCTTTCAAACACGCTTCTTGCTGCCATTGCGTACCGGATCGGAAGGTGGCGAGATAAGGTATTGGTTAAACCTGTGGGAGAAACTACTAGTAGCCTGTAGGGGACGATGCCCACATCGTCCCGAGAATGCGTGCAACTTGGGGATGATGTGGGTATCATCCCCGGCAAAAAATGTTTTTTTGCCCTGATTTTGTCTATTATACCAGAAAACTGTACGAGTGCAAGCCAATCTCTAAGTTTGAAAAGATCCGAAAAAAATCAAGCGTGTTTCACATGCGCATCGATTTAGCAGACATGAACGTCATCCCGGGCTTGAGACATGCCAAAAATCAAAAAGGGCGAAGGTGAATATACCACCCTGCCCTCTCTAATCTCTTGTTTCAAGCATCTCATTAAGCTGCCCTAGCAAATTACCGTTTCCAACTGAAATATTTCCAACCTTGTCACAAATCTTCTCGAGATATTCCAGTTCCTTTAGCTTATACAACGTTTTGTTAACCTCCATGAGTTTAGCTGTGTTAAGAAGGCTTCTGGTCGAGGCGACTTCCTCACGGCGAGTGATAACATTAGCTTGTGCCTTCTTTTCAGCTACAAGCACAGTGTTCATAATCTCTCGGATTTCACCAGGGAGTATAATGTCTTTAATCCCACTGTCCAAAAACTCAACGTATAGCTCATCCTGATTTTCTCTTAGCTTTTCTAATACAAATGGAGCAATACCATCTTTCTGCTCCAGAAGCTCATCGAATCGATACCTTCCAATATATTCCCGAAGAGTTAGCTGCACCCGTACATATATTTGATTGGCATAGTCTTTGATATCACTGATTATGCGTAAAGGATCAGTTATTTTGTAGTTGCATACAAAATTGACTCGCAAGCTAATCCTATCAGCGGTTAAAATCTCCTGCCCAGGAATATCAAGCTGTTGGACGCGTTGATCCACAAGCTGATAATCGACTTTTACGCTTCCGTTCCAAAAGAAATATGTGCCATTTTCAAGCACTCGCTCAAAAGTGCGATCAAAGTACAACAAACCGACAAAGCCATAAGGAATTTCTGCTCTTATGTAATGCTTCATGGGGATAGTTGCTAATTCTTTCACTTTAAGCTCAGTGATCTCAGGCTTAGTTATATCGATCAGGCTAAACGTGTTCTTGTGTAGAATATTCCAAAAGTAGTATGAACCTTTTTGTAGCGTCTCAACTGTGCGTCCATCCTCATAACGAATGGCAAAATGCCCGTCAGGGACTTCAATACCCACAATTGATGATTCAAATTCCTTGTCTTTTAACAAACTCTTAACATGAATATTATCTAGTTCAACAATTCCATCGATTTTGCTTATGTATAGGCTTTCGCCAAATATGCTCATAATCCTATGTTTACCGGGTTGCAGCATTCGGACGAACACTCCGTGTTTGAATAGGAATCCTCTTTCATTTTCGGTAATAACCATATTTTATCACCAACCTGTCAGTATGTGAGAACAGGCAGGGAAAGTTCACGATCTCTTTGCGGGCTGCCGGTTAAGAATAAGCGGCTGGCATTCGGTTGCTAACCTGATTGATAGCAATGGAAAGCAGAGGCTTATACGGTATCCCCGGTTGCACTGGCAAATAAATCGTTGCTAGTTTGCACATAAAACGCAAACTAGCCAAACTTCTCCTGCTTCCTCTCAACTTGGATTACTCAGGATAAAAGTCCTGCGCCTTACCACTTGGCTAACTCCCCCTCTTGGGAGAGTGTAGGATTCGAACCTACGTTATAGGATGCAACGCTCTGCCTTTTGAGCTACTTCTCATGTAGAAGGGCGGAATCGAACCGCCTGCCTTCGCAACACATCGTCCGTTGTGACCGGATGAAGCGCACCAACCTAACCCCACACTCGGCATACCGAAAGGCACACCCACGGCACCGCAAGGGTTTCACCCCTTAGCATAGAATATAGAGCCTTCTGATTAGCGTAGCATTATTCTATATGCTATGCGATGTTTTGTCAATTTTAGCCGCCCTACTCAAACATCATCCAATCGACATACAAATCAGAAAACACAGGGTTATTATCCAATTGAACCGTTTCAACTGACTCAGCCAACAGAGATGATTTCTCGATAAACGCACGATTTTGCAGCAACATAGTTGTGCCTATAAGTGCTGCGTTGCCAAGCACCTTTGTACGTGGCAGAATCTCTGGTGGTATTAACCCGATATGCGCGGCACTGTCCAAATTTAAATAACTCCCAAACCCACCAGCTATATATAAAACTTTAACATCGTCCCATCCTATACCCGCTGTTTGGAGCAGTGTTTCCAAGCCAGCACGAACAGCAGATTTAGTCAACTGAAGCTTCCTGACATCCTTTTGACCTACGTAAACATTCTTTGCAATAACAAAATCTTCTTCTTCTTCAAAGGCACCAGTTTCATCAAAAATCTCTTCATTAAGCATAACAGACAGCGCATCAGCTATTCCGCTTCCGCATATCCCAATAGGAGGTTTACTGTTTATTGTAGAGTAATTGATTTCTCCATTATCCATCCATACGTGATCAACCGCTCCATCGATTCCATAAACTCCACAGCTAAGGCCCGCACCTTCAAACGCAGGCCCAGCTGCTGTTGAGCATGCATGAAGTTTTCCCTTGTGCCAAAATGCAATTTCTGCGTTTGTACCAATATCTACAAGAAACCCAGTTTCTGACTGTTCACATAAACCACTAGCCAACAAAGCCATTGCTACGTCAGCCCCAACAAAAGCAGACATACACCGAGGTAAATACACATTTGCTTGACTATCCATAGCAGGTATCAATTCTGATGCTTTGATTTGTTCTCCGAATAAACGGTCTGCATCAAACGGCACACGCGATAAAGTCACTGGGGAAGAGCCTGTTAATAAGTAAAGCATAGTCGTGTTTCCAGTCAAAACAGCAGCATCAATTTGTTTTACGTCTATGTTCGCTGTTGCTGCGAGCTTAGTAGCCATTTCAGACAATGCACCGCGAATAGCGTTTGCTAAATCTTCACCGTTTCCTGCCAAACAGTGTTCTATCCGACTAATTACGTCTGCGCCATAAGATGTTTGGGGATTTTTCATGGATAGGCTGCCAATCATCCCAGTATGGGAAAATAGCCGTACACAGACCGTTGTTGTACCAATGTCAGCAACAATGCCATATTGAGAAAAGAACGGATCTTTGCCATAATCAAATGTTGTGCCTGTATCCATTATCGCCATGTCGGATTCTTGCGTGGCAATCAGCTCTACGTCCCCTTCTGCACGGGCCAGACAAGCTAACCTAAGCCCATTTTTCAGATCTTCCTGCGAAAAAGACTCCATTTCTATGTCTGTCAATGGGGACAAATGCCCTTTAGCTACTACCCGACACTGTCTGCATATGGCCTTTCCCGCACATGGCAGATCGAACGAGCCGTTTCCAAGCAAAACATTCGACAACAGCTCACCAGGTTCAACTTGAACTGTTTGCTTTTTAAATCCCCAATCGATTTTAATTTCGATAGACATACATATCATCCTCACTCATTTAAATGATTGCGTTTCTTCCGATACTGGCCCGGGGTCATTCCAACCAGCTTAGTAAATTTTTTGGTGAAATAGCTTTGGTCGCTATACCCTACCAAGATTGCAATATCGGCTAACGACAGAGAATCGTCCAACAATAGTTCTTTACTTTTCTCAACTCGTACAGAATTGACATAATCGGTAAATGTGACACCCATTTCATTTTTAAACAATGCACTAAGATAACTTCGAGACAGCCCCACGGAAGATGCTAAACCATCCAACGAAACCCGTTTCGAGAGGTTTTCCCTTATATAGGCTGTTGCCTTGTACATTATATCTACGTTCTCAAATTGATTAAAATCGAAAACATAACCAACAAAGCGATGGAAAATGGATGTAAGCAGTATCGAGAGATCGTCTAAAGACCTGCAAGTGTCGACCTCAGCCAGAAGCTCCCCATTCTTGCCGAGTATCCGCCGCACATCCGCACCGCCTTCAATAGCTGCGCGGGAAAATAAGACAACAAGCTCTTTTGCTCGTGAACGAATATCAGCAAAATTGTAATCAGAGCTAAAATAAATTGCACCAAGCAACTTATTTATCAGTTCGCGGGCACCTTCTTTATCGCCATTCTTGATCATTTTCCGCAAGCGTTGCTCCAGCTCAATTGGATATCGTACATCATAGGTTTCTTTGCGGAGATACTCGCTGACATCATACAAGGAATTGTGCATCGCCCTTTGAGTTTGCGTTAATTTTTCTGAATCACCAGCTCCTTTGCCAGACAAGTACATAGCCATCGACCACTGAACTTTAGAAAGAGCACTGACCGAACTTGGTGTGTGCTGTGGCAGATTTTTAATTTTGTCGATCATGGGCATACTGACTTCATTTATAACGTCTTCCAGTGCACCCATTACTATCGGCCCAGATATAATCACATAAATAGGACGTTTCTTTTCAGACACTGTGGTCGAAATAAATACCAGATTTAGTGGACATATATATATGTAAAGTCCATTCCATCGTTCAGCTTCGAATGAGCTATATTGATGAGCCACTAAATAATCACAGCGCTTAAGCTTATGCATTTCACACTCGTGACAAAAACCGCAGAACGTTTCCGCAAGAAAATCCCGCGACTGATAGCTGTAAACCATTGTATTTACCGAGCATGCCTCTTGCCAATGTCTAGCATACAATAGAACAAGCTGCTGCTTATTGTCCACGCGGGACCCCTCCTTAAATTACACAGGCTTATAAATGTGAGCTTTGCCTGCAATATTATTATTTTGTCATAGCGCAGGTTATGTGTCAATCAATGACAGAAAATATTTGATAAATACCTTAGGTGCATCTGTCTTAGTAATTATATCATAATTTTAGAAAAATTTTAATAAAGGCCTTCACAAAATCGGAATTATTATGTATAATAGTACTTGTGTCCGTCGTGATGCTTTCTGGAAAAATATCCAGACGCATTTACAATATCTAAGGAGGTTTTTATGGACAATTTATTGAGCCAAATCAGCACCAACCTACAGAGCGGTAAAAGCAAGATTGTCGCCGAGTTGGTAACTAAAGCAATTGATCAAGGCATTTCGCCAAAAGACATTCTTGAGAACGGCTTGCTGGACGGCATGAGCGTTATCGGCGAAAAATTTAAAAACAATGAAGTGTTTGTACCTGAGGTTCTGGTTGCTGCCCGTGCAATGAAAAAGGGTGCCGAGATCCTTAAGCCCTCCCTTACCGCTGAAGGTGTAAAAGCTAAAGGAACAGCTATTATCGGCACAGTAGCCGGCGATTTACATGATATCGGCAAGAACTTAGTTAAAATGATGATGGAAGGCAAAGGCATCGAAATGATAGACTTAGGCGCAGATGTTTCCGCTGAGGCCTTTGTAGATGCTGCTAAAAAGCATAATGCATCCATCATTGCATGTTCCGCTCTACTTACTACCACTATGGTAGAAATGAAAAACGTTGTTGAATTAGTCAAGAGTTCAGGTTTAGCAGACAAAATCACCGTTATGGTTGGCGGAGCACCTATTACTCAAGCTTTCTGTGATTCAATTGGTGCTGACTGTTATACTGCGGATGCCGCCAGTGCAGCTGATGCTGCTTTGAAGATCCTTTCCGCATAATTACGCAACCCCCCAGGAAGACGATGAACCATGTCTCTCTGGGGGGGCTTTTATGTCTGGGAATTAATAAAATTTGCAATAGCCTCTTCATTCACCGTTTCTCCGATAAAAGTTAGTGTTGGCTCCGGAATGCCCTTAAACTTGGTTAGTGTAACATCTTGCACGGCGATATTAAGCAGTACAGGGTGCTCATTGGTTACTATTATCCCTTTCACTCTATATAGATTGCCGAAATCACCGGATTTACATCGTTCTATTAGAGTGTCAATCTTCTGTTGCGTAAAGGGTTCTTTAAGTTTAACGCTGGTCGAACGAAGGTTACTGTGAGAATGGGCGTGATGTTGGGCAGGCAGCCCCCTTCGCTGATTTACCAGCAATTCAAAATCAGCTGTATCCCATTCGCTCCATATTTTTGAGATAACAAGGGCGTCGGGGTTAATGTTTTTAACGTCAGCAATAAGTTCATCAACGCTCTGCTTAGTCTTTTCCAATTTGCTCAAAAGAAGTATTGGTGCGTTTTTGATTTGATTATATATAAAATTGCCGTATGTGGCTTTTGCAAACGAAAAATTAACACCATCAACAACGGTGATTATGGTTCCAATTTCACATTTTTCGCCTATTTCTGGTCGTTTTAGCATTTCGAAGAAGTTATCAAAAATAAAAATGCCGGACGGCTCAAAGACAATATTCGTCGGCGAAAAGGTTTCTATGACCTCTACAACGGCAGTGGCCACATCCTCCTTCAAGCTGCAGCATATACAGCCGCCCTCAATCTCCATGGCATCAAACCCGTCGGCTTTTATGATATCAGCATCGAGGCCTGTTTTCCCGAACTCATTTACAATGTAAACGGGACGTAATCCTGCATTCATATAGTAACGCAACAACAGGTTGGCGAAGGTAGTTTTGCCCGCGCCTAGAAAGCCTGAAAGTAGATCTATCTTTACCGTGTGAATCACTCCTCAATTAATTTACCTAGACAAAAAAGCGGCTGAACTTTTGAAAGCACAGCCGCCGGAATAGCATATAACTTACATATCGTATTTCTTAGGATCGAGGTTTTCGCAATCGTCGATGATGCTCTCGGTGAACTCGCCAACATCGGCCGGCATTTTGTCAACTGCCTCGCCAAGATTTTCAAGCCACATAAGCTCTTTCTCGTCCAAGTTGAGATTGCCAGCGTCGTAGCCTTTTTTCATGTGAGCCAACGTAGCAGAAGCAGCCTTCTTCGCACGAGGATAGTATCCATCAACTTTGACCATTTCTTTTGCAATATCAAGAACTACGTCAGGACGCAAGATATAAGCATGTGGATCGAGTTTGCTATCACTGTCTGCGTTCATGTCACGAAGCAATAATGCAGCATCTTTGCCTCTTGCGTGAGCTTGATTCATCAAACGGCAGTCATATATAAGTTGCTCATAGGATACAGTAGGAGCCATGCCACCTAACAGCATAATGTTCGGGGTTGATTCATTACTCCAAAGATCGCACAAGCAAGAAGCGACATTACCAACGTGGGAAAGGTGAGCACAAGCAGCAACTCTACCTTCCATGGAAATAGGCCTACCAGTAATCGCTTTTAAGTAAACGCCTTCGTAACCACAATCTTTATCTGGGCCTTGTGCGCCGCACTCATAAGCTACAATACTTCTGACCGAGGCTATTACGCGGACAACTGCGCCGAAAACACCAGGGATGTAGTTCTTGCCAGCCAGTACCATTGCAGTATTAGCGAAACCACATGCTGTATCACCAGCAGAGATCGCGCCAGTTCTACTAGCGATATTGGCAACTTCTGTCCACAGCTTATTCATATCGTTGCAGCCGATTACAGACAGAGCGAATATAACTTTTGGCAAGTCGCAGAACATAACGGCTTCG